>Ga0214473_10009776_pt1 | contig 11321 bp, 7 predicted proteins | sample RVTome_7_FD_203509 | JGI IMG/M metagenome (GOLD analysis project Ga0214473, IMG submission 203509) | Soil microbial communities from uranium-contaminated site in the Upper Colorado River Basin, Wyoming, United States - RVT98D197 | ecosystem: Environmental > Terrestrial > Soil > Contaminated >...
ACGTATCTGTTCCGGGGAACTTTTCCCTTATGAAAATACGTGCGTACCGGCACGTTTATTCGTGGAGCGTTCAGGCCGGGGATTTTTCCATGTCCTTGGTGTACTTTCCGTGACGCGCGGCGCCGTTGCACATGGCGCGGCGATAAAACGCTCCCTGCGCATCGGGGACATTCGCGGGATTGCCTTTCCACGCCTTCAGCACCGGATCCTGAAGGGCGCGTCCGTAGGAAAAGCTAAGCTCCCACGGGTGACTTCCATGCGCGTTCATCGCGCTCAAATGCTCGGTCGCCTGTTCTGCGGTCTGTCCTCCGGAGAGGAAGACGATGCCCGGAACCGCGGAAGGGACGACCCTTCTAAGGCATCGAACCGTTGCTTCCGCGACTTCGGATACGCCCGCCTGCCTCGCATTCTCCTTGCCGGAAAGAACCATGTTGGGCTTCAGAAGCGTCCCCTCGAGCGCAACGCGATGCTCGATCAGCTCGGAAAATACCAGGGAGAGCGCAGCGGTCGTGACTTCCTCGCAGCGCTCGATGGTATGGCCACCGTCCATGAGGACTTCCGGCTCGACGATCGGTACAAGTCCTGCTTCCTGGCACAGGGCGGCATATCGAGCAAGCGCGTGCGCGTTCGCTTTCAAGCAGTACGCAGTCGGAATTCCGTCCCCGATCGCGATGACCGCGCGCCACTTGGCGAATCGGGCGCCCATGGATCGGTACTCCGCCAGGCGTTCGCGCAGCCCGTCGAGCCCTTCGGTGATTTTCTCTCCCGGATACCCCGCGAGGGCCTTCGCACCCAGATCCACCTTGATGCCGGGGAAAATCCCTTGCCGGGAAAGCACTTCAGTGAAAGCGGCCCCGCCCGCGGCCTTCTGCCGGATGGTTTCATCGAACAGGATCACTCCGCTTATGAACTCGGATGCTCCGGCGGTAGTAAACAGAAGCTCCCGGTAGGCACGCCGATTTTCCTCGGTGGAGGATACGTTTATGGTCTTGAAGCGTTTCTCTATGGTGGGAGTGCTCTCGTCTGCGGCAAGTATCCCCTTGCCGGGTGCGACAAGCGATCGGGCGACGGATTCAAGCTCTCCTGCCGGCATGGGCGCAACCTCCCTCGCTTAATGTTCGTATCTTACGATTCTCCCGGGGACGCAACGGATTCGCGTCCCGCTTTCTGCGGCGGGCGTCCGGTGCATCGCCTTGCGATGTTGGAAACGGCAGGCAAATATGCCAGTGTTTAGGCATGCTTGAAATCGACGGGAGCCAGGGGGAAGGCGGCGGGCAGATCCTGCGGACGGCCCTCGCTCTTTCCTGCCTGAACCGGAAACCGTTCCGGATCGTGAATATCCGAAGAAACAGGAAAAAACCGGGGCTTCAGCCGCAACATCTGACCGGAGTCCGGGCGGCGCAGGCCGTTTCCGGCGCAAAGGTCGCCGGCGACAGCGCGGGATCCATGGAGCTTACGTTCATCCCCGGGGAAGTAAAGGCCGGCGAATATTCTTTCGACGTCGGGACCGCCGGCTCCACCCTGCTCGTTCTCCAGACGCTTCTCCCTCCCCTTTTCCTTGCGGAATCTGAGAGCCGGATAACGCTCTCCGGGGGTACGCATGTCCCCTTCAGCCCTTCTTTTAATTACGTTTCCGATGTCTTCGCGCCGGTCCTTGCGAAGCTGGGGCTCGATGTCCGGCTTTCGATAGAGTCGTACGGTTTCTACCCACGGGGAGGCGGGAAAATTCACGCCGAAATACGCCCTGCCGGAAAAATCCTTCCGTTGCGGATTGTGGAACGCGGAAAACTTCTTGGGATCGCCGGGACCTCCGCCGTCGGCCGCCTTCCCCGTTCGATCGCGGAACGCCAGAGGAGGGCGGCCGAGGAAAAAATCCGTTCCGGCATAGCCGGTGCGGATGATCTGGTGCGCATCGACCTTCTGGATGCGCGGACTCCAGGCCAGGGGACGTTCCTGTTCCTGCGCGCGGCGGCCGAGCATTCCGTTGCGGGATTCACCGCCCTCGGCGCGATCGGCAAGCGCGCCGAAGCGGTCGGAGAGGAAGCGGCGGCGGGACTGCTCGATTACGAATCAACGGGATCGGCCATGGACGCGCACCTGCCGGATCAAGTCGTGACCTACCTGTCTCTATGCGGGAAGAAGTCGGAGTTCACGACCTCCCGCATCACGCAGCATCTACTGACCAACCTTTGGGTGACCGGCCTTTTCCGGACCTTCACGCACACTATCGAGGGCGAAATCGGGAAGCCGGGCAGGGTGACGATCAATTAGGCAGGCTTGTGCCTGCGACCTGCGGAGTTTCCCAGTCCCGAACGGCGGCGAAGACTTCCTGCGGGGTCCTGCACTTTCCAAGGTTCCGAACCAGCTCCCGGTTCCTGGATGCCCTGCTCACCTGCGCCAGGATCTGGATCTGCACCTCGGGAACCTCCGCCGGGGACAGTATCAGAAAGACATATTCGATCGGTTTCTCGGTTGATACGTCCGAAACCCCCTTCCGGGTCAATCCGATGGCGACGACCGGCCGAACAAGTCCCTCGATCCGGGCGTGCGGCAGGGCGACGCCTTCGTTCAGAAAGGTGGATCCCTGCTCCTCGCGTTTCGCGATGCTGGTCGATACCAGGTTCAGGTCCGCCCCTCCGCGACCGGCCACCGCTGCCTCCGCCAGGGTCCGAAGGACCATATCCCTGTCCACCGGCTGGTCCCAGATCACGATCCGTTCGGGAGAGAGGAATCCGCTAAACGCCGGGGCTCCCGATGAAACCGGAACGGACGGCGCCGTGACCGGCGGTCTCGGCGCCTCTTCGGGAGCCTTGATCGCGGAGGGCTCATCCCTGCTCGTATCGAGAACAACCACGGTGAATCCCTTCGCTTCGTGGATCAGGCTCTCGACGGTGGTCTTCCTCCAGAGCGTCTTCCAGAACGGTTTCGGGGTGGGCGTGCCGACGACGATGGTACCGACGCGGTACTCCTTCGCGAAACGGAGGATCGTGGCCGGGATGTCCTCCCCCTTGTAGGTGAAGACCGTCGCTCCCAGCTGCTTGGCCAGGGTCAATGTCCCGGAAAGGATACGCTGGGTATGGGCGTCGATCACCGTGGGCTCCTCGGACGGGGTCTGGACGTAGACCGCGTACCAGTTCCGGTTGAGCTTTCCCGCCAGGCGGGATGCATAACGGAGCAGCATCTCGCTGTTGGGCCCGCGGGAGCTCAAGGCAACCAGGACCTGGTCGGGAGCCGCCGCTATCTCCTCCTCCACGGCCTCCCGCCTTCGCAGGTCGATCTGGGAAGCCATCTCCCGCAGCGTCAGTTCCCGCAGCTTCTCCAGGTTCGAGGTCTTGAAGTAGTTGCTCATCGCCGTCCCGATCCGGTCCGCCTTGTAGATCTTCCCCTCCTTCAGGCGCTTCAGCAGGTCCTCTGTCGTCACATCCACGTTCACGATCTGGTCCGCCTCGGCGACGATGTTGTCCGGAAGGCGTTCGCGGACCCTGACGTGGACGGCGCTTTCCACCGTGTCGTAGAGACTTTCCATGTGCTGGATATTCAGCGTGGTGATGACGTGGATCCCTGAGGCCAGGATGTCCTGGATATCCTGGTACCGCTTCGCGTTCCCGCTTCCCGGAACGTTGGTGTGGGCAAGCTCGTCGACAAGGGCGACCTGGGGCTTGCGAGCCAGGACGGCGTCCACGTCCATTTCCTCCAGGGGAACCCCCCTGTATTCCGTCCTCCGGCGGGGGACCGCCTCCAGCCCCTCGGCCAGCTTCGCGATCTCGGCGCGGCCGTGGGTTTCCAGGTATCCGATGACGACGTCGATCCCTTCCTCCCGGAGCCGATGGCCTTCCAGCAGCATCTGGTAGGTCTTCCCGACGCCGGGACAGTATCCGAGATAGATCTTGAGCCGCCCGCGCTCGGCGCGGCGTATCATCCGGAGAAAGGAATCGGCCCGATCTTCCAGCAGCATGATTACATCTTACCGTCCAGGTCCAGATTGAGCATCAGTACGTTCACGCGGGGCTCTCCCAATATCATAAGTGCCCGCCCCTCCGTATGGGCGGCGATCCTGCGAAGGACCTCCTCCCTGGACAGGCCGCGGGCCTTGGCCACCCGACCTGCCTGAAGCATCGCATTTTCAACGCTTATGTGGGGGTCGAGGCCGCTCGCCGACGACGTCACTGCGTCCGCCGGAACCGGGAAATCGGGCGTCAGGCCGTTTTCCGCACGGTAGTCGGCGACCCGCCGCTTCACGTCCTCGATCAGCTTTTTGGATGTCGGTCCCAGGTTCGAGCCGGAGGAATCGGCGGCGTCGTACCCCTGCCCCGCCGCTGAAGGTCGGGGATGGAAGTAGGCGGGGCCGGCGAATCCCTGGCCAATAAGCGACGAACCCACGATCTTGCCTTTCGCACCTACCAGCGACCCGTTGGCCTCGTGGGGAAAAACCCCCTGTGCAAGCGCCCAGACGACCAAGGGGTAGATGCCGCAGCAAAGGACGATCAGCAGAATCGTGATCATGAGCGACGTTCGAAATTCCGCGAGAATGTTTTTCATGGTAACTCCTGCCTCACGCAAGATGGAGCGCGTTCACCGCAAGGTCGATGAGCTTGATCCCCGGAAACGGAAGCGCGACGCCTCCCAACCCGTAAATCAAGAGATTGCGGCGCAGAAGCGCCCCTGCGCTCAGCGGCCGGAAACGCACCCCTTTCAGGGCCAGGGGTATGAGCGCGATGATGATGAGTGCGTTGAAGACCACCGCGCTCAGGATCGCGCTTTGGGGGGAGGCGAGCCGCATGACGTTCAGCGGCCCGATCACCGGGAACACGCCTATCAGCATGGCCGGGAGGATTGCGAAATACTTGGCCACGTCATTGGCGACGCTGAAGGTGGTCAGCGCCCCCCGGGTCATCAGCATCTGCTTGCCGATTTCCACGATCTCGATGAGCTTGGTGGGATTGGAATCCAGGTCCACCATGTTGCCCGCCTCCTTGGCGGCCTGGGTGCCCGTGTTCATCGCCACCCCCACGTCGGCCTGGGCCAGCGCCGGCGCGTCGTTGGTGCCGTCTCCCGTCATGGCGACCAGGTAACCGGCCGCCTGCTCCTTCCGGATGAGGGCCAGTTTATGCTCGGGCCTGGCCTCCGCAAGGAAGTCGTCCACTCCGGCCTCCCGGGCGATCGCGGCCGCCGTGAGCGGGTTGTCGCCGGTGATCATGACGGTCCTGATCCCCATCGCCCGGAAGCGCTCGAACCGGTCGCTTAAACCTCCCTTGACGATGTCCTTCAGGTGGATCACCCCCAGGACCCGCCTCCCTTCCGCCACGACGAGCGGGGTCCCGCCCTGGAAGGAAACACGGATCACCGCGTCTTCGATCTCCTGGGGGAAATCCCCGCCGATGAAGTTCTTGACTGCGTCGGCCGCCCCCTTGCGGATCTTCCTCCCGTCGAAGTCAACGCCGCTCATCCTGGTCTGCGCCGAGAAGGGGAGGAAACGGGCATTGGGCATCTCGGAGAGGGTCCTGCCCCTCAGGCCGTATTTCTTCGCCAGCACTACTATGCTGCGGCCCTCCGGCGTCTCGTCGGCCAGGGAAGCGAGCTGGGCGGCGTCCGCCAGCTCCTCTGACTTCACCCCCTCCGCCGGGAGATATTCCGTCGCCTGCCGGTCGCCCAGGGTGATCGTACCCGTCTTGTCGAGGAGAAGGACGTTTACGTCTCCCGCCGCCTCCACCGCGCGCCCGCTCATGGCGAGCACGTTCTTCTGGACGAGGCGGTCGATGCCGGCGATCCCGATGGCGGAAAGAAGCCCCCCTATGGTCGTTGGTATGAGGCAGACAAGCAGGGCGACCAGGACCGTGACGGACAAGGGCACACCCGAATAGATCCCGAAAAATTTAAGCGTCATGACGACGACCAGGAAGATGATCGTCAGCGCGGAGAGGAGGATCGTCAGGGCGACCTCGTTCGGCGTTTTCTGGCGTCTTGCGCCCTCCACCAGATGGATCATGCGGTCCAGGAAGCTCTCCCCGGGGTTCGCGGTGATTCGTACCTTTATGCGGTCCGACAGTACGCGCGTGCCTCCCGTGACGGAACTGCGGTCGCCCCCCGCCTCGCGGATCACCGGCGCCGACTCCCCCGTGATGGCGGACTCGTCCACCGAGGCGATCCCCTCGATCACCTCCCCGTCCCCGGGGATCAGTTCCCCCGCGGAGACGATCACGACGTCCTCCTTCCTGAGCTGCTCGGCGGGCACTTTTTCCTGCAAGCCGTCCTTCCGAAGCCTGTTCGCCATAGTCTGCGTCCGCATCTTCCGAAGTTCGTCGGCCTGGGCCTTCCCCCTTCCTTCCGCCATGGCCTCGGCCAAGTTGGCGAACAGCACCGTGAACCACAGCCAGACCGCTACCTGGAGGCCGAATCCCGTAGGCTCGCCGGCCGGTCGAAAGAAAACTCCGACGGTCGTAAGAAATGCCCCGACTTCGGTGACGAACATGACGGGATTCTTCATCATTGCCCGCGGGTGCAGCTTCGCAAACGACGCGACGACGGCCTGCCGGATGATTTTTCGGTCGAACAGGGAATGTCTTTTCGCGGGCATGGGACCGGTTCCTCTCTAGAACACGACGTTGGAATGGACCATCAGGAAGTGCTCGACGATGGGCCCCAGGGAAAGGGCGGGGAAGAACGACAGCACGCCGACGATCAGGACCGTGCCCACAAGGAGCAGGGCGAACGTCACGCCCGTGACGGGGAAGCTCCCGCCGCTTTCCGGGACGATCTTTTTCTTCGCCAGGTTCCCGGCGAGCGCGAGGACCGGCACGATGAAGAGGAACCGCCCGATCAGCATCGCGAAGGCCAGCGCCGTATTGTACTGATAGGTGTCGGCGGCGAGCCCCGCAAAGGCGCTTCCGTTGTTGCCCGTTCCGGAGGAGAACGCGTACAGGATCTCGCTGAATCCGTGCGGGCCCGCGTTGTTCAGGCCCGCAAGACCCCATCGGCTGACAACCGCCCACGCCGTGAATCCCATGATGTCGAAGATGAGGATCAGAACGGCAAGCGCGCTCGCCTTCACGTCGTACGACTCGATCTTCTTCCCGAGGTACTCCGGCGTGCGGCCCACCATCAGCCCCGCCAGGAACACGGTAAGGATCACGAAAACGAGCATGCCGTACAAGCCCGCCCCGACCCCTCCGAAGACCACCTCTCCCAGCTGAATGTTGACCAGCGGAACCAGCCCCCCGAGCGGCGTGAAGGAGTCGTGCATCGAATTCACCGCTCCGCAGGAGGCGTCCGTGGTCACGGTGGCGAACAGGGCGGAATTGAAGATCCCGAACCGGACCTCCTTGCCCTCCATGTTCCCGTAGGCCGGATTTACGCCCAGCGCGTGGAGCCGGGGATTCCCCGCGCTTTCCGCCCACCAGCAGAGGAGAACCCCCGCAAGGAACAGGACGGCCATCGCCCCCCACACCGACCAGCCGTGCCGCTGGTTTCTCACCATCCGCCCAAGGTAATAGGTGAGGCCGCTGGGGATAAGGAAGATCGAGAGGATCTGAATGAAGTTGGACAGGGGCGTCGGATTCTCGTAAGGATGCGCGGCGTTCGCGTTCACATACCCGCCCCCGTTGGTGCCCAGCATCTTGATAGCCACCTGCGAAGCCATCGGTCCCTGTACGATGGTCTGTATCTTGACGGCCCCTTGCTCGACCGTCTCTGCGGCTGCGTACGGTTGGAAGTTCTGGATCATCCCCTGGGAGACCAGGAAGACCGCGTAGAAAAGGCAGACGGGGAGCAGCACGTAAAGGTGGATCCGGACCAGGTCCACCCAGAAGTTGCCGATCGTCTTGGCGGTATGCCGCGCGATCCCTCGCACAAGCGCCGCCGCGACCGCGATTCCGGAGGCGGCGGAGGCGAAGTTGTGAAACGCGAGCGCCACCATCTGGGAGAAGTACGACATCGTCGACTCTCCCCCGTAGCTTTGCCAGTTGGTGTTCGTCGTGAAACTGACGGCCGTGTTGAACGCCAGATGCGCGCTCAAGGAACCAAGCCGCTGGGGGTTGAACGGCAGCAGGTGCTGCAGGCGCAGGACCGCGTAAGTGAAGACGATCCCGACCAGGCTGAACGCCAGAAGGGATATCGTGTACCTCTTCCAGTCCTGCTCCGCTTTCGGGTCGATCCGCAGGAGCCGGTACGCGAACCGCTCGACTGGCTTGAGCGCCGGATCGAGTAAGGTTTTCCCCTCCGCGTCAAGGGCCCGGTAAAGGTGGAGGCCCATCGGCTTTGTAAGCAGAAGGAGGACGCCGAGAAAAAGCCCGAGTTGAATCCAGCCGAATGGATCCATGCGATGCTCTCTTCCCTAGAATTTCTCGGGTTTTAAAACCGACACGAAGAGATAAGCGATCAACAGGACACCGACTATGCCGACCAGGATGTCGATCATGATGGTCTTGCCTCCATGGATTTGTGGTCGGTTCTCCGCAGGGAAAAGAGGAATGTGCTTCCCGCGCCTTCGCGGCTTTCCACCCCGACGGATCCCCCGTGGGCTTCCACGATCTCTTTCACGATGGCCAGTCCCAGCCCCGCCCCCGTCCCGGCCCCCTGGTCGGGAACGCGGAAAAACTGCTCGAAAATGCGGGGGAGAAACCTGTCGGGAATCCCGATCCCGGTATCGGCAACCTGGAACCGGACGACCTCCTCCGTCGCCTGTGCGGAAATGGAGATGCCGCCGCCCGGAGGGGTATATTTCAGGGCGTTGGAGAGCAGGTTGGCGAAGACGTGCGCGATCCGCGTCGGGTCGGCCCATACGTTCGGCAATTCTTCGGGAACGTCCATGCCGAGAGTCACCCCTTGATCCCGGGCCGCGCTGCGGTAAGGCTCCAGCCCTTCGAGGACCATCCGTTGCGGCGAGAGGGGAGCAAGATCCATCCTGACCTTTCCGGATCCGATCCTGCCGATATCCAGGAGCTCCTCCACGATCGTGTGCAGCCTGTCGGCGTCTTCCCCGGCGGTCACCAGGAGGTCCTCCTGCTTCGGGGTAAGCATCCCGATTTTTTCATCCAGCAGCAAATGAATCGCCATGCGGATGGAGGTGAGCGGGGTCTTCAGCTGGTGGGAGACCGTCGAGATCACCCCGCTTTTCATCTCGTCCTGCCGGCGCTGCTGCGTCACGTCCTGGAGGATAAGAACCACGCCGGCCGGGTTCCTGCCGGAATCGAGGATAGGCACGGCCCTGGGGCGATAGAATCTCTCCTCGTTCCCGACAAACTGCTGAACGACTGCTTGGGCTCCCTCGAGCTCCGCGATGCGGCCGTTCGCAAGAGCATCTTCACAGAGTCCCGCCATCCACGGGGTTGGCAAATCCCGGACCCGGGAGCCGGCTTTCAAACCGAAAGCCTCCCTTGCCGGCTCGGTCGCCACTTCCACCTCTCCCTCCGGATTGATCACGGCGATTGCCTCGGGCAGGCTGTCGAACGCCTGCTGCGTGGAACGCTGGATGCGCAGGAGCCTGGCCTGGTCGGTTCGCCGGAATTCCCGCAGGGAAGTCGCCATTTCGTCGAACGCTTTTGTGAGCTGGCCGATCTCGTCGCCGGATCCGGCGGGGACGACGAGGTCCAGGTTTCCTTTCTGGATCTCCTTGGCGGAATCCGTCAGCCGGGTTATCGGCCGCAGGATCCATTTCCCCGTGAGAAACAGGAACCCCGCCGCGACGACCGTGGCGGCGAGCAGCATCATGTACATCTGCCGCCGCACCGACATGGCCTGTTGCCGCGCCCCGGCGTCCATTGCAAGCATGTTCTCCTGGTTCATCCGGAGGATGTCGTCCGCCGCGTCCTTTATCCGCTGGAACAGCGGCTGGATATCGTCAAAATAGGCTTTGCGGCGCGCTTCACGCCCGAACGCGGGATCGCCCATCACCTTGATCTCCGACCTGTACTGCCCGAAAAGCTGTTCCAGTCGCTTGGCCCTTTCCCCTTCCCCCGGAAGCGTGATGTTTCCCGAAGCGACTTGCAGCGCCTTCCCGAAACGCGCTTCGTTCTGCTCTATCTGGTCGTTCCCCTTCTTCTCCGCGCCCAGGAGCACGAACACCGCCCCGCTGTCCATCCGTTCCAGGGCCTCCTTCATCTCCTGGCAGGCGACCACGCTCCGGTAATTTTCCCGGAGGATCACGTCTATGGATTGCCCAAGCGCGTTGATCCGCGAGATGTTGTGGATCCCGACCGCGGCGATGACGACCAATAGGCCGCCGAAACCGAGGGCCAGTTTTTGGCGAAGGCTCAAGTCACTCCTCCCCGTTCGATCTCTCGATCCACAGGAAACGCAAAGGACATGCCCTAAGCGGTTTTCAAGCAATCTGCCGTAATCACTGGATAATCTCGTCCGGGGCACGCGCCGGCGCGTTGCTTAATGCAAGGGAAACCGGAACAGGCCATTGCAGATTGCAATGGTAGGTGGAAGTGCTTTAAATGCCGTACTGTTTCCGGCGTCGCCAAAGCGTCGCCTGGTCGATGCCCAGGATGTCGGCGGCTTCCTGCAGCGATTTTGACGATGCCACCACGCGCCGGATGTGTTCCTCTTCGATCCGGTCCAGGCGAAGCGGGTCCCCTACCTTCGGGGAGACGTCTCTCGGCGCCACGGTTGCGGGAAGGAACTCGATGCCGACCCGTTCGGAAGTGCAAAGAATGGACGCGCGCTCGACCACGTTTCGCAGTTCCCGGAGGTTTCCCGGCCATGGATACGCCAGGAGCGCTTCCCGCCCCTCTTTGCTGAAACCGAGAAACCGCCTGTGATGGATGCGCCCGTAGAACGCAAGGAGGCGCTCCGCGATGGGCGGTATGTCTTCCATGCGGTCGCGCAACGCAGGCATGTCGACCTGGATGACGTTCAGCCGATAAAGAAGATCTTCCCGGAACCGGCCTTCCCGGACCGCTTTCTCCAGGTCCGTGTTGGTGGCCGATAGAATGCGCACATCCGCTTTCCGGGTCGCGGAGTCCCCTACGCGCTCGTATTCCCGGTCCTGAAGGAACCGCAGTAATTTCGGCTGGAGGGGCAGGGGAAGGTCCCCGATTTCGTCCAGGAGAAGGGTCCCGCCCTCGCAGGATGCGATGCGGCCGGGGTTGTCGCGGACGGCACCGGTGAACGCCCCCTTTACGTGTCCGAACAGCTCGCTCTCCAGCAGCTCCGGGGAAATGGTCGGGCAGGAAATTACGGCGAACGGCTTGCCGACCCGCGGGCTCCAGCCATGGATCGCGCGGGCCAGGACGGTTTTCCCCGTTCCGCTCTCTCCCCGCAGAAGAACGGTCGCCTCCGTCGGGGCGACCTGCCGGGCCATATTCAGCGCCCTCTGCATG
>Ga0214473_10009777_pt1 | contig 11321 bp, 14 predicted proteins | sample RVTome_7_FD_203509 | JGI IMG/M metagenome (GOLD analysis project Ga0214473, IMG submission 203509) | Soil microbial communities from uranium-contaminated site in the Upper Colorado River Basin, Wyoming, United States - RVT98D197 | ecosystem: Environmental > Terrestrial > Soil > Contaminated >...
GGCGAGCTGGCCAAACGCGGACTGACGTCATTGATGCCGCCGCAGGCGTACACGGACGCCAGCTTCGAGTGGAACTGGTCGCCGTTTGTGAAGAGCGCGAAGTGATGTGATCGTGTATATCTCTCCTTGAAGCTTGAACTGGCGTGCGTTTTGGCCAGGTGTTGTTAGTAACGGTTTGAACGGAGCGCAACCTTCGACCATGCTCAGGGCAATCGGTATATAAGTCTTTTTCAGCAGCCTGTTAGGCTTTCGCTACTGGCAACGGCGTCTTCAGTCTAAGCTCATGGGCCACCGCTTGCTCGACGACGGTGCCCTTGAAGAAGCCCGGGTTGTTGCCCGTGTGCAGACGCGCGGCGTTGGTGAACGTGAACTCCCGGAAGTCCTGCTCCGTCACGAAGCCCTGCTCTACCATCTCGAACGCTTCAGGAATCACCTCCCTGAAATCGGGCACGTCGAAATGGGTGAAGTCGGAGCTGAAGACCGGCCGCAGCCGGACGCCCGTGCGGGGATCGAAGGCCCACATCGTCGCCCGGTCGTCCGCCTCGCAGCCAAAGTAGAAGTTGCCGGAGAAGACTGCCCTGACATCTTCTTTTGAATTAATTCCTGCTGCCTCAAAGTCGTCCGAGACATGCTCAGGTCGCCCGAGCTCTTCAAGACTGCACTCCGGGCGGAATGCGTCCAGGCTGTTCATGATCGCGTCGGCGTTGGCTTTCAGTCTCTGACCGCCATACCGGTCGATAAGCTGATGCATCTCGGCGACGCTGGTTGCGCTCGGGTACTGCAACCCGGCGCGGCGGCGCTTCTCCCAGTGTTCGATCAAGTCGGCGCACATCTGACAGGCCCAGCTCACTCCGCCTTCCATGAACCCAAAATTGAGGCTTGGGTAGCGTCGCAAGACACCACCCAGGAATACGCCCCGCGCGAAGGCGTGGTTCGATTCGGCGAAGTGGCCGACGTGGTTGTAGGTGAAGTTGCTGATCGAGGCGCGATCCGGCCAGCGCGGGCTGCCCGCGTGTTGGGTCACGGCCACGCCGAGGTCGACGCACCGCCGCCAAAACGGCTCGTAGTCATAGGGGCTGTCGAGCGCGATGGTATCGCAGTACCAGGCGGCCTTCTGCGGATCGATTCCCTCCACCGCGCTTGGGATCGGTCGCTCCTGATTCCCCCGCAGCATGATCGCTTTGAAACCCCGCTGCCCGACCGCGTATTCCAGCTCATCGAGAGCGTCGTCCGGCGTACGCGTGGGTATGATGGCCACCGGCGCAAACCTCGCGGCGAACGGCGCGAACATGTCCGCCGTCATCATGTTGTAGGCGCGGGCCGCGGCCCGGTGCAGATCTTCCTGGGCTATGCCGCTGAGGGTGAGGCCGAAGCTCGGATAGATCAGCGCAAAGTCGATGCCCAGTTCGGGCAGGCGCTCGTTCAGCAAGGCCGGCAGCAGCGCCGTTGCCTTGTCGAGCGTATTGCTGGTCACACCCCACCAGATCGTGCGGCGCAGGCGATTGTGCTGGCGTTCCGCCCAGGTGGCCCGGTACCAGGCTTGATTGCGGTGCCAGAGCGCTTTCATCTGATCGACGGATCCAGGGCCGCCCACTTCGCTGAGGTACTCAAGGAAGATTGGAATCGGCTCCATCCAGTGGCCGTCGCCGTCGATCACTGGGTGCTTCAGCCCGGCGTGTATCTCTGCCGCTCGATTTTCCATGGTCATCGCTCCTCTCTCAAGCAGCCTGCTGAAAAAGACCCATATGCCGATTGCCCTGAGCATGGTCGAAGGGTGCGCTCAATCGCCTCGCTGCAACCTACCGTAAGTACGCCTCCGCTTGTCGATTTTTCGCGCGCCTCGCCTCTGGATCTTTTTGAGCAGCCTGCAAAAGGCTTTTTTCAGCAAGGCTTGTAAACGCCCCCTGTCACCGGCGATGAGGCTATCGCTATGCTCGCGAGCCGTCAATCGCAAGCCATCGCGCAAGTGTTTGATAATTGGCAGGGGCGAACGTTTGGAACGGACCTCGCCGGTATCCGACCGGAGCGGTTTAACGTTTTGAACGGAGCGGAGCGATTGAACGGCTTGAACGACTGGAACCTTTGGAACTCTTGGAACTGGCTTCGTTTCTGAGGATATTAGCTACGCAACTTTCTGCCGCTGCCCCGTTTGTGAAGCGCGCACGATGGTATCCAACATTCGGTGGCGGCGCACCGCGTGATCGAAGTCGGGCTCGATGTTCGAGCCGGTGCGTATCGCTTCGGCAAACTTGACCCACATCTGGCCCACGTCGTACGCGGGACCGTCGTTGCGCACGGCTTCCGGCACCCACTTGAATCGCTCCGGCACCGGCAACTCTTGCAGCGCCTTGTCGTCTTTGTGTCCCCCCATGATCTTGCGCCGGAGTTCCTCGCCACCCTCGCCGCCGCCGATCATCGACAGCGTGCCCTCCCTGCCGTAAATCTCGAAGCGGTGGCCGCTGCCGTGGTGCGGATGTACGCCGACATAGGCATTGACGATAGCACCGTTTTCGAGCCGACCCTGAACCACGATGTTGTCGGGCGAGGTGACATCCACGAATTTTTTCGTGTCGGTCTCGAACCACTGCGGCACCTGCGTGGCGACGATCGCGGATACTTCGGTCACCTCGCCGACCACCATGCACATGGCGTCAAGCACGTGCCCGAATGTGATCGTCAGCGTGTTTGCGCCCAGCGTCACATCGCGCTGCCAGGTGCGATCCGCGGTGCGGGTCAACACGCCGCTGCCCATCAGCATCATGTTCACCGCTAGCACCTGTCCGGCGTAACCTTGCTGGTTTAGCTCGCGCATGTACAGATAAGCGGGCGACCCACGACGCTGCAAGCCGACCATGGTGCGCAGGTTTTTCCTGCGCGCCAGCGCCGCGAGTTCTTTGGCCTCTTTTGTATTCGCGCCGAGGGGCCATTCTCAGTAGACGTGCTTGCCCGCTTCAATGGCGTTTTTGGTAAGCTCATAGAGCGCCGGCACGCGCACCGCGACCGCCACTGCTTCGACCCGCGCGTCGGCGTGCAACGCTTTGTCGTTGCCGTACGCGTGCGCCACGCCGAACTTATCGGCCGCCGCCTGCGCGGTATCCGCATGCGCAGTGCACACGGCATAGAGCTCCGTCTCGGCCACGCCCTGCAGCGCCGGCACATGCGCGCGCGGCCCCCATCTGCCGCCTGCTCCGATGAGGCCTACGCGTAATGGATTGGATTGCGTCATGGTTTTCCTCTTCCGGGGTGAGTTTCAGGTCTGGCACGGTTGCGACGTAGATGGCGGAGGGAGCAGAGCGCCGGTTCAGACTTTTACCTCACATAGTCGACTATCGATTTCACCGGGTGTAGTAGAATTCAATCGACTTAATTACCCGACGGATGTCAAAACGCCCATCCCACCACGGTCATGCCGCTTTGCGCTTTGTTCTCTTGCTTGGCGCCAGCCTGATGCTGCACCCCATGGCGGACAGCACATTCATGATGGTCCCGATCCGTGGATTCCTGCCTTTTGAAAGAGCTTTGTAAAGGCTTTCCCGATTGAGGCCCGTAGACCCCGCAATCTGCGTGAAGCCATAGGCTCGCGCAACGTCTCGAAGGCCCAACAGCAAAAGATCCGGGTCGTTGTCCTCAAGAATAGCATTCAGATATTCGATCGCGTACTCGGGACTCTTGAGTCGTTCGTCCAGACCTTCCTCGTACGCCCTGCTCGCCGGATAAACCTTTTTCCGTCTTGCTTTCATCTCAAGGTCCTTTCCTTCCAATCGTTCCAATACCGCTTCGCTAACTTAATCGCTTCGTCCTGCCACCTTTTCGTGCTTCCCAGAAGCAAAACAACCAACGTCGAACCATGTTCACCGAAATAGATTCGGTAACCAGGGCCGTAATCCAAGACGATCTCCTGTACACCCTCTCCGACGGATTTATGCCGTCCAAGATTGCCGAGCCGGACTTTCGCGATAGTCTTTTCTATGAGTACCCGTGCTCGCCTATCTGCCAGCTCGTTCAGCCACCCCTGAAACACATCCTTGCCGTCGCGTGTAACGTAGGTTTAGACCTTTCTCGGAACGGCTTGCTGCATCGTTTGAACCTAACAGTAGCCAATTGGCTACGACCTGTCAAATTGTCCGCGGCGTCCAGACATTTTAGCGGTCAATTGATAAAGGCGTTTGAAAACGTCCAGGCAGGTTAGGCAACGCCTTATGCTACTTTACTAGACCCCTATGACTGAGGCACGACGCCAATTTCTCGCGCCGGTTCAGTCCGAACTCTTCTCTTGCTTTGTCACGCCGCGTTACCGATGCGCGTGCGGGCTAGGTCGGAGTAGCTTGCCGTCTCAATCATGCCAGATTTGACAACGGTCCTCAGAGTATGAAGTTCCTCCTCGGTCGGCGCAGGCGTTGTGGGGACCGGGCCCTGAATGTTGAGGTCAAAGCCGGTGTTTTCCTGCACCTCTTCCGCCGTATGGCCGGGGTGTACCGACTCTAACTCCACGATCCTGCTCTCTTGGTTGAGCTTGAGCCAGGCAATAGGCGTGAGAATCCTTACCTCTCGGGTGCGACGGAAGATTCCTTCGGGAGAGGTGCCGGCGCCCGAAATGTAGTGAACTCTTTCCACAAAGATACGTTTCGTGTGCGCCGTGCGGAACATAATGATGCGGGGGACGGCATAGTAGAGTAGACCCGTACCGTACTGCCCGGGCATCAGCACCTGCGGGGCATCGCGGTCGCCGATGACGTGCAAGTTGAAGTTGGCGTGTTTGTCTATCTCGATGGCGCCGATAAAGAAGAGATCCATCTTCCCGCGCTGCGCTAGAAAGTGGAAGTCCCGAGGATTCACAATGGGATCATAGCCCCGCGTGCCCCGAATTATGATCTCCATGTTGGGAGCATAAAGCTCGCGACCCAGAAGCATTCCCGCCGCGGGAATGAAGGATTGCGCGCCACAGGCACAGGTCTCGAAGTCCCGCATCTCCCGGGCGATAAACACCGCTAGCAATTCTTCGACGGTCGTTTGAAGCTCTGCAGTCATGGCGCTACGCTCCCGACACGACCTAAACCCACATCTTTCAGATACCCGTCGTGGCTTCCCGGCTCAAAGACATATTTGTCTAGGTAGGCGTCGAATGTCTCATTGGAAGTGGAGGCCGCCAAATACTCCCGCAACTGTTCGTCGTCTGCGGTATAATATCCGGGAGCGCCGGTCGGGTGGGCGCCGAAGGGCACGTGGACCACGGCGGTGACGTAAAGAGACGGGATGAAACGAGCGCCCGAAGCCTCCGGGTCGACTTTTTCCACGATCTCTTCTACTGTCACGATCACTTTCCTGGAAGCCTGGATCAACAGCAGTTCTTCTCCTCCCTTTCTCAGCAGAACATTGCCCCTCCGGTCGGCCTTCAAGCCGTGGAAAATGCCCACATCGGGGTTGATGGCTCTAGCGACCACAATCCGCTCAGCGGGATCGAAAGGATTAGCGGCGATTGTGAAATCGTCCGGGCGGCGCTTGATAACGTCGCTTCCGGCATAGGCAAGGGTCGGCACGAAGGGGGCTCCCATGGATCCAGCCTGGACCATGCTATAGAGCACCCCTCACGTATTGTCCTTCATCTTTACGCGACCGGCTTTCTGATAGCGCTCGTAGTTGGGAGCCAGCCGGGCATATTTGCCGAAACCAAGGCTGCAAGTTTCCACTGTCGCAGTCGCTCCCGCGCCTATGAGGAAGTCCAGGTTTATGGCGCCTCCCACCACGCCGATGGTGTGAAGGTTCTGAATGCCATTTCTAACCAGCTCCCGAAGAAGTGCCATCGGCGTCCAGTCCATATCGCCATTGAATATGATTCGGTCGCCATCGCGCACAATTTTCGCTGCCTGTTCCAGAGATACTAACTTCTCCCGCATAGCCCCTCCTCAGTCTTTAATTTGTCAGTCGTCGCTCGGCATCGGCTTCATCGGGGGTCTCGTCTTTGCTCGCGAGAATAGTCCCGCAGAGCAAACAGGTCAACTGGATATGCAGATCACTCGTCGTTGGGATGGTTTGTGGGATCACAGGTGACGCCGTCAGCCCAAATCTTTGGGTTAGGAGACCTTGTCCAATCAGTGTATATTGTATATACGTAATTAATGTTCGATTGGGATCCACGAAAGGCCAAGAGCAACAGGCGAAGGCACGGCGTATCATTCGAAGAAGCAGCCACGGCATTTCTCGATCCGGACGGCCTGGACGGTGAAGACTTGGAGCACTCCGAAGTTGAAGCGCGGCGCTTGCGGCTGGCGAAAAGCCGTTTGGGCAAAGTCCTGCTCATAGCGTATACGATAAGGAGAAGAAACGATGAAGAGATCACGCGGATTATCAGCGCGCGGCGCGCGAGCCGGAAAGAAAGAAAAAAATATGAAGTCCAAGAAGATTGACTTTTCGGATATTCCCGAGCTGTCCGACAAACAGCTTTCGTCCATGCGTCGGGTCGGTCGGCCAACGGTGGGCGACGAGCCGAGAAAGCTCATCGCGATTCGTTTAGACGCGAAGGTGTTGGGTTGGCTGCGCAAGACCGCAGAGAAAAAAGGACTGCCGTATCAGTCGCTAGTCAACGAAATATTGGCCGGCGAGATGCGGAAAGCAAGTTAGACAGAGAAGATGAATCAACTTTCAAACAATCGGAGCCTTCTGACACTGAGATCTATAGGCCACAACGACGCACTTGGGAGTCAACCGGATGCGCATTGCCATAGGCTTACCTAGTCGAGTAGCGTCCGCTTCCGGCGCAGCGATGCTCGAGTGGATCACCCGCGCCGAGCGCGGCCCGTTTTCCAGCGTCGTCGTCACCGATCGAGTCGGACGACGGGGTCGTACTTGGAAGACGGGGTCGGAAGACGGGGTCGCATCTTTACTTGGGAAGACGGGGTCGTGGAAGACGGGGTCGCATCTTTACTTGTGACACTGACGTCGGAAGAGGTTGAATGAATGTCAAAAGTAAAGATTTGACACCAGCCCGCAGATCACGCCAGCCGCTATATCAACGCGAACTACGGATACAATCCCGATCTTGCGGCGCGGCGCCTCCGCACGCTGCCCGCTTCGCGCGCGGCGGTGGAAGAGGCGATCAAGCGCCAGAGCGATATGGGCGTTGATGAATTCATTCTCCGGCCGTGCGCCGACAATCTCGACCAAATGGACCGGCTCACGGAAATCGCCGCCCGCACCGTCTGACGGAGACGGCGTGGTTGAGGCTGAGAGGCTGGACGTTGATTCTGCCTTAGGCAAGATTGCAAGGCCAGGCCCCAGACACACCGTACGCGCGCGTTACGCCGAACTTATCGGCCGCCGCTCGCGCGGTATCCGCATGCGCCGTGCACACGGCATAGAGTTCGGTTTCAGGCACGCCCTTCAGCGCCGGCACATGCGCACGCGGCCCCCACCCGCCGCCTACTCCGATGAGGCCTACGCGTAATGGACTGGATTGCGTCATTGTTTTCCTCTTCCGGGGTGAGTTTCAGGTCTGGCGCGGTTGCGACGAAGATGGCGGAGGTGTCAGAGCGCCGGTTCAGACTTTTACATCACAGCAATGGGGCTGGGGTCAGGGCTGGGGTCAGGGCTGGGGTCAGGCGTGATACTTGCCATTTGAGGGCTGGGGTCAGGCGTGATACTTGCCATTTGGACTTTGACATCTAAAAAATCCTTCGCCGGTGTTCGGCAAGACGATGCGTCAGGACGCCGGGGTCTACCATAACAATCTTTACAATCTTCTCGGATCGACGACGCGAGGCCGAGCGCAATTGGGGACCCCTGAGTCGGACCAGCACAAGGTATTGATTCCACGATATCTCAATACCGAAGACTGTTCCATTAAGACGAAGGCCCGTTCCAAACGTTCCAATAGTTCCAGTCGTTCAACTTAAGAACGAGGACAGTTCCAATCGTTTCAAGGTCGAGGAACGCTCCAGTGTTAGCAATGAGAAGATTATGGGGCTGAAGCCGGCAGAAAGCTTGACGGGGGAGTCCTCCCGTTGCTAATGAGTATCGCAGGAATCGGTTCGACTGGAACTCGCAGGTGGAGGTGACCAGGTATGGCTTTGGTACGGTGCGTTACAGAAATGGGTATGGGAGTGGATGTGCACGGATTGGATTACACCAATGCCGCAAAGCGCGCGGTGTTCGATGCGATTCATCACAGCAGCTTGGGATTTCCGCGGGTGGTAGGCAAGACCGCGGACGATATGCGGGCGGATGTAACCATCGGCGTGCCCAAGCCCGAAGCAGTGGATCGCAAGGCCGTGCTGGAAACGCTGCCCCACGGCGGCGGGCACATCAACGTCGTCCACGGCGGATTGCAGGTGCTCAATGAAAAGGGCGACGACGGTTGGCTGATCGCTAACGCCATCATCGTCGTCAGCTTGGACGACGGCAAATAGCCGCCGGCAGGCGGCGGTTCAAAGTTTAAGGTCAGAGTGGAAACCGGAGCGGTTTCAAAACGTTATAGGTAAGTCAGTTCCAATCGTTCCACCGTTACGCTCCGTTCCAGTCGTTCCAGTCGTAGGACGGCTCCGGGCAGATTCGGACGAAGGGCGTTCAAAACGTTCAAGCCGTCCAAATGGTTCAAACCCGCACCTCCCTTCGACGCGGGGCCTTATTTCCGCTCCCGGATACCGCGTGAACTTGCCGATGAGGTGAAATCCGGCTAACCTTTAACCATGTTAGATTGGTCTTCCTGCCCCGCTGTCGAGCGCGATCCTGACCGGGTTAGCGGCGCCTGGGTATTTCGCGGCACGCGAGTCCCGGTTAAAGCGCTGTTCGAAAATCTTGAAAGCGGCGCGAGGATCGACGATTTCCTTTCCTGGTTCCCCGGGGTCTCCAGAGAAATGGCTGAAGCCGTGCTAGAGCACGCTCAGCGTAGCTTACAGACCGAAGCGCACTGAGGACCATGCGGGTTCTTTTCGATCAAGGCACTCCCGTGCCTCTGCGCCGTTTTCTAAACTCACATGCAGTCACGACAGTTTACGAGAAGGGCTGGAGTCGTACCCGGAACGGCGATTTGCTTCGGCTTGCTGATCAAGAAATGTTCGAAGTTTTTATCACCACCGATCAGCATTTGAAATCTCAGCAAAATCTCACAGACCGCCAGATCGCCATTGTAGTATTGCCGACGACAAGCTGGCCGGTGATCCAAAAACACACAGCCAAGATCGCCGCAGTTCTCGACTCAATAGCGCCGGGCGATTTCATCGAGATTGATTTCTGACGATCGATACCGCGAACGAAACAATACCCCAAAGTCACCCGCGCGTTTGACGACTTTAGACACTTACGTCTCCAACCGTAGAGCCCGTAAAAGCGCGCGGTGTTATCACCTTAATACTGCGGCCCGTTCAAGAAAGTCTGCCCTGAGTCTATCGAAGGGTTCCACCGCGTTGCTAGGTTCAAATCGTTCAGGCCTAATACGCGGACGGTTCCAATCGTTCCACCGCTACGCTCCGTTCCAGTCGTTCCAATCGTTTAAGGCAAATTCAGACAACGCGCGTTTAAATCGTTCAATACGCCGCAGGCGAAATGGCTGTCTATTTGCTAAGATCGGAAAATAGCTCGGAGCCGCGATGACCACCATTAATAGGTCCCCCCGTACGCGCACAGGGTGCGCGGAATGATCGATACCCATGCCACTGAGAAATCAGGCATGCGGCGGATTTTTTACGGCTGGTACATCGTCGCCGCGAGTGTCGCGGCCAACACGATCTTCTCCGCCGCCTATTTCCAGGGCTTCGGCGTTCTCATCCTCCCGATAGAACGCACCTTCGGCTGGGACCGCTGGGTTGTTTCCGCCGCCATGTCGCTGCGCCAGTTGGAGTCCGGCATTGTCAGTCCCGCTGTTGGCTTCCTGCTGGACCGCTTCAGCGCGCGTAAATTGATTTTCTGGAGCGCTGTCATCTCCGGCGTCGGCTTCATCGGCCTCGGCTTCACCACCGGCATCGTCACATTTTTTCTCTTCTTCGTGGTCATTTCCCTGGGAGCATCCGGCGTCAGCCACGCGGTGACCTGGCCCGTGATCATCTCGCGGTGGTTTCGTCGCAACCGCGGCCTGGCCACGGGGCTTGCGGTCACGGGTCCCATCTTCGGCTCGCCCCTCGTCATAATGAACACGCAGATCGAGGAGGCGTACGGCTGGCGCGTCGTCCTGTTCGGCTACGGCGCCTTGGTCTTGGTCGGTGTCACGTTGCTCAGCATGCTGGTGCGCGACCGGCCGGAGCCCTACGGCTTGCGGCCGGATGGCGATCCGCCGGAGGATAGCGCCTCCACGGAACACCCTACCGGCTCATCGCGCCGCCGAACGGATGCCGGGCTGACGATCCACGCGGTGTTCCGCACCAAGGAGTTCTGGCTATTCACGAGCTACTTGTCGGGTACCTTCGCCGTAAACTCCGCGGTCCAAGGCCACATGATCCCCTACTTCCAGCAAGATATCGGGCTCACCGCGGCCTGGGCCGCGGTGGTCATGTCCATGGTCTTCATCATCAGCGGTATCGGGCGCATCGGCGGCGGCTATCTGCTGGACAGAATAGACTATCGCCTCGTCCTGGCCGTCGTCGCCGCGATGATGGGCTTTGCGCTGTTGTACCTTCAGGTGGTGGCGGTCAAAACGGTCTGGGCCACATTGCCCTTCGTGCTGACGTTCGGCGTCAGCTTCGGCTGCCTGGTTCCCATGCGTGGCGCCGTCGGCAGCATTATGTTCGGCACCCGGGCCATCGGAGGAGTCTTGGGCCTTCTGCAGGGGGGATCCATTGCGGCGGGGGTCATCGGCCCCTTGGTCATGGGTATTATCTTCGACCTGAACGGGAACTACTCCGCCGCCATCTGGGGACTCATCGTCATCAGCGCTTTCATGATCCCGCTGTCCCTGGCCATGGCCTCGCCCGCCGAGTTGGCCAAGCGCATTGGGCAGCAGCGGATCAGCGATAAGGGTAGTTGACCTGGCTAGCACGCTGCTGAAAAAGACCCACATGCTTCGTTGCGCTCAATCGCGTCGCGTCAACGTACTGCCGATGTACGCCTCCGCTCGTCGATTTTTCGCGCGCCTCGCCTGTGGATCTTTTTGAGCAGCCTGCAAGAGGCTTTTTTTCAGCAACCTTCTAGTACTAGGCATTCCTCACTTGAGAAAAGATAAAGGGGTCATTAGGGGTACTCGTGTCAGGACTCGTGGGACTCGTGTCAGGCTTGACAGATAGGAAAGTTAAGTGCACATGAGCCCCAATACGCTTTCTTATTCACCCCGCCCGCATCTTCAGCAGCGTCGGAATATCTATTTTTTCCTGATACGGTCGCAATTCTGCATCTTTACG
>Ga0214473_10009778_pt1 | contig 11321 bp, 9 predicted proteins | sample RVTome_7_FD_203509 | JGI IMG/M metagenome (GOLD analysis project Ga0214473, IMG submission 203509) | Soil microbial communities from uranium-contaminated site in the Upper Colorado River Basin, Wyoming, United States - RVT98D197 | ecosystem: Environmental > Terrestrial > Soil > Contaminated >...
AAGACGACGGCCAAGCGCAGATCGGCGAGGTCCCGGTCGAAGTCCCGCTGAGACGGGTCCCAGGATCCTCCTCGCCGCGTTCACGACTCCTTCACACCCGCTCGCGAGCATGGTCTCGAGCGCAGCGGAACCGTGAGGAAGGAGGTTCGAGATGCGACGAGGGTATGGGATCGCGCTTGCGGTGGTGCTCGTACTTGTCGCGGTCCTGATCGGGGTCGGCGCCTACAACGCCGGCGTGCATCAGGGGCTCGCCGAGGCGGCCGAGCCGGGCGAGGTCGTCAGGTATCAGCGGTACGGGCCGGGTTGGGGGTTCTTCCCGTTCGGCCTGCTGTTCTTCCCGTTGCTGATCCTGGGGATCTTCGCGTTCTTCCGGTTCGCCTTGTGGGGACGTCGCTGGGACGATCACCCGCACCCGATGGGTCCGGGCGGCTGGGCCGGAGCAGCGAGGGGCCGCGACGCGTTCGAGGAGTGGCATCGCAGCGAGCACGAACGCCGAGAGGGCGACTCGGATCCGGAGCGTCCGGATACGGCGTGAACGAGGGAGGGCGGGGCGGTGGGTGTTGCCTCCGCCCCGCCCTCCCGCGCACGCTTCACTCGGAGGCACGTCGTGAGCAGGGTGCTGGTCGTCGAGGATGAGCTCGGCATCGCGCGGCTGGTGCGCGATTATCTCGCGCACGCCGGCTTCGAGGTCGACGTCGCCAACGACGGCGACGCCGCCGTGTCGAGCGTTCGTGGGTCGAAGCCGGATCTGATCGTGCTCGACCTCGGGCTCCCGCGGCGCGATGGGCTCGACGTGATCCGCGAGCTTCGCAGGACGTCGAGCGTCCCGATCGTGGTGCTCACGGCCCGGGCCGACGAGGCCGACCGGATCGTCGGCCTGGAGCTCGGGGCCGACGACTATGTCACCAAGCCGTTCAGCCCCAAGGAGCTGGTCGCGCGCGTGCGGGCGGTCCTCCGGCGCACCGGTGCGGTCGGGTCGCGGCAGGAGGTCATCCGCGTCGCCGACGTCGAGATCGACCTGCCGCGGATGCGCGTGACGGCCGGCGATCGGCGCGTCGATCTCACGCCCACGGAGTTCCAGCTGCTCGCGACGCTCGCGCGAGAACCCGGTCGCGTGTTCACACGAGGGCAGCTGCTCGATGCGATCCACGGTGTCGCGATCGAGTCCTATGAGCGCGCGATCGACGCTCACGTGAAGAACATCCGTCGGAAGCTCGAGTCCTCGCCCGGGGCGCCGAGGTACCTGCTGACCGTGCACGGCGTCGGGTACCGGTTCACGGATGCCTGATCGCCACGACTGGCGCGAGTGGCACGAACGTGAGCATGCGCGTAGCCGTCAGCCCGCTCGTGGGTTCCGTCCACCCTGGTGGCCGGAGCACGAGCCGTTCCCCCCGCCACCCGGGCGGCGGCCGTTCGGACCAGAGCACTTCGGGCGCCGCGTCGGCCTGCTGATGCTGGCGGCGCTCCTCGTGTTGCTCGTCGGGGGCGGCGTGCTGTCGGCGTTGTTCGGCGGCTGGGATGCCAGGCCGGGTGGGGGTCCGGACGGCGGGTGGCACGTCTTCCCGTTCGTTCCCTTGTGGCTGCTGTTCCTCGGCGGGGTCTTCATCGTCATCGCACGAGCCGTCAGGCGGACGACACGGCCCGTCGACGACGTCATGCGCGCGGCCGACCGCGTGGCAGCCGGGGACTACTCGGTGCGCGTCCGGCCCGACGGCCCGCCCGGCATGCGCCGCCTCGGGACCGCGTTCAACGCGATGACCGAACGCCTGGCGGCCAACGAGGAGCTCCGGCGGAACCTGCTCGCCGACGTCGCGCACGACCTCAAGACGCCGCTGTCGGTGATCCGCGGCAACGTGGAGGGCGTCCTCGACGGTGTCTATCCCCCGGACGAAGCACACCTGCGGACCGTCGTCGAGGAGACGTCCGTGATGCTGCGGCTGCTCGACGACCTCCAGACGCTCTCGACCGCCGAGGCCGGGATGCTGCAGCTCCACCGCGAGGCCGTCGCCCCCGGGCGACTCGTGGACGATGTCGTCGCGGCGTTCCGGGCGCGCGCGGCCGAGAAGGGCATCGGGCTGTCCGGTCAGGCGACGCCCGGTCTCCCGGCGATCGAGGCGGACCCCGTCCGGATCGGCGAGGTCCTCGCGAACCTCGTCGCGAACGCGATCCGGCACACCCCGAAGGGTGGATCGGTTCGCGTCGACGCGGACCACGCCGGCGACGGCGTGACGTTCGTGGTCGCGGACACGGGGCCCGGGATCCCGCTCGAGCAGCTGCCGCAGGTGTTCGACCGGTTCGTGAAGTCGTCGGACTCTGGCGGCGCCGGTCTCGGGCTGGCGATCGCGAAGCGCCTGGTCGAGGCGCACCGCGGCCGGATCGAGGCGCGGTCGCCCGAGACGGGCGGCGCCGAGGTCCGGTTCACGCTGCCCCTGGCGTGAGCCCGCAGCCTGCCCGGCCGACGGGCTACCGCAGACGGCCGACGCGGGACCGATCCCTGTACGCCGACCAGCGGAGAGCGAAGTCACCGTGGGGGGCGAGATTTCCAGCCGTCCGGCGGATGCCGCATCGACAACCTTGCTGCGCAGACTCGACGGGCAGGGGACGCCGAAACGCCTAGAGCCGGGAGATCGAGGACCATGGCGACCGCGATCAACGCTATCCACGTGCTCGCGGTCGCACCTTTGCCCGCCGCGACCGGCGCGGCCGACGTCGACGCATCCCTCCTCCGCGTCGAGTCAGTCGCGCCGGGTCGCACGTCGTGGAGCTCGACATCGTGGAGCTCCGCCGGCTGGCCGCTGACATGAATACGAACGACGTTCCCAGCCCGGTCCGCATCCTCGTCGCGGTGACGGCTTCGCTGGGCGTCGCTGCTCTGGCGATCCGGCTCCCGGACATCCCGACATGGGAACGCGGCGACGTGTTCGCGGTGCTGCTGCTCGCCGCGGGGACGCTCATCGCGGAGCGGTTCTCGATCCCGCTCCGTCACGGGACCGAGATCGTCAACTTCGCCCTGTCCGACGCCGTCTGGGCGGCCGGGCTGCTGCTCGTGCGGCCGAGCGTCCTGACGGTCGCGGTTTTGCTCGGCGTGACGCTCGGCCAGGTGTCGCAGCGGCGCGCACCCTACAAGATCGCGTTCAACGTCGGGCAGTTCCTCGTGGGGATCACGGTGGCCGAAGCGCTGTTCGGGGTGCTCGGCGGCGGAAGCATCACCGACTCGTGGACGTGGACGCTGGCGTTCGTGGCGATGGGCGGCTGCTTCGTGGTGAACGCGTCGTCGATCGTGCTCGTGGTCTCGCTGATGGAGCACAAGCGGTTCATCGACGTCCTAGTCCCCCCGCTGCACATCAACGTCCTGCACTGGGCAGGCAACATGGTTCTCGGCATCCTCGCGGCGGTCGCGTGGTCGACGAGCGCGGCCGCGATCGTCCTGCTCGCCGCGCCGATCGCCCTGTCGTTCGCCGCGTACCGGGTCAGGGTCGCGAGCGTCAAGGAGCGGAACGACTGGCGGCGGATGTACGAAGCCGGGACGTACCTGTCTGGTCCCCTCGGCAAGCGCCCCGATTTCCAGCCGTTCGCTCGGCTGCTGGAGGACATCCTGCAGGCCGAGGCGGTCGAGCTGATCGTCGTCGAAGACGAACAGGTCACGGTGCACGGATCACGGCACAAACACACATTCAGGGTCATCGAGGGCGACCCGAGCTCCGTCGACACGCTCGTCTCCGTCCGCGTCGGCAGCACACCCACCCCACAGATCGCGCTGATCGGCGACGAGGAGCAGATGCATGGCGTGATCGCCGTGTACCGCGAGGCACCCCTCGACGAGCGCGACTCCGCGCTCCTGGACAACCTCGCCGGCCAGATCGCCCTACGGCTCCGCAACCACCGGTTGTTCGGTGAAACGCTCGAGCAGGCGCGTCTGGCGCAGATCATCGGACACACCGCGGACGGCATCTTCACCGTCGCGCCCGACGGCACCGTCGCGTCCTGGAACCCGGCGATGGAGTTGATCACCGGTTGCCATCGCGATCGAGCGATCGGGCGTCTATGTGAGGAGGTGCTCGGCCCGCGGATGGCGGAGACGATCGCGTCGCTGCCGATCGCCCCCACCGGGGACGCGAAGGCGTCGGACTCGCTGGTCGAGCGGCCGGACGGGTCGCTCAGGTGGCTGCGGGTGCGGGCACAGTCGATCCGCGACCACGAGCACGCCGCGCGCTCGATCGTGGTGGTCGCGCACGACGTCACCGCCGAGGTCCAGGCGGAGCAGCTGAAGCACGACTTCGTGTCGCTCGTCTCGCACGAGCTCCGCACGCCGCTCACGCCCCTGAAGGGGTTCCTCCGGAGCCTGCTCGACGGCATCGTCGAAGATGCGCCGGAAGCGAGGCAGGAGTACTACCGGATCATGCTGCGACAGACCGAGCGCCTCGAGCGGCTGATCGGTGACCTGCTCGACGTGTCCCAGATCGAGTCGGGGAACCTGTTGATCGAACCCAAGCAGATCGAGCTCGGGTACCTCGTCCGTCGCCAGGTCGGCGACTTCGAGCGACAGCACTCCGACCGTGTGCGGTTCCACGGGCCGGGCGCGCCGCTGCTGGTGTATGCGGATGCGATGCGCGTCGAACAGGTGCTCTCGAATCTGATCTCGAACGCGCTGAAGTACTCGCCGCGCGAAACCGCGATCGAGGTCAGCGTCGGCTCCGCGGACGGGAAGGCCGTCGTCGCCGTGCAGGATCGTGGTCCGGGGATCACGGAGGCGGAGCAGGAGCGCATCTTCGAGCGGTTCTACCGGTCGGACACGGCAACGGCCGGCCGGACCAACGGTGTGGGTCTCGGGTTGTTCATCGCACGGAACCTGATCGACGCGATGAGCGGCGAGCTCGCCGTCTCCTCCGAGCTCGGCGACGGCTCGACGTTCGCGTTCACGCTGCCCCTCAGCTACGCGACGTCGAAGAGCGGGCGGGCGGCATCCGAGCGGTCCGCCCGCGTCAAGGCCGCCACGGCCTGACGGCGCCGGCCCGCCTACGATGGGCGGGTGGCCCGTGTCGCCGAGGTCGTCCGGGGGTTCCCGAGGCCGGCGCGTGGCGTGCGTGGGGATCCGGGGTTGTTCGGTCCGGCGTCGCTCGCGTGGCGGGTGAACGCCGAGTCCGTGCTGCTGCTCGGCGGCGGGCGCGCATTGCTGATGCAGGTGGCGCATCCACTCGTCGCGGCGGGCGTCGCGGGCCACAGCGACTTCACCGAGCAGCCCTTCGACCGCCTGTGGCGCACGGTCGATACGGCCCTGACGTTGATCTTCGGCGACGCCGGCCAGTGGCAGGCTGCGGTGCGTCGCGTTAACGCGATCCACGCCCGCGTGCGCGGCTCTCATCTCGGCACGCCCTACTCGGCGCTCGACCCTGCGCTGCTGCTGTGGGTCCACGCGACGCTCGTCGACTCGTCGATCGAGGCGCACGACGCATTCGTCCGCCCGATGCCGCTCCACGTCCGCGAGCGGTACTACCTCGAGATGCGCCGGATGGGCACCGCGTTCGGCGTGCCGGAGGAGCTCCACCCGCCCAGCTACCCGGCGTTCCGCACGTACCTCGACCGAGCGATCGAAGACCTCGCGATCGACGACACGTGCCGTGCCGTGGCTCGGCAGGTGCTCACGCCGCCCGCGCCCCCGGTCCTGCTGCCCGCAGGGCTGCTCGGTGGCCTGGCGAGCGTCGGCCTGCTGCCGCCCACGATCCGCGAGGGTCTCAGGCTGCGCTGGAACCGAGGTACCGAGGTCGCGTTCCGCGCGATGGCCGCCTCGCTACGAGCAACGGTGCCGATGCTGCCGGAGCGCGTCCGCCGCTGGCCGCACGCGAGGCAGGCCCAGGATCGCATGACGCGTTGAGTTCGACCAGCGTCGATACTTCCGCTGTGCGCATCCTCCTGTGGCATGGATGGCTGCTCGATGGGACGGGGTCGAACGTCTACACGGCCCGGGTCGCCGACGTGCTCGCTTCCGACGGGCACGACGTCGTCGTCGTGTGCCAGGAACGGCATCCCGAACGCCATCCGTGGATCGACGCCATCGGCACGGTCTCGACGTCTGGCGTCTCGGCGCTCGAGCCGACCGGCGAGGGCACGGGTCATGGACGCGCGACGCTCCTGCGGCCGGACATCGGTCGGCTACTGCCCGTGTTCGTGCTCGACGATTACGAGGGGTTCGATGCGAAGCGGTTCGTGGACCTCTCGGACGACGAGCTCGAGCGGTACCTCTCGGCGAACGCGGACGCGCTCCGGGCGGCCGTCGCGTGGCACGGGTCCGACGTCGTGATCGCCGGCCACGCGGTGCCGGGAGGACCGATCGCAGCCCGGGCCGTCGGGCCGGGCCGTTACGTCGTGAAGACGCACGGGAGCGACGTCGAGTACGCGATGCGCCCGCAGGAGCGCTACCGTGAGCTCGCCCGCGGGGGACTGGCCGGCGCGATCGCGGTCACGGGCTCGTCGCAGGACGTGCTCGACCGCTGCGCCGAGTTCGTTCCGGGCATCTCGGCGCGATCGGTGGTCGTGCATCCCGGCGTCGACGCTCTGCGGTTCAGCCCGCGCCCGCGGCGTGAGGCGCTGCTCGACGTTGCGGCGAGGTTGGACGCGGACGGCAGCACCTCGCTCGGACGCCGGCCGGCGATCGGTGCGGAGGTCGTGAACGCGACGGTCGCGCGCGACCTCTCGCGACTCGACGCGCTCGCTCAGACGTACGACCAGACGGTCCCCGACCCGACGGCCGCGGCCGGGCTCCGCGCCCTGGCGGGAAGGGACGAGCCGATCGTCGGCTACCTCGGCAAGCTGATCCCGCAGAAGGGCGTCGCGTCGCTCCTCGCCTCGCTCACGAGAACCGCGACGGACGCGGCCGGGCTCGTGGTGGGGTTCGGCTCGGAACGCGAACGCCTCCAGGGGCTCGCGGCGGCGCTGCGGTCCGGCGACCGCGTGACGACCGAGTGGCTCGTCGCCGCGGCCGGATGGCCCTTCGTCGGGGACGAGCTCGGCGAGCTTCCGCTCCGTTCGGAGATCGTGTTCACCGGTCGGCTCGACCACACGTACGCGCCGGACGCCGTCGCGGCGATGGACGTGCTCGTGGTGCCATCGATCCTCGAGGAAGCGTTCGGTATGGTGGCGGCGGAGGGCGCCTCTGCCGGCGCGCTCCCGCTCGTGGCGCGGCACTCGGGACTCGCCGAGGTGGCCGGCGCCCTCGAGGGGCACGTCGGTCGCCCCGGCCTGTTCTCCTTCGAACCGGGGTCGGGAGCGGTCGCGCGGATCGCGGAGGGGATCGACCGACTGCTCACGCTCGATCCGCACGACCGCGATGAGCTCCGCGCGGCGGTTCGCGACTTCGTCTCGCAGGAATGGTCCTGGAGAGGGACGGCCGAGCGACTGCTCGACGCCGCCACCCGGCCCTGACCCGAACGTCTCAGGCGCGAAGCAGGCCGTGCTGCATCGCGAACATCGCGGCGGCGGCGCGCGTCGAGACGCCGATCTTCGCGTAGATGTGCTGCACGTGGTGCTCGGCCGTGCGCGGTGAGATGACGAGATCCGCGGCCACCGACTTGTTCGACAGCCCGCGCGCCACGAGGCGAAGTACCTCGACCTCTCGATCCGACAGACCGGCCGGCCACGCGGTTCGCACCGGTCGGGCCCTCTGCCCTGCGGCCGACGCGACCGCGCCGACGACCTCCGGGTCGAATCGTCCGCTCCGCGCCTCGGCCGAGAGCGTGTCGGCGGCCATCTCCGCCGACATCGCGGGCCGGTGCGCGCGCTGCTCCGTCATCGCGTGGAACGCGTCGGCGACGGCGAGGACGGCCGCCTCGGTCGTGGCCTCCTGCGCCGACGCGCCGCGGTGGTACCCGGACCCGTCGCGACGTTCGTGATGCATCCCCGCGATCCGCGCGAGCGGCTCCAGCGCAGCCGACCGAGCCAGGATCCGCTCCGAGTGGTACGGGTGCAGCCGGACCTGCTCCCACTCCGCCGCCGTCAGCGGCCCGCGCTTCTCCCAGACGCCAGCGCCGACGCCTGCGCGCCCGAGATCGTGGAAGAGCCCGGCCAGGCGGACGCGACCCGCGTCCGTCGATCCGAGCCGCTCCGCGGCATCGGAGGCGAGATCCGCCACCGACGACGAGTGGCCGAGCGTGAACGCCGTCTTCAGGTCGACCATGTCGCCGAACGCCTCGCCGACGCGTTCGAGCTCGCCCTCGCCGATCGTGCGCACGGGTTCGGGCTCGAGGTCGAGCACCGCCGTCCACGGATCGGCCTCGGCCAGACGTTGGAGCGTCGGGGGGCCGACGGCACGGAACGCTCGGCACACCGCCGGATCGAGCATCGCGCCCGCGCGGCGCCCGACCACCTCGAGCGCGGCGTCCGGGCCTCCGAGCCGGTCGAAGATCACGGCAAGGGTCGCCGGCTCGGCGATCCGCGCGGCGACCGCGATCTCCTCGCCGCGGAGACCCTTCGGCGCTCCCTTCCCGTCCCAACGCTCGATCATCTGCGCGAGCGCCTGCCCGACGGGCGGGCCCAGGCCGAGGCGATCGGACATCAGGGTGGCGACCTCGCAGATCGCGGTGTAGATGCCCGCGCTCACGCGCTTCCCGTGCACCGCCGCCCGTGCGACGTATCCGGCACGGCGGAGGCCGGCACCGCGGCCCGTCAGCCGGAGGAGCTCGAACGCCTCGCTGGGACGTGTGTCGTCGATCCGCTCGGCGACGACGCGCATCTCGAGGTCGTCCGGGCCGAACGCCTCCGCCTCCTCGTGCGACGTCGCGGTGCAGCCGAGGTGCTTCAGCAGCGTCGCGTAGTACACGTCGGCGACGTCGCGTTCGGACAGCCCCAAATGGCGCGCGAGCTCCGTCGCCACGACCGTCGCACGGACCGCCTTCTCGGGCGCCTGGCCCATCGCGAGGTCGGTCGTGACGGACAACGCCGCCAGGAGCTCCGCCAGTCGCAGCTGCTCGCCCACCTGCACGTCCCCTCCCGCGCAAGGATGCCATCCACGGGCGCATCCGCGCGCGTACGCTGAGCCCGGATGCGGACGGTCGACGTCGCGGTGGTCGGTGGCGGTGTGATCGGGCTCTCGGTGGCGCGTGAGCTCGTCCGCGCGGGTGTCGACGATGTGGTCGTCCTCGAACGGCATCCGGCCGTCGGGCGGGAGTCGTCGTCGCGCGCCAACGGGGGCGTCCGCGCGCAGTTCACGACGGCGCCGAACATCGCGTTCTCCTTGCACTCGCTGACCGAGTTCGAACGGCTCGAGCGCGAGACGGCGACGCTCGGGTTCCATCAGACGGGGTACCTGCTGTTCACGGGGACAGAGCGCGGCGAGTCGTCGCTGCGCGTCGCGGCGGATCTCCAGCGATCGCTCGGCGTGAACACCGAGTGGCTGTCGGCCGAAGCGGTCCTTCAGATCGCGCCGTTCCTGCGGCCCGACGGCCTGCGGGCCGGAACGATCCACCGGCGGGACGGCTTCCTCGACCCGCACGGCCTGGTCTCGGCGTTCGCCGACGATCTCAGGCGCGCCGGCACCGAGATCCTGACCTCGGCGGAGGTCACCGCGATCGAGCGGACCGGCGGCCGCTTCGCCGTCGCCACGTCGGCCGGCGACGTGTCCGCCGAGCGGGTCGTCGACGCCGCCGGCGCCGATGCCGGGCGGCTCTCCGCGATGCTCGACGTCGACCTGCCCGTCGAACCGGTCCGGCGCAACCTCGCCTTCGTGCAGGCGGCGCCCGGCCCGCTGATCCCGATGTGCGTCGACCTCGACACCGGGGTCCTCGTCCGCCGCGATCCGGGCGGGGGATACGTGCTCGCGTACTCCGATCCGGACGACCCACCCGGCTGGGACACCTCGGTCGATCCGACGTTCCTCCCGAAGCTCGCCGGGCGGATCGGGAACCGCTTCCCGTTCCTCGAGGGCGCCCCGATCGACCCCCGCCAGTGCTGGGCGGGGCTGTACCCAGAGACGCCCGACCACCACGCGGTGATCGGAGAGCTGGCATCGGCCCCCGGGCTCGTCATCTGCGCGGGCTTCGGCGGGCACGGGCTGATGCACGCGCCGGCGGCCGGCCGCGCCGTCGCGGAGCTCGTCACGCACGGAGCCTGCACGACGTTCGACCTCCACCCGCTCCGGCCGTCGCGGTTCGCGGAGCACGACCTCGTGCCCGAGGCGGCGGTGTTCTGACCCACTCGGGGACCCGAGCGTCGCCAAGATGGGCAGTCCTACCGATGCGGTGGCGGCCCCCGTGGGCGGACGCTCGTGCGGTCGACCGAGGAGGCGGAACGATGATGCAGAGCCTGGGCGTCCGGCGGGCGATCGCGCGGACCGGGGACGGCGCACGGCCGAGCCTGCTCACGCCGATGTTCTTGACCGTTGCGGCGGCCGAGCTCGCCTACTTCACCGCCGACGGCATCCTGCTGCCGGCGCTGCCCCGCTACGTCCACGGACCGCTGGGCGGCGGCGACGTCGCCGTCGGGCTCGTGATCGGCGCGTTCAGCGTGTCCGCCTTCTTCCTGCGTCCGCTCGCGGGCCGAGCGGCGGACCGGCGCGGACGGCGCATCCTGATGGTCACGGGGGCGGGGGTCTTCGGCCTGTCGGTGATCGGCTATCTGTTCGCGACCTCGATCCCCGCGCTGATCGCGATGCGGCTTCTGACCGGCGTCGGCGAGGCGCTGTTCTTCGTCGCGGCGGTCTCCGCGAACCTCGACCTCGCCCCGCCCGAGCGCCGCGGCGAGGCGATGAGCTTCGCGTCGCTGTCGTTGTACATCGGGATCGGGATCGGGCCGGTGATCGGCGAGACGCTGGTGCGAGGGCCGGGCTACCGGTGGGCATGGGCGGCGTCGATCGGCCTCGCGCTCGCGGCGGTAGCGCTCGCGTGGCGGCTGCCCGCGATGATGCCGGAGACGGTCCAGGCACCGGCCGCCGCGTCGTCGCACCGCCTCGTGCATCGGAGCGGGCTGTTGCCGGGGGTCGTGCTGTTCGCCGCGATCTGGGGGATGGCAGGGTTCCTCGCGTTCGTGCCGCTGTACGCCCTGGACATCGGGATGGCTGGCGCGGCCCCTGTGCTCGCGCTGTTCTCGGGGACCGTCGTGGTGATCCGTAGCCTGGGGGCGACGATCCCCGACCGACTCGGCTCAGCGCGCGCGACGAGGATCGCGCTGGCGGTCTCGAGCTCGGGGCTCACCGTGATCTGGGCCTGGCGCGACCCCGCCGGTCTCGTCCTCGGGGCGCTCGTCCTCGGCGTCGGCGTTGCGCTGCTCACCCCCGCGGTGTTCGCCCTCGCGGTCGCCGGGGTGGCGGCGAACGAGCGCGGCGCCGTGATGGG
>Ga0214473_10009779_pt1 | contig 11321 bp, 6 predicted proteins | sample RVTome_7_FD_203509 | JGI IMG/M metagenome (GOLD analysis project Ga0214473, IMG submission 203509) | Soil microbial communities from uranium-contaminated site in the Upper Colorado River Basin, Wyoming, United States - RVT98D197 | ecosystem: Environmental > Terrestrial > Soil > Contaminated >...
TTTCTAATTCCAATCTTAGTATTCATTCAATACTACTAACCATAAAGTTGCTGTCCTCTCTGTTGAATACTGCAAAAGTGTCGTACTGAAGCAGTGGTAGCCCGGGCCAGATTCGAACTGGCGTCACCAGGTTTCTTCTCTTTGTAGATCCAGAGCCTGATATCCATAGCCCTCCTGATGAAGATTGACCACTAGACGACCGGGCTACCTGTCTGGTTTTCTCCAGACAACCTGTACCCTTCACAAGCTTGCTTTAATGTTTTATTCGAAGGTTTCCTAAGTGGCAAGGTTGGTTTTCAAATATTTTCAGGGGCTTCTATTCCTAAGAGGCTTAAGCCGTTTCGCATAACTATCTGGAAATTTCTTATGAGTGCAATCCTCGCTGTTCTGGTCTCATCGTCTTTCTCTCTAATGACTGGAATTTTCTCGTAGAACGTGTTGAAAAACGATGCTAAGTTGAACAAGTATCTAGCGATGGATTTGGGCGATTGGTTAATAGCGGCTTCTTCGACAATCAAGTCAAACTTTGATATTTCTTTCAGCAAAGTTGTTTCTGACTCGTCTTTGATATTTATTGCTCCTTGCTTCGTAAGTTCTTTTTCTGACTCTGCTTTCTTCACGAGGCGTGAGGCTCTGGCATAGGCGTATTGGAGGTATGGGCCCGTCTCTCCATTAAGGTCAAGTGCGTGCTCCATGTCGAAAACTATTGTTTTGTCAAGGTCTTGCTTTAGAAGTTCAAATCTCACGGCTGCGATCGCGACTTTTTCAGAGGTTTTATGGAGCCACTCGTCAGTTTCTTCAGGGTTTCTCTTCCTAGTCTCCTCGTAAGCTTTGCTGTGAAGTGCATCCAAAACGTCGTCCGCGTTCACGTATATCCCTTTGCGGCCGGACATGCTTACAAACTCCTTTTCATCTTGGCTTAAGCCCAAGGTTTGGGCTGTTTTGCCGCTTAGAAATACAACTTCATAGCCTAGATGAGTGTATTTCTGCTGGGCTGTTCCTCCTGATAGGTCTGAAAGTATTTTTCCTATAATGCGCTGTAATCTACTTTGCCTAACATCTATTACCGTTATTACTTTTGAGTATGGTGCGAAATCAGGGTGTTTAACGTTGTTGTCTTCAAGTGTTGTTCTCCAGAGTAGACTTTGGTCAAATTGTTTGGTGAAGATTTCATAGTTGAATCTGTCGGGTGTGAGCCCGAGCTTCCAAGCTGCGTAGGGAATGTCCTTAGCCACGTAGGTTGCTGTTCCGTCGCTTCTCACAAGTACTTTCTCTTCACCCTCTTCCTCTCCCTCGACTCTGACTATCCAGCATCCAGCGTATTTGCCGTCCTCTACAGTTTCAGCGATTTTTTTATCTTTTAGCTTTTGGAATACCTCATCCCACATCTTAGCGTGAAGGATATCTGACTCGAAGTTAAGAAGGTCGTATCTTGCGCCTATCCTCCAGCAAGTTTTCAACTGCTCGGAGAGAATTCTCTTAGTGATGTCTGAAGCAAATATTGCGATTTCACTGCCTTCTTTCTCGATTTCTTGGAGAACTCTTTTACGCTCCTCTAGAAGGTTATTGCTTGTATCGTACTGTTCGTTTACTTTGACATATATTTTGTCTCCGCAGTAATGGTCAAACTTCTCCCCATCAGCCGGGTCGACTGGGAATCCCATGTACTTGAATCCAATTATAATGTCAGCGACTTGAAGCCCTGAGTCATCCACGTAGTTTAGAGTGTGAACACGGCAACCTGCAAATCTAAGTATTCTGGCTATAGAGTCTCCTAGAACAACGTTTCTAAGGTGACCATAGTGAAGTGCTTTGTTAGGGTTTACACTGGTGTGTTCAACGGCGACTTTTTGGTCGTCTCCAAGGTTGACTCTGCCATAATTTTCGTTCTCAAGCACTTTAGAGATTGTGTTGAACGCGAATCTGGAATAGTTTAGTTTAAAGTTGATGTAACCCGGAGGGTGAACTGAAACGTGTTCAATTAGCGAGTCACTGCTTACCTTAATCTTTGAAGCAATTTTCTCAGCCAAATCCATCGGCTTAACCTTTAGACTTCTAGCTAAGGTGAGACAGATTGCGGTTGAAAGGTCGCCAAACTCTGGACGAGGAGGCTCAATAGTGTCAAAATCAGGTGGGGAAAATCCGCTCTCTTGAATCGCGTCTCTTACGCATTTCTGAACTTGTCGTTTGAACTCTCTGAACATCATTTCGAATACGCCTTTTCAAAGTCAGATCCGATTACTTTTCTATATGAAAGATGAATAGCTTCTACAAGCCCTTTTCCAACCAAGTTCTTCACGTGGTATGTAGAACTCTTCACCGCGGCTTCAGTTGCGTTTCCAACAGATATACTCGTCCCAACATATTCAAACATAGAAACGTCAGTATCGCTATCTCCTACAGCAATCACCTCTGACGGGTCTATCTGCAAGTGTTTTAATGCAACTTTCAGCCCGACACTCTTGTTCACATCCTTGTTATCAACGTGGTATGCAAAGGTGCTGTCAACAATCTTCACAGGCAATCCACTTTCACTAACTATCTTCTTCCCCAGCGAGAGGTCAAAAGTTCTTTTCAAAACCACCTCTGTCATACGCGGCATAGTGGGTTTGAGCTCAACATTTTCTATTTTCTTAGATAGAATATCGTAGGCCATCAACGCGTTTGAATTATTTCCAAGCAGGATGAAGTCAATAGGTGACTTTACAATTACGCCACCGTTCTCACCAACCCCCATACGTGTCGTTCCTAAGTATGCTGCCAGCGTGTAAACCTCCCAACCAGTGCGGCCGCTGACAAATATCACTTTGTACCCGAGGTCGCAAAGAATTCTTAGCGATTCAGCGGCTTCAAAGTCGATACGTCCATTGTCATCGGCGATTGTTCCATCAATGTCAATTGCGAAGCACTTTATCTTTTGACTCTTCAAATCTCGGATTCACCGTCGACTCTGGCTCGTCTAACTTAAAAACACGTGGCTTAACGCAAGTCATTCATGCGGGAGTTTTCTCATGCTTCTGTTTTCGTGAAAAGCCTAATTTTCCCCTTCCTTGTCATCTTCTTAATAGCTATCTCTCTTCGCATAGCTTTTAGGCGTGTTCTGTACATCTCACTGTGCACTAAGCTAACTGGACGCCTGCTTCGCGTGAACTTGGACGCGACCCCAAGATTATGCTCAGCAAGCCTTCTTGAAACGTTATTAGTATAACCTGTGTAAAAGTGCCCCGTTCTGCACTTGAGAATATAGACAAAATATGGCAAATCAAACACTCTTGAAAGACCAACGTTTTAAACTGCATGTTGATCAACTAACCATTACAAAGAGTATGTGACCATTCATACGAAAATTTAGTAATGGCCTTCAGCCATACTGCGTGATTCTATACTTTGATAAATAATTAATTATTCAATCATAGTAAGGGTGAATATGTGTGAATGCAGGTATTATTTAGTTACTTCCTTTGGGTGAAAGTATACTTTCTACTTGAAACCTAATCCTTAAAGTAGTCATAACGCGATATCTTTAGTGGGCCCGTAGCCTAGTAAGAATTATTTGGTTGAAGCAATTGACCCTAGAATGGATCAGGGCGTTGTGAGTATCACGTAAGCCTCCGAAGCCAAAGATCCAGGGTTCAAATCCCTGCGGGCCCGTTTAAATTAAGTTCTGAACTCATTAGATAGGCGTTGCCGTAATCTTCAATGCTGGGAACTGCCTTAAGACTATGACCCCTGATTCACGCGTAATTATATCCGTCATGTGTGCGTATATGTTCTCTGAAAGCTTCTATCGTGCATTGACGTTCTTATAATTTGGATTCTTCATTTAAAAAATCATGGAAAATGAACAAAGTTAGTATTCTATAAATAATTATGATATCATATATGCCATATAATATGTATTAACATGTGATTCATATACATCTCTCAATACCGGTTTGAAAATGCCTAATCAATCATCTGCCCTTACAATCAGTATCGTTAGTTTAATAGCTGCGTTGGCGATTGCCGGATTAGCCCTAACAGGCTTCCTTGGAACTCCAGGTCCCGAAGGTGCTGCGGGTGCTGTTGGTGCTGTTGGTCCTGCGGGTGCTGTTGGTGCTGTTGGTCCTGCGGGTGCTGTTGGTGCTGTTGGTCCTGCGGGTGCTGTTGGTGCTGTTGGTCCTGCGGGTGCTGTTGGTCCTGCGGGTGCTGTTGGTCCTGCGGGTGCCTCAGGGATAACGACTCTTGCAGCCTCTATCCAACCTGAGACTTGTGCAATTTGTCATAAAGAACAAGGAGACAAACATCAGGTCTCTTATGATCAATTGTATCAGGATGGTATTATTAAAATTACAGATTTGACTTACTCTTTTTCTTCATCTCCAGATACTCACACCGTATCTTTCAAAATGATTAAGAACGGTCTTCCTTTTGATGGCAGGACTGCAGATACTTTGAACATTTATTTCACAAGATACACTGGTGCAGCGTTCCAATTCGATGACGGAACGAGACTGTCATTAAAAGGAACTCTAACTTATGACAGTGCTGGCAAGACAACGAGTAAAATAGTCGAAAGAGCCCCCGGTGCCACTGGTTATGTTGATTACACCGATATTACCGGAGTTAATGGTTTCGTTACAGTCTTTGGTACTGATGAGATTGTTCAAAGAATGCCAAATACTCGAGTAGATCAAGGCAAATATCCCTTTGCATCTTTTATTAAAATGGGGTCTGAGGTTAACTACGTTTCCACAGCTAATAATGCAGGCTGTGAGAAATGTCATTCAACACCTTTCCTAAAGCACGGTTACATCTATGGTGAGGTTAACCATAATTCTACCACTGATTTCTACATCTGTAAATCCTGTCACGTCGATAACGGTAAAGGAAACGATATAATATTCCAGCTCTTGGCTGATAATCCTCCATTGGCCGCAGCGGTCACAGCGGGAAAAACTACCTTGACTACTCAGCAACAGACACAGTATGCCTATACTATCAAGCTCATGAATGATGTGCATATGTCGCATTCCATGGAATTCCCATATCCTCAATCAATGTCAAACTGCGTAACATGTCACGAAGGTAAACTTAACAAGATATTGACTGATGATAATTTTAAATTGCAGACCTGTAAGAGTTGTCACCCCGTTACTGGTGTCGCAAAATATCCTTCAAAGGCCCCCCCACTAAAAAGCGTAATGCCTCAATCGCTTCATGGATCATTTGATCTATATGCGGGCACGACTCAATGCACTTTGTGTCATAGTACAGGAAACGCACTTGGTGCGAAAACTTTCAAAGATATTCATAGCGGATATGACAAGGAGATATACAATGCCAACGGTCAAAAGTATTCTAATGTAATTAAAGTTTCAATTCCTTTTGCGTCAATAGCGAACAACAAACTAACCATTAGATTCAACGCATCCGAAACTCCAGATCTTCAGGGACTAAATGTGGCGGATATTAAACCAACAGTACTTGTGGGATTGTATGGTTTTGACACTAAAGACTTCATCGTTGGACCACACGAAAGACTTACTGACGATAATGGAGATAAACAGATTACGAGCGCTGATTCACGAGCTCTTGAATATGTGGTAGGTTCAAAGCATCCTCGATTTACCACAGTTTCGGCAGCAGGTGGAAAATGGGAAGTAGTTGCAGATCTGTCGGCATGGGCTGGCTTGATAAGTAATAACACTGTAAGTAGAGTTAGCATAGCTATATTACCTAGTCTGAAAGACCCCGGTCTCCCAACAAATGCTACCGATAATCTCATTGCACTAAATGCTCCTTCAAGAACCTTTGAAATTAAAACCAACTCTTTCAATGATGCTTTCTTCAAACCTATTGTAGATGATAAGAAATGCAACACATGCCATGATGCGCTTGCAGTAACATTCCACTCTCCGGATAGAGGTGGCAATATTGTTGCCTGCAGGTCTTGTCATACTGTAAGTTCTGGTGGTGGTCACCTTGAACTGCAGTCTAGATCAATTGACTCCTATGTACACGCAATACATACAATGCAGTATTTTGACACTGGAAGTGTCAATTTCACAGATCCAGTAGCAGCTATGAAGTATGCGGAACACACTGAAATGCCATTCCCCAGACATGGTATTACTGACTGTGAAGCCTGCCACCTCAAAGGCACATATAATGTACCTGATCAAGCAAAATCGATGCCAAGTGTGTCCTCAGCATCTTACGCCGCACCTAAAGGCTTCGACAGAAATATCAATAATATACCATCATATGTAACAGGTCCTGCATCAAGAGCATGCGGTGCATGCCACAGAGCTGAAATGATAAACGAAGATGCATCTAGTGAACTTATAGCCTTTAACCAGCATACTAAGCAGGGTGGTTATCTTATCGAGGCAGGGACCAACGTAGCTGACACCCTCAGGACAGCAATCAATAAAATCTTGGGACTATTTGACTAGTCCCAACTACCTCTTTTTTTGTTATAGCTAGCTACCTCTCTTTTTTTTATATTTACTCATCGTTCGAGCGGAGCTCATTACGTTTAGATATTAGATTGTAATAGCTGGCATCTCTTCAATAGATAATATTTCATTTTCAATCGTTTGCCTGTTATTTAATTATTGAATCAATATCGAGAACTTGTTATTTTTTTTGATATTATTCACTGGTAAATCAATTTCCCTTATTGATATTCTCCTAAACTTCTAGTATTATTTCACTTTGCAACAAATGTGATGATGTTCTACTTTCTAGACAAGCCGTTCCAATAAATAGACTTAAACACTCTGCTAACAATATACAGATCAAGAGGTTAAAAGAATGGAAAGTAAAAATATATTTTTCGGAACTACTGTTGTTTTAGCGTTTGTATTATTAGCCGTGGCTGGGCTTTATCTTACAAATGTATCAAAAACTGATTCTGCCACTCCTATTGTATCGGGTAATCTTCAAGTTATGCCTAGTCAAGATCTGGGGGAAACCAAGGTTTCATCTACCGCGGTCGATGTCCAGTCAACAAGTTACTTAAGTGCGCGAATTTTAACTGTGTCTGGGACAGGAATAGTTAGTGTGAAGCCAGATAGATCAAAGATTCAGATGGCTATACTTGCTGAAGCACCTACAGCGGAGATGGCGTCGGTTAAGAATGCAGAAATCTTCTCTGTGCTTCTGAAGGCACTTCTTGACCAGGGCATACCTAAGGACAATATCGAAACGGTGCAATACACGATTAACCCCAACTATGACTACAATGCTAAGGTCCCGTACATAATAAACTATCGAGCCTACCATACAATCTCACTTACAGTGGTGCCTTCTCAGATTGAAGACCTTGGTAAACTAACTGGTAAGATTATTGACGTAGCTGTCTCGGCGGGTGTGAACCAGGTTAACAGCATTCAGTTCACCGTATCGGATGATAGGCTCGTAGGGATACGAGATGATACTTTGAAGGGTGCCGTTCTTGACGCGCAGAAAAAAGCATCTGTGATTGTTACAGCTCTTGGAGTGAAGATTCTTGGAGTGCAGCAAGTAAGTGAGAGCAGTTATTTCCCAACACCTATCTATAGCGGAGATATGTCGTTAGTGGGCGCTAAGGCAAGCACTGAGTTGGTTCCGGGCGACCTAAGACTCTCGGGGTCAGTTAGCATAGTCTACGAGATAGGCAATTGAGCATTAGGTGCTTCGCCTATCTCTGTACTCATCCGAAATGGAAGTAGGTCTACGCCATCATAGAGCTTATGGTGCAGGTCTCTACGGCGGATTAGCATTTCTGAATTGCGTCGCTTTGTTTTTTGGAATTTGATAACCTGACTCGTCTGGAAGCAATAATAGCACGATATAGCGACTCTAATGAAAGCCAAAAGCACACGCCAGGCTCCATCCTGAGAATTAGAACGATCGTTTTCTCTTAATATCAAGTGGAATCTCTAATTCATCACGTGACAACTCTTAGACAGTTCCACTTAGATCCAGAATTAGAAACCATGTGGTGAAATCAAAAACAATAAATGGAGGGCACATGTTAAAGTTTCAGAGGTTATTCGATGACGCAGTTCAATGTTAATGTAGGGCGTTTTGATCCCTACAAGAACTTCAAATTCAGAGTCAAGTGGGATGGCAAATATGTAGCAGGTGTTTCAAAGATTAGTCCTTTGAAAAGAACTACGGAAGTGATAACTCATAGGGAAGGTGGTGATCCAACAAGTGAAAGGAGATCACCTGGCAGAACTCACTATGATCCAATAATATTAGAGCGGGGCGTTACTCACGATCCTGAATTCGAGAAATGGGCAAACAAAGTCTGGAATTACGGGAGTGGCTTGGGGGCTGAAGTGTCTTTGAAGGATTTCCGTAAAGACATTATGCTTGAAATGTATAACGAGGCCGGGCAATTAGTTATTGCTTACAAGATTTTTCGCTGTTGGGTCTCAGAATATCAAGCGCTGCCTGAATTGGATGCTAACGGTCAGGCCATTGCCATTCAATATGTAAAGCTGGAAAACGAGGGTTGGGAAAGAGATGAAAGCGTTAAAGAACCAGTCGAGCCCTAATTCTAAGTCATAGTTGGTAATGGATGTATCATTCTGATGTCGTCTGACCGTCTGCCCTCGCTGAAGATTGTTAAGGGGGCGTTAGTAGCCTTGCATTCTAACTCTCCAGATCCTGCACTTTATAATAACTCTTCCATTTTTGCTTTCCAATATAATCCAGACATGCTTACTCGAACGCTTTCTTATCCGGGTGACGGGTCTTTGACAGACTTTGATAAGACTAAAGAAACGCTTGGAGAGCCTATTGAGATCATTAGCTTAACTTTGGAGCTTGATGCATCTGATTATCTTGAAGATGCACAAGAACTTACCGTGAAGTATGGTTTGCATCCGTCATTGGCCGCCTTAGAATCATTGACTTATCCCGATACAAGTGGCGATAGACAAGACACGCCAGTTGTAGTGTTATTCATATGGGGGCCACATCGAATATTGCCCGTACGCTTGTTGAATATGGTGATTTCAGAGCAGGCTTTTGACACGTGTTTGAATCCGATTCGCGCAAAGATAAACTTGAGCATGATAGTGTTGGGTCGTTCGGATTTTAGACGAAGCTCTTTAGGGTACAATGTTTCTGGGACCCATGTGAATCGCAAGGAAGTGCTTGCTTCGCTTTACAGAAAGCATTCTCTTGACAATAGCTATTCTGATGAAGTTATACGCGGGATTCGTCAATACATGAAAAAGAAAACTCAACTTAGACAAAAAGAGAAACGTTAGCAGTTGAAACAACTTACTGCATCATGAAGTGTTTTGCTCGCAATTTGTCTTTTCTGTTTCTATTTGAACTATAATTTAATAATATATTGATCTATATCTTATCACAATGATTAGTTGTTAGATGTATCGATATTTAGGTAGTTTAGTCTGTAAATATCTTTTGTGATTGGTGGATTTGATTATGTCTTTTCGCGGCATTTATTAGTTTTTCTGGATTAAATCCTGATTCACGGTGAACTCAAAGTAAGCGATTACTTTTGAACTATTTCGATGTCACACAGAGACTATTTTAACTTTTTACAACAATGTATTTTATTTGTTATAATATTTATACCGTGATAACCTTTATTAGCGATGACATATCCTTTGACATGATTATTATGAACAGTAATAACAAATCTATAAAATATGTATTAACAGCATTAGTACTTCTATCATTCAGCACATTTCTACCGGCAATCGCATACGGAGCACCGTTAGGCGCTAACGATAAAGACTGGCAAAACGTCAACGGAAACAGCTGGGCTCAGAACTACAGCCCGCAGACACAGATAAACAAGGCTAATGTAGGTGACTTGGAAGTCAAGTGGATCTTCCCATTAGGAAGCAAAGCATTAGCACCATCAGCGTTACAATCAGTAACCCTTGGTGAAGGCTCAAGCACTCCTCCAATCGTACGCAACGGTGTAGTCTATGCGATGACTAACTACAAGCGCTTGTACGCAGTGGACGCTGCTACAGGAAAGCAGGTGTGGCTACACGATTATACTATCAACATCACATCGGCTAGGCTCAGATTACCCGTTGTCATATCCAGTATCAACCACTTTCACGGTATAAGATACTGGGAGGGTGGTGACGCAATCCTTGACTTTGGCGCAGCGTGTGATTTCTACGGGGTCGACGCTAAAACTGGGAAGGATAAGTTCAAAGTCGAAGACTTGTGTCTAAATATACCTGGAAACCTGTACAAATACGGGCAAATGTACAACTTACCCTCTATGAATCAGATCGGAACTTGGGACAAAGGGCATCAATTCATCTATGTTCTACCTGGCAGCATGCACAGCAGTTTACTTGGACCCGATTCGAGACACGTAACTATGGGTATTAATATGGATGCTCCATACAACATTATGTGGAGAGTGTTTAGTTATCCAGATCAGACTTTGCAGACTAAAGACTGGGCTTTGCAAGAGTGTGACATTGGATTCTTCCAAACCTACCCATGCAAAGATGTTGCCGCTAAGAACCAAGCAGCTCTTGAATGGGACTGGGCTCAGCCTGGGCAGGCTCCTAGCAAATGGGGCGGTGTAACAGCGAATTGGGGACAAATGGTGATAGACGAGGACACAGGTATACTATATACTCAGACAGGTAACCAAGGACCATACTCAAACATGACTCTAACTCCCGGCCCAAGGCTTTACGGCAGCACTATGATGGCTATAGACATGAATGCTGGTAAACGTGTTTGGTGGCTACAACCATTCCCACATGACCCCTATGACTATGACTGCAACTGGAGCGGTATTCTTGCTGATCTTCCAACCCTTGGCAAAGTCTACATAAAAGGATGCAAGGAAGGAATCATATACGCTATGGATGCGAAGACAGGCAAGCCTATGTGGACAAAGGATGTTGTCGCTGAGCAAGTAACTTGGGGACAGATAGGCCAAGCCGGTTCAGCCGTGATGCCTAAAGGTGTAAAGTATTACCGTCCAGATCCCTTCAGCGCCTACGATCTGAGAGAGTGGAACTGGATTAGCTACCCCGCTGCCAAGCCAGGTGACGCAGGTAAATACTGTACAATCCCATGTGTAGTTTACCCGTACTTCGGCAACGGCATCTTCGGTACAGACATGTCATTTGATCCGCAGACGAATACGCTATTCCACTACGCGGTTGGACTACAATTCACCTTACTTCAAGAAAACCCCTACAGCCAGGGAGTAAATCTATTCAGCACTAGGACCTATTCAGTTGTGAACACTACAATCGTAGCTAAAAACGCCGTTACAGGCAATACGAAGTGGACTTACTTCTACAGTGCAGGTCAGCAGCGATCAC
>Ga0214473_10009780_pt1 | contig 11320 bp, 10 predicted proteins | sample RVTome_7_FD_203509 | JGI IMG/M metagenome (GOLD analysis project Ga0214473, IMG submission 203509) | Soil microbial communities from uranium-contaminated site in the Upper Colorado River Basin, Wyoming, United States - RVT98D197 | ecosystem: Environmental > Terrestrial > Soil > Contaminated >...
TCGGTGCACCTTCTGCTCGCAGTGCACCTACAGCTGCCGCCAGGGCAGCCTCCGCCTGTCCAATGAAGGCTGGGAAGTCGCAGCGCTCAGCCGAGAACCGCTCACCTTTGTCTGGGGTGAGGCGGATGACGTGCGCCGGGTCCTTGCGGGCGAACTTCCTGCCGAGGGAGGCGCTGCCCAGGCGACTTAGGATGGCTATGCGCAGCACACGGGAGGGATCGGGCCATCTTTGCCCGGCGCCACCAGGGCGACCTGGAATGGCTATGCGCACCGCAGTGGTCGGGGTTGGTCAGGAACTGCTGGGCGACGACGCGGCCGGGCTGGCCGTGTGCCGGCGACTCCAGGAGCTTGCCGAAGACCGGTGGACGGTACTGATCATCCCCGCCGGGCCGGCACCGGAAAACTACACCGCCCAGCTGCGCCGATTCGCCCCCGATTGGGTCGTGCTGGTGGATGCGGCCCGGATGCAGGCCTCCCCGGGTACGGTACGCTGGATCCCGTGGGAGCAGGCCGACGCCATTGGCGGTTCCACCCACACCCTGCCATTGCGGCTGTTGTCCGAGTATCTCTCCAGCAGCATGGGCTGCCGGGTCAGCCTGCTCGGAATCCAGCCCTCCGAAACCACCCTGGGCGCGCCCCTCTCACCCTCTGTTGGGGAAGCCGTCGAGTCCGCCGCGCGGGGGCTGGCCGCGCTGCTGGCCGAGTCCGCCTCGCCCGGCTCTCGCCTAGATGTGTTCGAGCCCCAATCCCCCTCCCCGGCATACGCGAGGGGGCAACCGGAGGTCGGCTCATGAGCTTTCGTCTGCTTCCCAAGAGCGCCTTTCCCGCCTGGGTGGAGCATGTGCGGAAGAAACACCGGGTGCTCGCACCGGTCCCTCACAACGGCGCCCATCGATTCGTGGAGATCGAAGCCGCCGAGCAGGTGGACATGGAGTATCGGACAACCATCCTTCCGCCCAAGAAGGCCATGCTGCCTGTTCGCGAGAGCCTGCTTCGTTTCAGTACCGATGGAGGGCAGCTCGAAGCTGCCTCCCAGCCCGGCCCCACCGCCATCCTGGGTGTGCACACCTGCGATCTGCACGCCATCCAATTGCTGGACAAGGTCTACTCCCAGGGATTCGCCGACCAGGCTTATCAGGCCAGGCGAGCCGACACCGTCCTGGTGGGCCTGGAGTGCCTCAGCCCGTGCTCCGAGCATTCCTTCTGCAAGAGCATGGGCACCCTCTCCTGTCCTGAGCAGTTCGACCTGCACCTGACCGACCTGGGCGAGAGCTACGCCCTCGATGTCGGTTCTGACAGGGGCGCCGAGCTCTTGATTGGGTTCGAGGGGCTGCTCGAGCCTCAGCCGGAGGACTACCGGCGCGCCGATGCGGTGATGAACGAGAAATGGAGCCGATTCTCCTACCGGCTGGAATTCGAGGCTGCCGAGCTGCCTAGCTTGATGGGCGTCAGTGCCCAGAGTGACCTGTGGGAGCAGTTGGCCGAGCGCTGCCTGGCCTGCGGCTCCTGCAACCTGGTCTGCCCCACCTGCACCTGCTTCGACGTGGTCGACGAAGTCGATCTCGGCCTGAAGAACGGCGAGCGCTACCGGACCTGGGACTCATGCCAGCTGGCCATGTTTGCCACGGTGGCTGGCGGTCACAACTTCCGCGCCGGGCGAGCAGCCCGGCTGCGCCATCGCTTCATGCGCAAGGGCAAGTATCAGCTTGAGGCGACCGGGAACGTGGGCTGCGTGGGCTGCGGACGGTGTGCGCAGGCCTGTCTGGTTCACATCACACCCGTGGATACCTGGAACGAACTGCATCGCCGTCAACCGCAGATGGCGCAGGAGAGCCCGGCATGAACGCGCTGCTCCAATCCGCAGAGGCCTCCCTGTACCTCCCCGTGCGGGCGCGGATCGCCGAGGTTCGCCCGCTGACCCGGCTGGAGAAGCTCTACCGAATCGAGCTGCCGGATGGGATGTCCCTCCAGCATCAGCCGGGGCAGTTCGTGGAGGTCTCGGTGCTCGGGGTCGGCGAGGCCCCCATCAGCATTTCCTCCTCGCCCAGCCGCAGCAACGGCACGTTCGAGCTGTGCGTCCGCCGAGCCGGAGACGTGACCAGCGCCCTGCATGGTTTGGGACCCGGCGACAGCATCGGCTTGCGGGGTCCGCTGGGTCATGGGTTCCCGATCCAGCGCTTTCACGGCAAGGACCTGCTGTTTGCCCCCGGGGGTCTCGGGCTGGCGCCGCTGCGCTCCCTGATCCAACAGGTGTTGGACGACCGCCGCAACTTCGGCAAGGTGACCATCCTGTATGGCGCGCGACATCCGTCGGAGCTGCTCTTCACAGAGGAGCTGCAGGCCTGGAGTGAGCTGCCGGACGTCGAGGTGCATATGACGGTGGACCGGCCGGACGAGGAGTGGAAGGGCAACGTCGGAGTGATCACCACCCTCTTCTCCAAAGTCTCGCTCTACGCCCGCAACACCGTGGCGGTCACGGTCGGCCCGCCGGTCATGTATCGTTTCGTACTGATGGAACTGCTAGGCAAGGGCATTCCCGAGGCCAACATCTGGCTGAGCCTGGAGCGGCGCATGAAGTGTGGCGTCGGTAAGTGCGGTCACTGCCAGATGCACCATTTGTACGCCTGCTTGGACGGTCCGGCCTTCTGCTATGCCCAGATCAAGCACCTGGAGGAAGCGCTGTGAGCGAAACAAGTACCAGCGGCGCCAGACCAAAGGTTGCCTTCTTCGATTTCAGCAGCTGCGAAGGTTGCCAGCTGACCGTGGTGGACGCGCTGCAGACCCATCTGGATCTGCTGGAGGCGGTAGAGATCGTCCAGTTCCGCGAGGCCATGAGCGAGTGCTCCGATGATTACCTGGTTGCCTTCGTGGAGGGATCGATCACCCGCCAGAAAGACGAGCCTCGGCTCAAGCAGATCCGTGAGCGGGCCAAGATCGTGGTCGCCCTGGGGGCCTGCGCGCACATTGGGGGTGTGAACACCATCCGCAATCGGATGAATCCGGTGGAGGTCCGCCGCCTCGTCTACGGCCGAAACGGCAATCAGGTGGAGACCGCCCAGGCGCGGCCGCTGGAGGATGTGATCCAGGTGGATGCCTTCATCCCAGGCTGTCCAATCGACCGCGGCGAGTTTGTCGCGGCGGTCAAGGCCCTGCTCCAGGGCCGCCTGCCGTCCATCCCCCAGCACCCCCTGTGTGTCGAGTGCAAGCTCAACGAGAACCCCTGCGTCTATCACCAGGGCGGGGTCTGCCTTGGACCGATCACCCGGGCCGGCTGCGGTGCGATCTGCCCGACCTATGGCTCGGGCTGTGAGGGCTGCCGCGGCCTGATCCCAGAACCAAACCTGAACTCGCTGCATGGGCTGCTGGCTGAGCACGGGCTCGCTCCGGAGCAGGCACAAGCCTCTCTGGACCTGTTCTTGAGCCATTCGCTTGCAGCCCTCGAGGATTGATGCCATGGTAGCCACACAAACCAAGGACCTTCACATCGACCTGCACCACATAACCCGGGTCGAAGGACACGGCAATCTGATCGTGGAGCTTCGGGACGGGCAGCTGGAACGCTGCGAGATCGAGGTCGTGGAGGCGCCACGCTTCTTCGAGGCCATGCTGCGCGGCAGGCCCTATGACCAGGCGCCGCACCTGGCCTCCCGCATCTGCGGGATCTGCTCGGTGGCGCACTCCACCGCCTCGATTCTGGCGGTAGAAAACGCCCTGGGGATACAGCCCAGCCAGCAGACCCGGCAGCTGCGTCAGTTGAACTTCATGGGGGAGATGCTCGACAGCCACATCCTGCACGCCTACTTGTTGGTCGCCCCCGACCTGTTCGGCAAGGGCAGCGCGGTGGCGCTCGCCGGCACTCGGCCGGATCTGGTGGTGCGGGCGCTGACGATGAAGAAGCTGGCGGGCGATTTATGCGCCGTGGTGGGCGGCCGGCATACCCATCCAGTGGCGATGGCCGTCGGCGGCTTCACCCACTTCCCACAGCCCGCCGAACTGGCCGATCTGCGCGCCCGGCTGGTCAAGATGATGCCGGACGTGGAAGCGACCCTGGAGCTGTTCCAGTCCCTGGAGTTCCCGGAATTCACTCGCGAGGCGGAGTACGTCGCCCTGCACGAGAATGGCGAGTACTGCCTGACAGGGGGGGAGATCAGCAGCAGCCGGGGCGGCCGCTGGCCGCTCGGGAGCTATAAGGAGGTTGCCACCGAGCGGTTCGTGCCGCACTCCACCGCTAAGCATAGCCTGCATCGCCGCGGCCCGTACATGGTCGGTGCGCTCTCGCGCCTCAACTTGAATTATGATCGGCTGCATCCCAAAGCGCAGCAGGCTGCCGACTCGCTGCATCTGCGCCCGCTGTGCACCAACCCCTTCTTAAACACCAGTGCCCAGGTGGTCGAGATCGTGCACTGCGCCGAGCAGGCTATTGTGCTGATCGACCAGCTGATGGAAGCCGGAATCCGGCCCGAACCAGTGAGTGAACCGGCTAGTCCATCCGGGGAAGGTGTGGGAGCCGTAGAAGCCCCACGCGGCACCCTTTACCACCACTATGTCATCGAAGACGGGCTGCTCGCTAAGGCCAACTGCATCATCCCCACGGCTCAAAACCTGGCCAACCTGGAAGCCGACATGCAGGCATTGGTCCCCGCCTACCTGCACCACGGGGCGGCAGCCATCGAACAGACCCTGGAGATGCTGGTGCGGGCCTACGATCCGTGCATCTCTTGCGCCGTGCATCGACTGGAAGTGAAGATCGTCTGATCGCGAAGCCACCGAAGGGCACTGGCCCGGCCGGTGGAAATCTGCGAAGCAATAGGAAAGGACGAATACCCATGGCTAGGATCTTGATCATCGAAGACGACCCGGACATGTTGATGTCCACCCGCATGACCCTGGAAAGCGCCAAGCACGAGGTGTTGGAGGCGCGTGGCGGAAGGGAGGGGCTGGAAAAGATCAAGAGCGAACACCCAGACCTGATCATCCTGGATGTCATGATGGACACCTCAACCGAGGGCTTCCAGCTTGCGCTCAGGCTCCGCAATCCGGATCCGAAATCGGAGTTGGCGGAGTACCGGGACATCCCGATCCTGATGCTCACCGCCATCCACAGCACAACGCCCCTGCGCTTCGAACCGGACATCGACTATCTGCCGGTCGAGCTCTTCGTGGACAAGCCCATCGATCCTGACGACCTCTTGAAGAAGGTCGATTGGGTCTTGTCGAAAGAGAAGGCGTAGTCCAGGGTTTCGCCTCAAGGCCCCCAGGCGGCCAGCCACGGCCGCGGGTGGAGGAATCCTGATGGGACGCTTGCTGTCCAGGCTGCTAGGCGGCCGGCTGCGTGGGGTGCTGGTCGCCTCTTTTTCTTTGGTGGCCGCCCTCACCGTGGGGCTCAATACGCTCGCCACCTCCCGGGTGATCGGTGACTACCTGACCGCCGCCGAAGACGACCGGGTCGCCCGCGATATGGACCTGGCCAAGGCGTTCTACCAGCTCAAGCTGGACGAAATCGCCGCCATCAGCCACCGGCTCGTCCTGGATCCCTGGGTGATCGAGAATCTTGAATTTGCCGCCCACGGCGATCCCCACGCCATCGAGATCATCGACCAGCAGATCGCCAACAAGATCGCCGTCCTGGCACTGGGCGGCACCCACCTGATTGCCCTGCTGGATCAGGAGGGGGACTTGCTGGTCGGAAGGGTGCTCACGGCGGACGGCCAGCAGTCGCCGCTGCTGGGGGAGAGCCAGTGGGGAAGCCTGCCGATTGTGGCGACCGCACTGAGCACTGCCGGTGAATTGGCGGCCACCGAGGTGCTGCCGGCCTATCTGCTCGCGCAGGTCGGCCTGGACGAACAGGCCCGGGTGCAGCTCCTGGACACGCCGCGCGCCGCTCCCAGGCCGTTCGACGTGCGCGAAGGCACTGCCGGTCTGGCACTGACCGGTGTAGCACCCCTGCTGGACAGTGAAGGCCAGGTGGTCGGAGCTGCCCTGGCCGCCTATCTGTTCAACAACGATTTCACCCTGGTCGACCGCATCAAGCAGGTGGCCGGGATTGATACCGTCACCATCTTCTTCGGGGATTTGCGGGTCTCCACCAACGTTATGACCGCCCAGGGCCAGCGGGCAGTGGGGACTCGGATTTCGCAGGAGGTCTACGATGTCGTCCTGGAACAGGGACGGGACTATGTGGGCCAGGCCTTCGTGGTGAATGAGAATTACATCACCCGCTACACCCCCGTGCTCGACCATCGCGGAAAGGTGGCGGGAAGCCTGTACGTCGGCGCCCGCGAGTCGGCCTTCCGGGCCTTGCTGGAGGCTTTCAACGAGCGGGTGGCACTGATCGCCCTGGTCTCCCTGGTCCTGGCCGGCGTCATCGCCATGCCTTTCTCCCGCCTCGTTACCGGTCCCCTCGGCCGCCTGGTCGAGGCCACCCGGCGGTTGGCTTCGGGCGACATGAACGTCCGGGTGGAGGCGCAGGGCAAGGGCGAGCTGGCCGCGCTGGCCCAATCGTTCAATAGCATGGTCGAGACGTTGGAGGTGACCCAGCGGCAGCTGCTGCACAAGGAGAAGCTCGCCTCCATGGGTCAACTGGCGGCGGGAGTGGCCCACGAAATCAACAATCCGCTGGGGACCATCCTGCTGTTCTCCGACCTGCTCTACAAGGAGATGCCGGAGGACGACCCGCGCCGAACCGACCTGCGCCGGATCATCGACGAGACCCGTCGCTGCAAGATCATTGTCGCCGATCTGTTGAACTTCGCCCGCCAGCAGGAGGTCTTGGCCCAGGAGACCGACCTTAACCAGATGCTGGAGCAAGCCATCGAGGCCGTCCAGCATCAGCCCACCTTCGGCGGCGTGCACATCGTGCGCCAGCTGTCCGGCGAGCTGCCGGCGTTGGAGGCGGATCCCGCCCAGCTGCAGCAGGTTTTCGTCAACCTGCTGAACAACGCCGCCGAAGCCATGCCGGATGGCGGCACCATCACCGTCATGACCCAGACGGGCGGAGACGCCACTCTGCAGGCCCGCATCGCCGACACCGGCTGCGGCATCCCGCGCGAGAACCTGGGCAGGCTGTTCACCCCCTTCTTCACCACCAAGGCGCCCGGCAGCGGTACGGGGCTGGGCCTATCCATCGTATATGGCATCATCAAGATGCACCGCGGCCAGATCACCGTCGAGAGCGAGTTGGGCCGCGGCACCACCTTCACCGTCACGTTGCCGCTGAAGCTGGCCCGCGCCGAACCTGCTCAGCCGGCTGAGGCCGGGGCATGAGCGCGGCTGCGCCGCCTGCGGGTGCTCCCCGCATCCTGGTCATCGACGATGAGGAGGGCATCCGGCAGGGTTGTGCGCGCGCCCTCGGATCGCAGGGATTCCAGGTGGAGACTGCCGGCACGCTGGCAGAAGGCCGGCGGTTGATCGAACTGGCGCACTTCGACCTGGTGCTGTTGGACGTCATGCTGCCCGATGGACAGGGCACCGCCCTGCTCAAGCCCATTCGCGCCCGGGACGCAGAGACCGTCTCGGTCATCATCACCGGGTTCGCCACCGTCGAGCTGGCGGTGGATGCCATCAAGCAGGGCGCCTACGATTTCATCTCCAAGCCCTTCGACACTGATCTGCTGCTATTGACCGTCAACCAGGGGTTGGAGAAGCGCCGCCTCTCCCTGGAAACCCGCCGTCTGCTGGGTATGGAACAGGAGGCTGCCCGGCTGGCGCGGGACAAGCAGGAGATGGAGCGGCTGGATCAGTTCAAGTCTGCCTTCATGTTGACCGTGGCGCACGAACTGCGCTCGCCGGTGGCCGCCGCCCAGAGCCTGCTGCGCACCATGCTGCGGGGCCTGGCGGGCGAGCTGAACGAACAGCAGCGGGAGATCCTTCGCCGAGTGGAGGTTCGCCATGGCCAGCTCCTGGAGCTGATCAACGACCTGCTCTCGCTGGCCGCCAGCAAGACTTACGACCCCGATCAGCCTCTGCAGCCGGTCTCGCTCTCGCTGGCCGTTCGCCGGGTGCTCGACGGGTTCGCGCTGCAGGCCCAGGAGAAGGGGGTTCAGATACTTACACCAAACCTCACCACTGACCTGGTGGTTCAGGCTTCTGATGACGGGCTCAACAAGGTGCTGGCCAACCTGATCGGCAATGCGGTCAAGTACACCCCCTCCGGGGGCCAGGTGGAGGTCGGCGTGCGGCGCCAGGGCAACCTGGCCGAGGTGTCGGTCACCGATACCGGGATCGGGATCTCCGCCGAGGAACTGCCCAGGCTGGGGACGGAATTCTTCCGGGCTCAGAGTGCCAAGCGGGCCGAGATCCCCGGCACCGGGCTGGGGCTGAGCATCGTCAGCGAGCAGCTGCGCCGATTTGGGGGTACCCTGGAGATCACAAGCACCCCGGGCAAAGGCTCGACCTTCGCCGCCAGGCTGCCCCTGGTGACCAGATGAAGACTCTGATCTTGGGACTGGGCAATCCGCTGCTGCGGGACGACAGCGTCGGCCTGCGGGTGGTGCAGGAGCTGCAGGTCACGCTGGCGGCGCTTCCCGGCGTCGAGCTTTCGGAAGACTACTGGGGCGGACTGCGCCTGATGGAGCGCATGATCGGCTTCGATCGGGTGATTGTGGTGGATGCCATGCGCAGCGGCGAACCGCCCGGATCCGTTCGAAGGCTGTCGCCGGATTCGGTACCGACGCAGCGCAGCGCCTCCTCGCATGACGTGAACCTACCTACCGCGCTGCGGCTGGGCCGGATGGCGGGCGCCCAGCTGCCTTCCGATGAACACATCGTCCTGTTCGGGATCGAAGCGGCCGACGTGGAAACCTTCAGCGAGCAACTCTCCCCCGCGGTTCTGCGCGCCGTCCCGCAGGCCGTCGAGCTGATCCTGTCCGAACTCAAAGCCGATTGAGGAGGAAGCATGATCTCACCGGAAAGACTTCGCCGTTTCCCGCACTGCGCGGGAGCCCCAGACGAGATGTTGAAGCAGGTCGCCATGTTGGGGAAGGAACGCAGCTTCAAGGCTGGCGAGCATCTCTTTGAGGAGGGCAAACCCGCGGCCCAGCTGCTCATGCTGGAGGCCGGGATGGTGGATATCGTCTATACGCTGGCCAAAGGCAGGCAAGTCATCGTGGATACGGTCGTGGCGGGGGATCTGATGGCCTGGTCGGCATTGCTTGAGCCTTACAAGCTGACCGCCACTGCCGTGGCCCGCGGTGAAGGGATGCTGATCGAGGTTGAGGCCGAGCCGCTGCGCAAGCTGTGTCAGGAACACCCTGAGTACGGCTTCATGATGATGAAGCAAGTGGCCATGACCCTGCGCAGCCGTCTGACGGCCACCCGGGTTCAATTGGCGGGGATGAGCTAGCGGGCAGGCCGGCCGGCTCACGGGCTACTATCTGGGCAGAGGCCCTCGGCGCGCTTCAAAACCTCGAAGGCCGCGAGAGTATAATAGCCGCGCTTTCCGCTCCCGTAGCTCAACGGATAGAGCGACGGCCTTCGAAGCCGCAGGTTGCGCGTTCGAGTCGCGCCGGGAGCGCTGCCCTCACTGGGACGTCAGCAGGTCCGGGGTCCAGGCCAGGTTGGGCGGCCATTTCCCCTCATTAACCTCCATGAAGTTGATCACATAGACCGCCAACGCCTGGCCGGTGGCGCAGTCTCCATGGCTGAGCCCCGCCTCGCCGAAGTCTTTGTCGCCGCAATCCAGCAGGCCGGTAAGCCCCTGAAACCCTGAAGTCCCCTGCACCGCCTCTCGCAGCGCCTGGCGGCCGATGTACAGGGTGCCGTCCGGACCCTGACCGGCAATCCGCTCGATGGCATTCAGCATGATGTTGGTGGCATCATAGGCGAACGCGTGGAACCCACCAGGAGGGCGCCCTCCAAGCTTGGCTTTCCACCGGGCCAGGAACTCATCATAGGCCGGGCCTTTGACATACGGGGCGGAGAGATACATCCCCACCGCGCCGGTTCCGGCGCTCTTTGGAAAGGACTCCGTGAACAGCGTGTCCGTACTCATCAGGACTGTGCCGATCAGATCAAGATTCTTGTCGGCCTGCTGTACCAGACGTGAGCCTTGAGGCTCGAATATGGGGAAGTACAGCAGGTCGGGCGAGTCGATGGCGGCGAAGGCCAACATGAAGCTCAGATCCGTGTCGCCGGGCTCCACTCGTCCGCGGAATGTGATCGTCCCCCCTAGCTCCTGAAACTTGGCGGCAAACACCGCCTGCAGCCCATCGGAGTAAGGGCTTCCATCGGTGATGGTTGCCGCGGTGCGCACGCCCAAGACCTCCCGGGCGAACCTGGCGCCCAACCAGCCCTGGAACAGGTCGTTAGGCGCCGTGCGGAAATAGCCAGGCCGCCAAGTTCCACTATCCAGCGTCAACGCCGGCGAAGTGTTGGAGGGGGAGATGATGGTAAGCCCGGCGCCGCTGATCGGTTCCATCGCGGCGGTCATCTCTGAGGAACAGGTGGTACCGATCACGCCGACAATGGTCTGATCGCCGACCACCCGTCCTGCGGCGGCCTTGCCGCCCTCGGCCGTACACCCCGAATCCTCGCCGGTGAGCAAGATCGGGCGGCCCAGCAGCGAACCGCCGCGGTCATCGATGGCGATTTGGACCCCGCCCAGAGCATCCTGCCCCAGATCGGCGGTCGGTCCCGAGACGGACAGCAGGTAGGCAATGTGAACAGGCTCGCCGGGAGCGATCTGCACACACCCCAAGGGATCGGTGCACCCGCTGACCGACGCGAGGGTCGGCTGCGTCGGCTGCGGGAGGGTCGGCTCGACTTCTACGGCAGGGAGCGTGGGCCGGGGCGCGGTCGTGGCCGGGGGGCGCGTGGCTGGGCGGCCCGTCGGTTCGGCTCCGGAAGGCCCTCCGAGCAGCGCCAGGGCGCCCAGGCCGGCCAACCCCACCACTACGATTAGCCCAGCGAGGCCCCAGGCCCAACCGGGGATCCTACGGGCAGATTTGGCCCGCAGGCTGGTGGCGCTTCCTGCGACGGCGACCTCTGGCGATGGACTCCCGGACCGCGGTGTGGTCGCCGCGCCTTCGAGGGATTCGGCCACTGGAAGTGCAGCCGCCTCTCCCAGGGTCCCGGCCGCCAGGGTGGTGGCCGGCCGGGCACTAGGCTCGGCCAGCTCTTCGCGGGCCCGAGGAATGGCACGGCGAAGGGCCTTCATCATCGCCCACATGTCGGAGAATCGGGCGGCGGGCTCCTTGGCCAGACATTTCAGGATCACACGTTCCACGTCATCTGGCAGATCCGGCCTTATCGTGCTCGGCGGAGGCAGCGGATCGTGCAGGTGCTTGACGAAGATGGCGGGCGGGGTCTCGGCGCGGAAGGGCGG
>Ga0214473_10009781_pt1 | contig 11319 bp, 11 predicted proteins | sample RVTome_7_FD_203509 | JGI IMG/M metagenome (GOLD analysis project Ga0214473, IMG submission 203509) | Soil microbial communities from uranium-contaminated site in the Upper Colorado River Basin, Wyoming, United States - RVT98D197 | ecosystem: Environmental > Terrestrial > Soil > Contaminated >...
GTGGCGGGGGCGGCGGGCTTGGGCTTCACGCGCTCGGCGTCTTTCTCGATCGCCTTGCGCGTTTCCTCGGCGCGTTGCAGCAGGTACTCCTCTTCCCACTTGTAGCACATGGCAGCCTCCTTTCAGGAGTTGCGCCTAGATGCTACGCCCGTGCAGGGCAAAGGCAAGTCCCTTGCGGTCAGCCGATTTTGAGCAGCTCGACCTCGAATATCAGCGTCGCGTTCGGGGGGATGGCGCCGCCGGCGCCGCGCGCGCCGTAGCCCAGATCGGGCGGAATCGTCAGCCGGCGCGAGCCGCCAACCTTCATGCCGGCGACGCCCTCGTCCCAGCCCTTGATGACGTGGCCGGCGCCCAGGGGAAAGGCAAAGGGCTCGCCCCGGTCCTTGCTGGAATCGAATTTCTTGCCTTTCTCGCCGCCGTAGAAGAGCCAGCCGGTGTAGTGCACGCTGACCTTGCTGCCGGCTTTCGCCTCGGCGCCGGCGCCCGCGGCGAGCTCCTCGATCATGAGGCCGCTCGTGGTGGTGGTTTTCGACATGTCGGTTCTCCGGGTTATTTTTCGAAGCCGCGCACCAGTTTCGCGCGCGCGCCCGCGGCCTGCATGAGGAGCGAAAAGTCCGAGCCCGAGAGGATGAGCTGCACGCCCATGCCGATGTGGCGCTCGAGCAGCTCGGCGGTGTACATGCCGCCCATGCCGGCGAACTTGCCATGCTTGCGGCAGGCGGCAATCATTTTCTTGTAGGCCTCGGCGATGCGCGGGTCGTCGAACTGCCCCGGGATCCCCATCTCGAAGCACAGGTCGTTGGTGCCGATGAGCAGCGCGTCGATCCCGGGAACCGCCGCGATCGCCTCGCAGTTCTCGATCCCCTTCGGCGACTCCAGCATCACGACGACGAGCGTCTCATGATTCACGATGCGCGCCGCCTCGCCCACCGCCATGGGCGCGAATCCCAGCTGCTGCAGCCCGCCGCCCATCGAGCGGTGGCCGAGCGGCGGGAAGCGGCAGTGATCGGCGATGCGCTTCGCCTCGAGCTCGCTCTCGACGTGCGGCACCACGATGCCTTGCGCGCCGTTGTCGAGCATGCGCGAGGCGAGCCAGTGCTCCTTGCCCGCGACCCGCACCACCGGGGTGATGCCCACGGCGAGCGAGGCGGCCGCGATCTGCGCCGCGGTGTCGGTGCCCATCGAGTTGTGCTCGCAGTCGATGAACAGCCAGTCGAAGCCCGAGGTTTTCGCGATCTGCGCGATGTCCACGGTGCGCGCCTGCCTCAAGCCCAGGCCGATGGCGAGCTTGCCCGCGCGCAGCTGGCGCAGGGCGTGGTTGGGGACGGTGCTCATGCGGTTCCTTTCCGTTAAGGATGCTGGACGCGCAACTGCGCGGGTGACAGATAGTTCTTGCGCCAGGATTCGAAATCGAGCTTGTCGGCGGCCTCGATGTCGCGCTGTTTCTCGTGCGAAGACTCGGCCATCTGCGCGAAGCGCGCCGCGACCTCGGCATCGAGCGGAAGCTCGCGCAGCGTCCGCGCATGCCTGCGCGAGCGCTCGAGCACGAAGCGGGTGTACGAATTGTCGTGCTCGCGTGCCATCGCCGCGAGCACCCGGGCCGATGGCGTGGACTCTGGCTTGTGCACCACCTCCGCGGCCGCCGCGAGCGCCGCGACGTAGGCGCCGCCGCCGAAAGCGTCATCGAGCGCCTCGGCGATCGGCTGGCACTCGGCGAGCAGCTGTGCGCCCCACTCCTCGAGCGCCACCTGCTGCGCGCCGCGCGAGAGCTTCATGCCGGGCTCGCGGCCGCGACCGGCGACACGCTCCTGGTTGCCCGCCGCCGTGGCGATTTCCTCCGGCGTATCGGGCGGGCTGTCGGTGAGCAGGCAATGCATGAGGAACACGTCCAGCATACGCATGGTCTGCGCGTCGATGCCCACCGGTTCGAAGGGGTCGAGGTCCATGAGGCGAACTTCGACGTACTCGACGCCGCGCTCGCGCAGCGCATGCAGCGGCCGCTCGCCGACACGGATCGGGCGCTTGGGCCGGATCTTGCCGTAGAACTCGTTCTCGATCTGCAGCAGTGCGGTGCCGAGCTGGCGGTATTCGCCGTTGGCACCGCGCACGCCGATTTTTTCGTACGCGGGCCAGGTCTTGAGCAGCGCCTTCTCGAGCGCGGCGCCGTAAGCGTCCAGGTCGTTGAAGCTCGCGCTGATCGAGGCCTGCGCCTCGCTCTGGTAGCCCAGGCGTCCCATGCGCAGCGTCGTCGCGTACGGCAGGTAGAGATTGCCGGGCTTGAGCTCCTGCAGCCGGTGCTCGCGCCCGGCGACGAAGCTCGAGCACACCGCGGGCGAGGCGCCGAAGAGGTAGAACAGCAGCCAGCCGTGGCGCCGGAAATTGCGCAGCAGCGCGAAATACTCCGCGTTGCCGAGACCCGGCAGCGACCAGTTGTAATGGATGCCGCTGATCGCCTGCATGCGCCGGCCGTAGCGGTGCGAGAGCCCCATGCGGTAGATGGACTTGGCGCGGCCGATGTTGGACGTGCCGTACTGGCCGATCGGGATGGCGTCGTCCTCGGGCAGCCCGCAAGGCATGCTCGCGCACCACAGGATTTCGTCGCCGATCGCGCGGTACACCGCCTGGTGGATCTGCGTGATTTCCTCGATGCAGCCCTCGGGCGTGGTGTGCACCCCGGTGATGAGCTCGAGCTGCGCCTCGCTGAAGTCGGTGGTGATGTGCGGGTGGCTGAGGGCCGAGCCGAGCGCCGCCGGGTGCGGTGTCATCGCCAGCTTGCCGTCGGGCTGCACGCGCAGCGACTCCTTCTCGATGCCGCGGCGCATGCCCGTGAGGGTCTTGGGCGAGAGGGCGAGCAGGCGGTCCTGTGTGGTCATCGGCGGCACCTTACCATCGGTATGGATGCGGCCCGGACGCGGCCCGCGAAACTGCCGGCATCGACGCCCGCTGGCGGGCTTGATTTTGCGCCGGGAGCCGCCATCTACACCCCGGGATTCTTTCCGGGAGTTGCGATGGACCTCTTGAACGACGATAACAGGGCCGCCCACGAGGCGGGACGCGAGCCGAAGCGCGGCGGCGGGCCGGTCGCGCTCAGACCGGTGCCCGAGGACGCGCTGATCCTGGTGCCCCTGCGCAACGCAGTGCTATTCCCGGGCGTGATCTCGCCGATCACGGTTGGCCGGGCGGCTTCGATCGCCGCGGCCAAGGAAGCGGTCCGCACCGAGAAGAAGGTCGGCTTCCTGCTGCAGCGCGACCCGAAGAAAAACGACGTCGGACCCAAGGACTTGCACTGGGTCGGCACCGCCGGCTCGATCGCGCGCATCCTTTCCGGGGGCGAGGGCGCGCACCACCTGATGGTGCAGGGCCAATCGCGCTTCCGCGTGGTCGAGTTCCTCGAGGGCTGGCCGTTCCTGGTCGCCTCGGTGGCGTGGATCCACGAGACCGAGGCCAAGGGCGAGGAGATCGAGGCGCGCTTCCTGCAATTGAAGGAGCAGGCGGTCGAGGCGATCAAGCTCCTGCCCGGCGCGCCCGAGGAGCTCTCCGGGGTGGTGCAGGCGATGGAATCGCCGGGCGCGCTTGCCGACATGGTGGCGGGCCTGCTCGACATCAGCAACGAAGAGAAGCAGTCGGTGCTCGAGACTTTGGAGCTGCGGGCGCGCCTCGATCGCGTGATCGAGCTGCTCGGCCAGCGCGTCGGCGTGCTGCGCATCTCCAAGGAAATCGGCGACCGCACCAAGAAGCAGTTCGACGAGCGCCAGCGCGAGCACGTGCTGCGCGAGCAGATGCGCCAGATCCAGAGCGAGCTGGGCGAGGGCGAGGACACCGCGGCCGAGTTGGAGGAGCTGAAGAAGGCGATCGACGCCGCGGGTATGCCCGAGGAAACTCTCAAGCGCGCGCGCAAGGAGTTCAAGCGCCTGGAGCGCATGCAGGAAGGCGGCGGCGAGGCCTCGATGCTGCGCACCTGGCTTGAGTGGATGGCCGAGCTGCCCTGGAAGGAAGAGGAGCAGAAGGCCATCGACATCGCCGGCGCGCGTGCTGTGCTGGATGAGGACCACTACGGGCTGGCGAAGATCAAGCGCCGCATCCTCGAGTACCTCGCGGTGAGGAAGCTCAACCCCGAGGGCAAGAGCCCGATCTTGTGCTTTGTCGGGCCGCCGGGCGTGGGCAAGACCTCGCTCGGCCAGTCGATCGCGCGCGCCACGGGGCGCAAGTTCCAGCGCGTCGCGCTCGGCGGCACGCACGACGAGGCCGAGATCCGCGGCCACCGGCGCACCTATATCGGCGCGCTGCCGGGCAACATCATCCAGGCGATCCGGCGTGCCGAGTCGCGCGCGGGCGTGCTGATGCTGGACGAAATCGACAAGCTCGGCGCCGGCGGCTTCCATGGCGACCCCTCGAGCGCGCTGCTCGAAGTGCTCGACCCGGAGCAGAACTCGAAATTCCGCGACAACTACCTCGGCGCCGACTTCGACCTGTCGAAGATGATGTTCATCACCACCGCGAACGTGCTCGACACGATCCCGGGCCCGCTGCGCGACCGCATGGAAGTGATCCAGCTCCCCGGCTACACCGAGGAGGAGAAGCTCGAGATCGCGAAGCGCTACCTGGTCAAGCGCCAGCTGGAAGCGAACGGCCTGAAGCCCGGGCAGGCGAGCGTCAGCGACGCCGCGCTCGCGGCGCTGGTGAGCGACTACACGCGCGAGGCGGGCGTGCGCAACCTGGAGCGCGAGATCGGCGCCGTGCTGCGCTCGGCGGCGATGAAGATTGCGGAAGGCAAGGCCGAGTCGGTCGCGATCGATGCGCCCGACCTGCACGCCATCCTCGGCGCGCGCAAGTTCGAGAACGAGGCGGCGTTGAGAATCGCGCTGCCAGGCGTGGCGACCGGACTTGCCTGGACGCCGGTGGGCGGCGACATCCTGTTCATCGAGGCCTCCAAGGTTCCTGGTTCGGGCAAGCTCATCCTCACCGGGCAGCTGGGCGAGGTGATGAAGGAATCGGCGCAGGCCGCGCTCACGCTCGCCAAGACCTGGAGCGGCGAGGCGCTGGAAAAAACGGACCTGCACGTGCATGTGCCCGCCGGCGCGACGCCAAAAGACGGCCCGAGCGCGGGCGTGGCGATGTTCCTCGCCATCGTGTCGCTGCTCGCCGGCAAGCCGGTGCGCGCGGACGTGGCGATGACGGGCGAGATTTCGCTGCGCGGCCTGGTGCTGCCGATCGGCGGCGTGAAGGAGAAGCTGCTCGCGGCGCTGCGCGCCGGCATCAGCACCGTGATGCTGCCCAAGCGCAACGAAAAAGACCTCGAGGACGTGCCCGCCGCGGCGCGCGACAAGCTGGAGATCGTGTTCCTCGAGCGCGTCGAGGACGCGGTGGCGGCGGCGATCGGCGAGCTGCCGCGGGCGGAGATCCCAAAGGCGGCCTAAGCCGTCGCTAGCGACTGTAGTCGCATCGCACGGATGTCGTGTCCTCCCCGCGAATGCGGGGACCCAGTCACGCAATAGCCGGCTCCGCGCTGCGCGACCCTCGGCGGCGTGGCGCGCGATGCGCGCGCGAGTGCCGAGGCGATCTCTTCGACGCACTCGTCGTAGCCCGGCTGTACCCCAATCGTATCCAGCGCCGCGAACTGCTCACGCAGCGTTTGTTCGCGTTCATCGAACCTGGCCAGGAGCATCGCGTAACGCGCCGCAAGGATGCCGGAGATTTGGTCAAGTACGCCCGGCTCGCGTTCCGCGATGACCGCAAAGTCGAGGATGTCGCGCGCCGAGAAAACCGCCGCCCGGTGCCATATCTTCTTCGCAAGTATCTCCGCGGTCGTCTCGACGCTCATGTCGCGTTCCAGAATGCGCTCCGTACGCGCAGGATTCGCTGTCAGTGGAGCGGCGACGATGAAATCGATCTCGCCTTCGGGGAAGCGCAGCTTCAGGAATCCGGCCTGCTCCACGTACGATGACGTGAGTGATTCCACCGTCGCATTGAGCCGCGGCGAAAGGTGGCCGAGATATTGCGGATCGGGCAAGAAGATGTCTATGTCGTTGCTCACCCGGTGCACGTAGCGGCGCATCAGCACGGTGCCGCCGCCGAAGGTCCAGCCCTCGATTCGCACTCCGGACGCGGCAGCGGAATCGAGGGCGAAGAGGGCTCTGGACAGGAGCGCCCTCCAGGCGCTCAGTCTTGTTTCAGCCAGGACCTGGTCCTCCGCGACAAGCCGAGCGACTCGGCAATCGCCCGCAGGTTGTTCGTTACCCTGCCGGCTTCCGTCCAGCGCTCGACATCTTCGACCATGCCTTTGAGCAAGGCGACGGGCGCTTCCTCGAGAAGCGTGATCAGGTGCGGGCGCCTGCTGCGCGGAATCCGGCCTGTGAGCAGGATGCGCACCAGCTCGGGCTCCGAGAGCTTTTCGCGATAGCTCACGCTCGATGTCGTGCAGGCCATCGCCACGAAATCAGGGCGCCTGGGCCGTGGCGCCGGCCGCAGGTGCAATTCGAGGCCAAGCCCGTCGAGGATCGCTTGCGCCTTTCTCATTCCGATGTCGGGAAAGAGTCCGTTCTCGAGCTGATTGATTGTAGTCCGCGACAAGCCTGCTGTGCGAGCTACTTCGGCCTGCGTGAGTGCACGCGCGCGCCTCGCCTTGCGGATCATGAAGCCGAACTCCTGCATGCGCATGACACTTGCCGTCAAGGTGTTAAATATATTGAACACTAACGCCTTTTAGCAGGGCGCGCATCAAATTTCGTTGCCGGAACGCAACACGGCCTGAATGGATCGCTTGCCGCACGCATTATTCGCGCGTAGCGTTCGCGCCCTCGCAGCAACGTGCTGCGCATTTTCCAATGACCATGCCGACAGTCAGACGCTCGATGCGAACAGGCGCTTGCCGCGATGTGGTCGTCCATTGCGCCGGAACCCGCAGTCCGTTCCGGCGACCGCGCCCCTAGCAGCGCCGACTTGCAGAGTGTGTCCGCCCGGCAATTGCCGGGGCGGTCCCGCTTATGTCCGGCAGGCAATGGCTTGCTCGAAAGGAGACGCAAATGAAGTACGCGCTGACGCTTACCCGCTGGCACAAGGTTGCCGAGCGGATCAACGCCGCGGTGAAAGAGCGCGAGGCGCGGGCTGTCGCTGCGCTCACCGCGACCGCAATCTCGCCCTGGAACAAGGAGGGCATCGAGTCCAAGGCGGCCGAGATCGGCGCCCGCGCGAACCAGGACCTCGCGCTGGTCGAGTCGGGAACCGCAGCGATTGCAGGCATCCGCGCAGCGCTGGGCAAGCGCAACACGGATCTCGGGATCGGCGAGCGGCTCGCCGAGGCAGACGCCGCGAACCGCAGGGTGAAGCTCTATCGCGAATTGCTCGACAAGCAGCGTGCCGACATGGTGCGCCCCGGCGACGTGCGGCACGTGCCTGACGCCGCCGTCGCGGAGGAGTCCTTGTGGGGCAGGCGGGCGGCAGGGACGATCACGCTCGCAATTGCGGACGCGGCAGTGCTCGAGGAGCTGCGCGGGAAACTGGTGCGCGAACAGGCGCGCTCGCACGCGTTGCTCGACGCGGTCGCCGATGCGAATCGCGAAAAGCTCGAGCTGGAGCTCGCCGGCGAGCTGGTCGAGATTGCGGGGCTCGCCCCCTGATCGGGGGCTGCCGCCTGCGCGTGGCCGCGCGCGCAGGCGCCGGGGTCTGTTCCCGGAATCGCTTGCGGCCGGAGAGACGCGAACGACTGGACCCCTCAGCAGGGATCCACGGGATGTCCGCTCATAACGGGCTATGCCGGCGCGGAGCTGGACAAGGTTGCTTGCCGCGCCGGCTCAGCACAGGTTGCAGCTGGCCTTGCCACCGGTTGACGGTTTCAGGTTGCTTCGCGTTCTCTCCGCTTTTTTTGATGCACGACGACGATGACCAAAAAGCCGACTCTCATCCGCGAGCTTCTCGCCGAGCACTTCGCCCCGGAGCAGCTCGAAAATTTGGCTGTCGTTCGGGCGCGCTTCCCGCAGTGGATGCGCCCCGACCTGCAGCGCGGGCTCTGCGAGGCGCTGGCGGACTCGGGAGAGACCAGGTTCTTCGGCGCCCGCCTGCGGGGCTCGGGTCTCGCCTTCAGGTTCTCCGATCTCATCGAAGAGGGCGGGCGCGGCGTCGCGGTCGGGCCGCCGGTGCACGATGAGCTGGATATCGGCGAAGCCCTGCCCATGCGCTGCCTGCAACGGGGGCTTTGGCTTGCCGGGCGCGGCGAGTCGCGCCTGGCCGTGCTGCTGGAAGTGAACGAAGGCCTTCGTCGCGCCGGCGTGAGGGTCGAGATCGCGGCCGTCGAATCCGCGCGCAGCGCCGCGGCGGCGATGCTTGCGCGCGTGCGCGCGACCGCCGAGCGCGCCGAGACCTGGCGCGGCAAGGTGCTTTCACCCTCCGAGGAGGAATACGCGTTCGACGAGGGCCCGATCACTTTGCGCGTCGCGCGCGTTGCGCCTGCCGCGCGGGAAGAAATCGTGCTGGCGCCGGGAGTCCTCGAGCTGGTCGAGCGCAACACGCTCGGTTTTGCAAGGCGCTGCGACGCCCTTCTCGGCCTGGGCATGTCGGTGCGCAAGGGAGTGCTGCTCTATGGTCCGCCGGGCACCGGAAAGACGCTCCTCGTTCGCTACCTCACTGCGGCGCTCGAAGGCCACACCACATTCCTCCTCGCGGCGGACAAGCTGGCATGGCTGGCGGATACGCTCGACGCAGCGCGCCTGCTCGCGCCCGCGCTCGTGGTCATCGAGGACGTAGACCTCATCGGCGCGGACCGCGATGGGCCTTGGCAGCAGACCCCCGTCGCGCTGAACCGGCTCCTTAGCGACATGGACGGCATCGGCCCCGAAGCGCGTGTGCTGTTCGTTCTCACGACCAACCGGCCCGAGGTGCTCGAACCCGCGCTTGCGGCGCGCCCCGGCCGCGTTGACCAGGCGATCGCAATCGGCCTGCCGGAGGACCGCGAGCGGCGCATCCTGCTGCGCCGGTACGCGCGCGCCCTCGTGCTCGCCGACGAGACGATCGAGCGGGTAAGCGGCCGTGTCGGCAAGGTAAGCCCGGCCTTTATCAAGGAGCTCGTGCGGCGCGCCGCCCAGGCGATGCTCGAGCGGGGCGGGTCGGTCCTGGTGGCAGCGGACTTCGATTGCGCGCTTGCAGACATGCTTGACGCGGGCGGCCGCGTGAGCGCCAGGCTGATGGGGGCCGAAGGGTTCGGCTTCGCGCCGCAGGCCTGAGGGAATTACGAATTACTCAAGAGTCGCTTCGAGCGGCCCGGCGCTTTTTTCCGGGAGGTTTTTTCAGCAGCTTCTGCAGCCGCAAGGTGGTCTGTTCGCGATCGATTCGCGAAGCCGCGACATCGAGCACCAGCGCCTCCCACGCGTCCGGGTTTCGAGCCGGCAGATCCGGGTCCGGCAGCAGGCTGTTTTCCCGCAGGAACACGAGCGCCGCAGCGAGGGCGGTGCGCTTGTTGCCGTCCACGAACGGATGGTTGCCGCAAAGGTAGTACAGATAGGCCGCCGCGACCTCCACGGGCTCTTCGATCAGCGGCGTGCCGCCGAATGACGCCTGCGGAGCGGCCGCCGCGGATTCGAGCAGTCCGCGGTCCCGCAGCCCGGGGCTGCCGCCATGTGCGGCGAGCACCTCGGCGTGGATGGCGATCACCGCCTCCGCGTCGAGGTAGCGGAATTCGCTCTCAGGCAAGGCGCTTGAAAAGTGCGCGATTGCGCCGGATCAGTTCTTTTGCCGTCCGCGCCGCATCCGCGGCCGCAATTCGCGGCCGCATCGGCGTCACCGTGATGGTTCCGCCCTCGTGCACCGTAACGTTCACCTGGTCGCCGGCCTTCAGGCCAGCGAGCTCGAGCAGCGCCGCGTCGAAGATGAGCCCCTGGGAGTTGCCGATTTTCGCGATGGTCTTCAGCATGCCGTCATGTTAAACGATGTTTTACATGCAGGCAAGCCATGTCGCATGTGCTGCTGCCTGTCCTCGCCTTTCGCGGCGTCGATGGCGGCGCGCTCAAAACGGCCCTATCCATGACGTTTACGGCGTAAATGGTTATGCTTGCCTCTTGGGACAGGCAATGGCAAAAAAGCCGCACAAACCGCAATTCATTCCAGTCAGCGAGGCCGATCTCGACCCTGGCCACCGCTGGCACCGGCCGCTGCAGGCGCCGGGCATCACGCAGGTGGATTTCGAGGAGCGGGTGGATTTCCGCCGCCTGCACCGCTATCGCCTCGCGCGCACGCGCCAGAGCCTCGCCAAGTCGGGCCTGGGCGCGGTGCTCTGTTTCGACCAGCACAACATCCGCTACATCTCTGCCACGGTGATCGGCGAGTGGGCGCGCGACAAGCTGATCCGCTACTGCCTGCTCAGCGGCACCGGCGAGCCCTGGGTGTGGGACTTCGGCTCGGCGGCGCGCCATCACAAGCTGTACTGCCCGTGGCTGCGCGAGGACCATGTGCGCGCGGGCAACCCCGGCATGCGCGGCGCGATCGGGCCGAAAGTGGGCCTGTTCGAGGCGGCGGCGAAGGAGATCAAGGCGATCCTCACGCGCGAGGGCGTGGCGAAGATGCCGCTCGGGCTCGATGTCTGTGAGCCGGCGATGCTGTTCGCGCTGCAGGAGCAGGGCCTCGAGATCCGCGACGCGCAGCAGATGATGCTCTACGCGCGCGAGGTGAAGAGCCACGACGAGATCACGCTGCTCAACATCGCATCGAGCATGGTGGACGGCGTCTACCAGGACATCGCCGAGGCGCTCAAGCCCGGCGTAAAGGAGAGCCAGATCGTGGCGCTCGCCTCCAAGCGCCTCTACGAGATGGGCTCGGACTGCGTCGAGGCGGTGAACGCCATCGCCGGCGAGCGCTGCAGCCCGCACCCGCACAATTTCACCGACCGGCTGATTCGCCCCGGCGACCAGGCCTACTTCGACATCATCCATTCGTTCATCGGCTACCGCACCTGCTACTACCGCACGTTCGCGGTGGGGCGCGCGACCCCGGCGCAGAAGGACGCCTACGAGCGCGCGCGGCTGTGGATGGACGATGCGATCGACATGCTCAAGCCCGGCGTCACCACCGACAAGGTTGCGAAGATGTTCCCGCGATCCACCGAGATCGGCTTCGAGACCGAGATGGCCGCGTTCGGGCTCAACTTCTGCCACGGCCTGGGGCTCGGGCTGCACGAGCGGCCGCTGATCTCGCGCCTAAATTCGTTCATCGAGCCCTACGAGCTCAAGGCCGGAATGGTGTTTGCGGTGGAAACGTTCTGCCCGGCGAAGGACGGCGTCTCGGCGGCGCGCATCGAGGAGGAGGTCGTGCTCACGCCTGAGGGCGCGAAGATCA
>Ga0214473_10009782_pt1 | contig 11319 bp, 15 predicted proteins | sample RVTome_7_FD_203509 | JGI IMG/M metagenome (GOLD analysis project Ga0214473, IMG submission 203509) | Soil microbial communities from uranium-contaminated site in the Upper Colorado River Basin, Wyoming, United States - RVT98D197 | ecosystem: Environmental > Terrestrial > Soil > Contaminated >...
GAAATCGCGCCGCCCGCGATGGAGTAGTCGCGGTGGATGAGCGCGTTGACCAGGATTTCCCGCATGGCGTCCGGCGGAATAAGGGGCGTGTCCACGCGCTGGAGCTTGCCGGGGACGATCTTGCCGGAAACGGGGAAGTGGCGCAGCAGCTCCTGTCGCTTGCTTTCGGCGATGTCCTGCGAGCGCAGGTCGAGTTTCTCGGGCGGTGCCTTGTTCTCAGTCATCTCAGACGGTCCCTGTCCGGGGTCAGCCGGCCTTGGCGGTTACTCGCAGTCTCACGCGGGCCTTCTTCTGGAGCGCGCTCACGATACTGAAGAAGTTCTCCGTGCTCGGGTTGCCGCGCGGCGCCAGCATCCGATGCAGGCTCTTGCTCGGCTTGTTCAGCTCAGCGGCTAATTCTTCGAATCCCACGGTGGCGTTGACCAGATCGCGCAAGATGGCCTTGCCCGCGGCGGTGTCGCCGCCGAGATAGGCGTTGATCGCCTCCGTGAAGAGCAGTTCGCGAAAGCGGGGGTCGCGCTGCGCGCGCGCCACGACTGTGTCCTTGAAATCTCGTGTCAGTGCCATAGCGCCTGGGGTCTGCTTATCTCTTGTCCTTGCGGTGGCGATAATCGGCCCAGCGCTCCTTGGCCGCCTCGATCTAGCAGCAGTAGCGTCTCGGATTCGATGCCGTGGAAGGTGATGTTGGTGGCCAGCCGCTAACGAGTCAGCGTGCGTGCGCAAAGAATCTCGTCTTCGCGGAGGGGATCGAGGGCAGAGACGGGGACGGCGGTAACGGCAATGGTGTCGCCGACGGCATTGAAGACTTCAATGGAGTATCCCTCTGTGCCGTCAGGGGCGACGTGGTGGTGCACCAGCTTGACGATATCGCCGCGACGGAGACGATGCTCCGGGACATCGCACGTCAGCACTGCATCCTTGTAGAGTTCCAACTTCATCAGGTCCTCCGTTTGTCAGGGATTAGTGTAACGAATTTCGTAAGGCCTGACAAGTGCTCGGTCATCCAGATGGTGCGAACGGCCAGCGTCACGCCGTTTGGGCCGGTGAGCATGCCATGATTCTCGTAGTACTGGCCGAACTTGTTGGATTCCAGCGACAGGGCATCCAACGGCAGAATCTGCGTGCGCAAGTCCCGCAGCAGCTGGTCAGCGTTTTCCAGCGTGTACCCCGCCTGCGCCAGGAAAGCCGATTTGTCGCCTCGCGCTTGCGGCAATAGCAGGTAGCGCGTCAGCTTGTCTGCGTCGATGGCTGTGTCCGCAGGCAGTCTCATGATGCCTCAGCCGCGGAGTGCGCCTACGGTCCGCTCCATAGCCTGCAACGTTGCAGCCACGTCTGCCATCTGAATCCCCGTACCCAACAAAAATCGGATCATTTGCAGCGATAGTTCTTAGCACGACACCCGTCGACAGTTAGCCGCAACAGGTTGGAACGGCACTAGACGAGCTCCACCTTGACCTGACGGCCGACGGCGCGGGCGAGCGTCATGGTGTAGAGTGTGCGGCAACGTAGCGCCTGACCCTGATTTTGGCTTCCCTGCTGCGAGCCTGGGCAATGTCATAGCTGGTCTGCATCCGCATAAGGGTGTCCATCTTGGGGCCGAAAGCCTTCTCGATGCGGAGGGCCATATCCGACGAGAGCGCGGCACGGCCGTTCAGGAGCGCGGACAGAGTGGGCCTGGTGACGCCAAGCGCCTTGGCTGCTGCGGTCACAGACAGACCCAGGGGATCAATAATCTCCATCCTGATGAACTGTCCCGGATGGGCGGGATGTGCCAGCCGTAGCATTGTTTGTTCTCCTTTCAGTGGTAGTCCTCGTAATCGAGCCGGTGAATAGCGTTCCTGATCTTCAGGAAGAACCGTACCAGAAGGAGTGTCGCCTGTCAAGCTACGCTTTACGGAGTGTGCTAAAGGCGCGCCTCCCCTCACCCTTTCGATCCTTCGAGACGCCTCAGGACAGGTCCTTCGAGACGGCCCTTCGAGACGGCGCGAGACACCCCCGCGCCTCCTCAGGATGAACGGCCAACAGCCCGTGGCGCAGCCTTCTCAGGTCGAGCGGGAGAGGGGACGGGATTCCTTTGGATGAGGAGCAGGAGGAAGAGGGTTACGAGGAAGAGGATCAGAACAAAGGGTGAGCGCTTTTCCGCGCAATTGATGCAGGTTTATCAGGGCGGATCCATGCCCACTGTTTAGGCAGCGACGTACTCGCGGATGTCTACCTGAACACCGCTTCGGGCCGCGTCTTCCGCCTCGCGCAGGAGTCGGGCCGTGACATCCTCATCAACGTACTCCTCTCCGCAGTTTTCGCAGACTCTCGCGGGGACAGACTTCACCACCAGGGTCATACCGTTGCGTTCCAGCATGACAGTTGCGGTCCCAGGCCGAATCTCACCCTGCTTGCAGATGACGCATCTCATAGTGGCCTCCTCCTTCGGAAGCTCGAATCCCATTGCGCGGGCTCCGGTTCATAAACGGTAATCACGATGGTTTCCCGGTCTTGCTGGTTGTCCGCCACCACGACATGGAGAGGGCGAGACCCGCAGAAACCGAGGATCAGTCGGCTGGGATAGGAGTGTCAACCCAGCTATGCTATCCTCTGGTAAGTCGCCCTAAAAGTCAAGGTGCTCCCGCTTAGTCGTACCAGATCTTCACAGTTCTTTCGGCCATACCAGCACCCCTCTCTTCAGCCTATCGGTCAGATATGCAGTCACGATAAAGATATCCCCGCCCGCATGCTTGACTATCACGCACAGATACTTCTTCGCAGCAGCGGTCCCTGTATAGAAGTGGAGGACGGCGGTAACGAGGAAGAGGGGTGAGGCCAAAGTTGGTTGAAGGCATCATGGGCCCAGGAAAGGATTGTGGATGGGCGGCATCCACAATCCAAGAGCCGTTTCCCTATATTCGGGATGGTTAGCCGCTCCGACGGCGCCGTATTGGCAGCTCTGCGCCGTGGATTGTCTTCAGGTTCAGGCGCCGAGCAATCGCGGCGGCGCCTCGCGACAGCCTGGGCGTAACTTCGCTCAGGGGACGGCGCCCCTCCTCCTGATAAAGCTGCGCGCGAACGTGATGGATCCACTCAAGAGAGGCGTAGTCCCATCTTTCCTTTTGGGATTGTTTCCTAATCACGTGGCACCTCCAGTGGCGATATGATGTCAATCAAACGATAACCGAATTTGGCGTTCACAGAATGTACAATCTTCTTTTTGCGGATATTGACCATGTCCCGGAAGTTCCAGGAGACGATCGCATCCAGGTCGGCAACGGTTGCAAGGGCGATATGGCGCGCATCGTTTCGTCTCGGTGGAGGTACCAGCCGAGCCTTGAGGCACGCCTCAGCAAGCCGAAGGGACGCCGCACCCTCCTCAATCAGCATCGGCGACAGCTCGGCGATCGGGAAGTCCACCTCCGCCAGCCGCTTGCAGTCCTTGGGGATCATGACACCCTCTTAGGCCGGTAGTCGCGATGGTCAAGGCATGAGTCGTATGTTGCTCGGTTAATACGAATCCAATCGGTCTTATCTATTCCGCGGTTATTGCGAAAAGTGGGGCTTGTCGGGAAGGCGCAGGCGACCTTAATCCAGCGGTTCTGTTTGCGAGCGGCCAACTTTACCTCATCAACTGCTTCAGTCAGATCCTGATCCTGGCTCAGGATCAGGCCAACATCGTACGAGTCTTCATTCGCTAGGCGGACAATGTCCAAAGCCACGCGGACATCGATCCCTTTCTCCTGCCCAACCAAGATAGTGTGTTTTGTGCCATCGGGAAGATTTACAGTCTGATTCCGGTATCTTAAAGGACGTGAAAAGATGGTGACACCCAATCGCCCCATCTGCGCAAGCTTGGCGCTCCAGAAATGGTGCCAGAAAGGATCGTCCTGGACATCTGGCACCCCCGTATAGAAACGGGTCCCGATTAAGTTCCATCCTTGCGACTGGCAAATCGTCTGCGAGAGACACAAAGGATCATAGTTTGGGTAGGAGTAACCAAAGGCCTCCTTGACGGCGTAAAACAAGTTTTGCCCATCGATGAAAGTGATCGTGCGGAGAGATGTGGGTAGGCTCGGGGTCATGACAACCCCCTAAAATAGATAACCCCGCCCGAGGCCTTTCGGCGTGTCGAGCGGGGGGCAGATACTTCCCTTATTTCTACACAGAAAATATAGTACACCTCGACTTGAGAGTCAAGCCCTTTATTCACCTTGGACCTGCCGCGACTAGGACATCATCTGAAGCACATTTCGTTGTGATAGGAATTGCACTTTGAGGTTTCCCTTCCACCCAATCTATACGGAATTGAATCTTCCCGCACCCTCATTGGTTGGGCAAACGCATCAACTTCCAGCCAATAGTGGGCCACTTTCTTGACCTCGTGCCAGTCGAGGCGCGCCGGGACGCGGATCGGCTCCTGGCGGGGCGGCGCCCGCCCTAAGCGATTCGTCTGGCCTGCCTGCTCCATCAGCATCTGTATGTCGGCGGCAGCCTTGGCCGAAACCAACATCCTCGCCGCCATGTCACTTGGGACAGACTTGGGACGGCATCCGTCCCAAGTCGCCCGACAACTTGGTCGGCGGTTTGCTGTGGCCCGCGGACATTCACCTTGAAAGTCACCACGGCCGCCCCGGTGATCTCCTCGAACTTCGGGGGCGCGATCCCGGCCTCAACGCACATTTCAATGACCCGGTTCGTTCCCCGCCCCCATTTCTCGATCAGGCCAGTCTTGTAGAAAACGTCCGCGAAGATGGGATTGCGCTGCACGGATTGATCGGATTTGCTGAGTTTCTCGGGCGTGATTCCCGTCGGGAACGTCCCCGCACTCCATTCCTCCACGCGGTCGTCGAAAACGGCGAGCGAAATCGCGCCGCCCGCGATGGAGTAGTCGCGGTGGATGAGCGCGTTGACCAGGATTTCCCGCATGGCGTCCGGCGGAATAAGGGGCGTGTCCACGCGCTGGAGCTTGCCGGGGACGATCTTGCCGGAAACGGGGAAGTGGCGCAGCAGCTCCTGTCGCTTGCTTTCGGCGATGTCCTGCGAGCGCAGGTCGAGTTTCTCGGGCGGTGCCTTGTTCTCAGTCATCTCAGACGGTCCCTGTCCGGGGTCAGCCGGCCTTGGCGGTTACTCGCAGTCTCACGCGGGCCTTCTTCTGGAGCGCGCTCACGATACTGAAGAAGTTCTCCGTGCTCGGGTTGCCGCGCGGCGCCAGCATCCGATGCAGGCTCTTGCTCGGCTTGTTCAGCTCAGCGGCTAATTCTTCGAATCCCACGGTGGCGTTGACCAGATCGCGCAAGATGGCCTTGCCCGCGGCGGTGTCGCCGCCGAGATAGGCGTTGATCGCCTCCGTGAAGAGCAGTTCGCGAAAGCGGGGGTCGCGCTGCGCGCGCGCCACGACTGTGTCCTTGAAATCTCGCGTGAGCGCCATAGCGCCTCCAGTCTGCTTATCTCTTGGCCTTGCGGCGGCGATAATCGGCCCAGCGCTCCTTCGCCGCCTCGATCGCCGGTCGCTGGCGTTGCTTGGTGCTGCCGCCGAGTAAGATGACTATGCTCTCGCCGTCCCTGCCGAAATAGACGCGATAGCCAGGGCCGAAGTCGATTTTTCGCAGGCGACGTATGGCGAGCGACCCTGGGGATCAAGGTACTCCAGAATTCGAATGGCTGCCATCGTCTAAGGTAACGTAGAGGTTACCATAGAAGCTCCGCCAGCGCAATCACGGAAGGCTCCATGGTCTGGTGAAGAGTGGTGCGGTTCACAAGCATCGCGACGTATTCTCCGGGAGAATCGAATTCTGCTCCCCCTCCTTCGACGCGCTCAGGACAGGCTTCGATCCTTCGAGACGGCCCTTCGGGCCTCCTCAGGAAGAACGGATTCGCAAGCGTACTGCCCATCCAGATTCCGGCGGTGGATTACGTTCTATCGAGTGGCCAACCACTTCGGCGTACACCGCGTCAGTGCGATTGACCATCGTCTCGAAGCCGAAGTGGGTCAGATACCGCTCCTGGGCTACCCTGGCGCGGGCGGCAGCCGTCGTCGGATCCGACAGCACGGCGAGGATGCCCTTGGCGAGCGCCGGGGCATCCATGGGTGGAACGAGGGTCGCGCCGTCGCCGAAGATCTCGCGCACCCCGCCCACGGTTGTCGCCACAACCGGAACCCCGGTGGCCGCCGCCTCCAGCGCGGCAAACGAAAACGCTTCGGAAAGGGAAGGGAGCACCGCGAGGTCAGCCGTTGCATAGAGCTCCGGCAAGAGAGACCGTGGCTGATGGCCGATGAATCGAACCGCCTCGGTCAGCCCCAGCGACGCGCACAATCGTTCGAGCGCCGGCCGGAAGACGCCCTCGCCCGCCACCGTAAGGGTGACATCCGGGCGCACCTGGCGAACGAGATGGAGCGCCTCGAGCAGAAACTGTACGCCCTTCCCAGATAGAAGGCTTCCGACGCACAGCAGATGTGGTCCACGTGCCACAGGGTTCGGCTGTCGAGCAGAGACCACGAAGTTCTCTTGGGGAAGAGCGTGGGGGATGATCGCCATTCGGTCGGCGAGATACCCGGATTCCCTGAGGTGCCCGGCGAGTACCCCGCTGGGCACAATAAACCGTGCCACCTTCTGAAGAACCCATTGACGCGCTCTCCATGCCCCGCGAAGGACCAGGCTGACCGCAGGCACCGGGACGCGAACACCCCTATGACTTCGAAGCCCCCGCACAAGGCAGGGCGCACAGACCTCGCGGGCATAGTATTGCCGGCAGCTACGATCCTCATTGAAGGCGCCCCGGTGGCGCAGGCAGATCGGCCAATACGAATGCACGGTGGCGAGCACGGGGATTCGCAGCCGATGGGCTGCGGCAATCGGGGCAAGGGAGAGATCGAGAAAGTTGTGCAAGTGGAGGATATCAGGAGCCCACGTGCGGAGAACGCGAAGGGTGTCGAGGTAGACGACCGGGTCCACTTGAAAGAGTTTCGTGAGCAAAGACGAGAACACCACCCTCGTTGAGAATATGGCCTCGATCCCGGTCGGGTGGGTCGGCGGTGCAGCAACGCGCCTCGTCAGGGCAGCAATCCGATGCCCACGCTCTCCGAGTGCATGAGACAGGCTGCGGATATGAAGGTCTACACTATTCGCAGCATCGATCGGCCCGCCGAGGGAAGCTGTCACCATCATGATGCGCATGCCAGCTCCAGCAATCCCCCCAGCCTCAGGGTCGTATTCAGGCACAGGTTACAGGGAACTCGAGGCTCTCCCTTGAGGACGAATCGGTTGAGCCGACGATGTGTCATTACACAACACACCCTTGCGGCTAACCCAAGCGATTCTGAAGAGGGTGCGTGGCGAGAAGGGTGTGGGATGGAGTGGAGACAGATCTTGGCCTAGAGCCAATGCGGCGAATTCGCGGGCGACTCCTGGAGGAAGATCACATGCCCACTCACGCTATCGGAGCCGGATGAGGAAAGTCACAACGGCATGCCACGTCGCATACGGGATAGGTTCATTCTTTACGTCGTGCCTGCGCTAGGGGCTGCGGTCGTGATATCCCTGAGGGGCTTGTGCTTGGTCAGCGCTGGCTTCGTGTAGGGCTTCTTTGGGGGCGGCTTCACTGCGCTCCTCCTTCCTGGAACCGTTTCCTGCTGTGCAAACGCCCACGTGCAGCGTGTCGCACGAGAATATGTCATCCATCCAGCAGATTGTCAAGTTTTTGTCCTGAGAGTCTGGGTGGTGGCGGTCTCAGGGAAGGGCGCGCCTCGCCTCACCCCTTCGAGACAGCCCTTCGAGACGCCTCAGGATGAACGGACCTTTAGCGCTACGAAATTCCCCACTCGTCCTGAGGCGGCGCGGGGGTGTCGCGTCGTCTCGAAGGATCAGGCTGAACGGGAGAGGGGACGGGACTCCCGTCCCTCAGGGCGAGCGGCATACGAACCAACGGACCTCCCTGGTCCGAGAAGGACGAGGCAAACCGAGGAGCTTCTGTTATACTAACAGATCTAGACTGAAAGCCCACAGGATCGGAGCGCGAGGTCAATGGCTGTTTCTCCCCAGTTCGGCTCCACCATACCTGGACCGCCGTGGCAACGGGGGAACTTTCCCCGCCTTGCGAAGACCGTCTCCCCATGGCGGTATCTTGCAGGCCTGGCCGCCATCGCGGGACTGCTGGCATCGGGATGGGGCGTAACGGGCGTAGGCGCCACAACGGGGAAGGCAGTTGCCGCCCAGCCAGCCACTCTCGCCGGTCAGCTGTTGGTTGCCAGACCTGAGCTGCGGGACCCGCGATTCATCCGCACCGTGGTCTATATCGTCCACCATGACGCGGGGGGAGCGATGGGTCTCATCGTGAATAGGCCGATCGGGGAGGCGTCCCTGTCCGAGCTGCTGGAACAGGCTGGGGTGGAAGGCAAGAGTGTGAACGGGGAGATCCGCGTGCACTTTGGAGGGCCGGTCGAAGCGCCACGGGGATTCGTCTTGCATACGGCGGATTATAAGATCGACGGGACCCAGGTGGTCAAGGACGGAATCGCAGTGACGGCGCGGCCCGAGATTCTCCGCGCTATGGGCACGGGGACCGGCCCACGCAAAAGCCTCTTCGCGCTGGGCTATGCCGGCTGGGCCCCCGGCCAGATCGAGGGCGAAATCAAGACCGGGTCCTGGGAGATCGTTCCGGCCGACAAAGCGCTCGTGTTCGATGAGGACTACGAGACGAAGTGGGAGCGCGCCATGGCCCGACGGACGATTCGTCTCTGATATTCGCACTTCACCCCCCCCTTCCCCCACGGAAGGACAGAACATGCGCGATACGGAGATTGACACGGATGCCGGGATTAAGTAGGTTTACCGTGTTTATGGGAGATGATTCCGTAAATCGCGTTAGCCGGTGGCGTGCACATGACTAAGGAGAAGAGCTCATGACCCTCCATCCCCAGTACGTGATCGATGAAAAAGGCCAGCGTCGCAGTGTCTTACTGTCCATCGAGGAGTATCACGAGCTTTTGGAAAGCGCCCAGGATGTTATCGACGCGGCCTTGATCGATGAGGTGAAGGAGGACTTGCGGGTGGCTTGGAGTGAGGTGAAAGCCAAACGTAGCCGGGGACGGCGGCGGTGAGCTATGAGATCGAACTTACACGCCGAGCCGAAAAGGGAATCCTGAAGCTCGACGCGGCAATGTTCGAGCAAATAAGAGCGGTAATTGACGGCCTTGGTGATAACCCGCGGCCGCTAGGAGTCCGAAAGTTCGAGGCCGGGAAAGTGAGTGGCGCATCCGTGTGGGGCGGTTCCGAGTGCTCTACACTATTTATGACGCCACCCGGCGAATTCTTGTCTACCGTGTTACCGACAGGAAGTATGTGTACCGCAAGTGACGTGGAGCGGGGCCGGTCACTGATCGCGTAGGCCATCGCCGAGGACCCCGGCGCCGCTCGCGGCCTCGATTGCTACCTCAAGGGCCGCTCCGACCTCCCCGCCCCCCTCCCCTAACCCCCAACAAGCCTTCCGTTCGCACTGAGGAGGCGCGGCTTGTCGCGCCGTCTCGAAGCGCAGCTCCTGTTCACCCTTCGAGACGGCCCTGCGGGCTTCCTCAGGGTGACGGGAATGAGTAGAGGAGTTTAGGAGTTCCTACGCTAGCGGGTGGAGGGCAGCGGCGCTTCCGCTTTCTTCCAAGTGCTGTCCGGGTTGTACGTCTCCATGGTTCGAGCAATGGTTTCCGTGTCCCTGCCGAGGTCCTTCTGGTACACGACGCCCTCGTGGTTCACGATGAAGGTCATGACTCCCGAGACCCCGAACTGCGCCGGGTACGCGACGAGGGCGAACCCGCCGATCATCTTGCCGTTGACGACATAGTCATAGGCGCCACCCGGCGCGTCCGGGCCCTGGGCCGTCAGGATCCGGTAGAGGTAGCCGTGGTAGGGGGACGGCGTGCCACCAGATGTCTTGCGGGAATAGCCTTCCGCCCTGGCATTCGCGACGAGCACCCCCAACGGGCTTAGCGCTTCGCCTTTCTTCGTCGGCCAATAGAGCCCGTTCTTCTTGCCCTTGTCGCTACCGAACTTCATCGCATACGTCAGCAGCCCGTCGCTCTCGCGGGCCACCCGCGCGTACTCGCGCTGGGCATCGACGTAGGCCAAGCAGACTTGCATGGCGCTCAGCTCGTTTCGGCCGATGCGGCGGCTGAGGATCTCCTCCTTCCCCACAGCGGTATCAAAGCGCCAAGCGTCCCCTTCCTTCACCACCGGGATCGGCAGCGGCCACTCGTCCTTGCCGATGACCAACACCGCCTTCGTCTCGGTGGGGCGTTGCAGCTTGTTGGACTCCTCATAGGAGCGGACGAAGCGGGCCCGGTCCTGCTTGTCGGCCACCGCATCCCCGGACGAGATGAGGGGCCGGCCCTCGGGCCCCAGGATCGAGGCGAGCGCCTCCATGTCCCCGGCTTTCACGGCCTCGACAAGGACCTGTACCGCCTCCCCTGGCGAGACGAAGGTCCTCTGGTGCGGGCTGGCGGCGAACACTTCCCGGGATCCGGCGGCGCCCATGAGCAGCGTGGCCACTATGGCTATGGCGAGCCGCCGGGGCAGGACGGGATGCGCATGCCGATTGGACGAAGACATCCTCACCGACCCTCCCACGCTCCTCACTTGCGCCCTCCGCCCACGCCGCCGCTTCGCCCGCCCCCGGCCGGAGCCCTCGTGCCGCTCGGCGCCGGCTTGGCTGCGCCCGTGCCCATCCGGCTCGCGCGCCCGCGGTCGCTGAAGCTCCGGATCTCGCGGCCACGTCCCAGCCCCTCGAAAGCGGCCGGTGGGCGCGACACCCGCGGGGCCTGCGGCCTGACGATACCGCTCTGCGGGGTCCTGCCGATGCGGGGGGCCGACACGCCGCCCGGACGAGCACCGGCGCCGCTCGGCGCCAGTTGCTGCGGAGCCTGCTGGACGCGGCCACGGAACGGCTCGCGGGCGCCCGCGCCAGGGAGCGGGCCCTGGCCGAAGCGCTGCCGTATCCCTGGATCATGGTAGGGGACACCCCGGCGGTGGACCACATCGTGGCGCCAGGCGCCGTCCGTGATCCTGGTCCGGTTGAAGGTGTTGAAGTTGTGCACGTTGACGATCGTAACGTGGCGGCGGCGCCAGTCGAACCCACCCCAGAGGACGGCGCCCACCGCCAGACCGATGCCGAACGAGAACACGCTGGCCCCGACCACGTACCCCGGCGGGTACCAGTAATAGGGCGGGTAGGCCGGGTACCACCACGGCCCGTACACGACGGTGGGGTTGTAGACGGGAACGTAGACGATCTGCGGGGTGGCCGGCTCGATCCTGATAAACTGCGGCTCGGCGATGACAGTCTGCTGGG
>Ga0214473_10009783_pt1 | contig 11319 bp, 8 predicted proteins | sample RVTome_7_FD_203509 | JGI IMG/M metagenome (GOLD analysis project Ga0214473, IMG submission 203509) | Soil microbial communities from uranium-contaminated site in the Upper Colorado River Basin, Wyoming, United States - RVT98D197 | ecosystem: Environmental > Terrestrial > Soil > Contaminated >...
ACGATGCTTAAGTGAACAGCATTGCCACTAAAGTGGGAACTACATACTCTCCGGAAAGTGGTTTTCAGACACGCCCTTATTGGCCCTATTTCTTCAGCCAGACCATCATCTTGCGCAGCTCGGCGCCGACTTGCTCGATCATGTGATTGCGCGCGCGATTGCGCAGGGCGCGGAACACCGGCGTGTTGGCCTGGTTCTCGAGGATCCACTCGCGCGCAAACTCGCCCGACTGGATCTCCTCGAGAATGTCCTGCATCTCGCAACGCACGTCCTCGTTGATCAGGCGCGGCCCGCGCGTCAGGTCGCCGTACTCGGCCGTGTTGCTGATCGAATCGCGCATGCCCGAAAGGCCCCGCTCGACCATGAGGTCGACGATCAGTTTCAGCTCGTGCATGCACTCGAAGTACGCGATCTCGGGCTGGTAGCCGGCCTCCACCAGCGTCTCGAACCCCGCCGTGACGAGCTCGGTCACCCCGCCGCACAGCACGCACTGCTCGCCGAAGAGATCCGTCTCGGTCTCCTCGCGGAAGCTGGTCTCCAGGACGCCGGCGCGCGTCGCGCCGATCGCCTTGGCGTGCGCCAGCGCGATCTCCCGGGCCTGGCCCGAGGCGTCCTGCTGCACGGCGATGAGCGCCGGCACGCCGGCCCCCTCCGTGAACACGCGCCGCACCAGGTGCCCCGGCCCCTTGGGCGCCACCATGTACACGTCCACGTCGGCCGGCGGAACGATCTGGCCAAAGTGGATGTTGAAGCCGTGCGAGAAGACCAGCGCCTTGCCTTGGGTGAGGTTCTTCTCGATCTCGTTGCGGTACACGCGCGGCTGGTGCTCGTCGGGGACGAGGATCTGGATGATGTCAGCCTTGGCCGAGGCGTCGGCGGCCGACATCGGCTTGAACTTCGCCTGCTTGGCCATGTCGTAGTTGGCCGTGCCGGGCAGCTCGGCGATGATGACCTTCACGCCGCTGTCGCGCATGTTCTGCGCCTGCGCATGCCCCTGGCTGCCGTAGCCGATGATCGCCACGGTCTTCTTCTTGAGAAGACTGAGGTCCGCGTCGTTGTCGTAGTACATTTTGGCCATGTGCCGATCTCCTTAAGAAATGGGTACTGACTCATTGTCTCTTCTCTGCGGTTCTCTGCGTCCTTTGCGTCTGAACGCAATTCGTACCGGCTGGCGCCCCGAATGGCAGCCGGCAGGATTTCTCTCCTCTGCGGTCCGCTGCGCCCTTCGCGTCTCTGCGTCTAAGCGTACTCCGTACCGGCTGGCAGCTGGCAAATTCCTCTTCTCCGCGGTTCTCTGCGTCCTTCGCGTCTAAACGCAATGCGTACCGGCTGGCAGCCGGCAAATTCCTCTTCTCTGCGGTCCTCTGCGCCCTTCGCGTCTCTGCGTCTGAACGCAATTCGTACCCGCTGGCAGCCGGCAAATTCCTCTCTCTGCAGTTCTCTGCGCTCTTCGCGTCTCTGCGTCTAAACGCAATTCCTACCAGCTGGCAGTCGGTGCTACAATGGCTGTCGTATCGGCTCCGATCCTGGAATGGCTTTCCCGGTCGCTTCCGAGTACAGCACGTCGGGGCAGAAATCGACGCCGTTGGGCCAAACCAACGTACCGGCCTCGTGATCTACGGCGACCTGCTGGAAGAACTCCACGCTTTCGAACGCGGCAAACACGCCTCCTCTCCCCAACACACGGCGGCGGAAATCGAGCTGCGCAACGGCGCCGTCCGAAAAACGGAGTTCGAGCCGATAGTCGTCAATGTGGCGAACTTCTATTACTCGCGGAAACATTGTTGTATCTCCTAATCCTCCCCATTCTTATCGGACTCTTCTCGCACAGCCTGAAGGGCTTTAAGCTCCGCCAGAAGCAGAAGATCCTTTGGCCGGCCCGCGGCCTGCTTGGAAATGATCAGCCCCTCAAGCGTCAATATCCGAATTGTATATCCATACAGTTCCAGTTCTTCCGAGTGGGCCATGACCGCTTCGTGGTCGCCCAGCCCGGCGACCTCGCCGATGAGATCCAAGTCGCCCAGTTCTGTCGCAAGTGCGAAATTCAGCCCCGCCTCGATTGTAGCCGCATCCAGCACGAAAGAAAAATCGGCCGGCGCGCCCCGCAAGCGGGGCCTAAACGGACGCAGCGCCGCGCTGAGGCGCTCGAAGTTGAGCGGCTCTCGTTGATAGCAGATCTCCAGTTTCGCAATGGCATATTCCGAGCCGTACGCCCCACCCGCCATGCTGCCGACCACGACAAACGCCACTTCAGCCTTGCATAAGGCAGTGAACAGGTTCTCGGCCTCGGGCATCACTCGCGTTCCTGCTTTGGCATTACGCAACTCTTCGACCAGGGCGAGCGCGGCCTGATGCCGCTGTAGACGTTCGGTTGGCGTCAAGCCAAGGCTTTCGCGCAAGAGGGATAAATCAATTCCCTCCTCTTCAGCCTTGGCGAGGATTTCATCGCGAGAAGGTGTGCTTTGCATTTTATACAAATCCGATTTCGATTCGGCCTGGACTACTGCAGGCCCAGCCGATCCGCTTCGGCGCGCGTCAGGCCCATGGCCACAGTGACCTTGACAGCTTCTTCCTTGCCGTAGGCGTCTTCGAAAGAATCCAGAATGATTCGGGACCGGACCGACTGCGAAAGGTCGTTCCATTCGGCCCAGATGGCATAAAGATGGGTGGTAAAAGGATTGGGACGTTCTATAATAATTTCCGGTTCTCCGCTGTCTTTCGGATTCTTCAACTCAGCGATCAGCTCGGCCCGAAGCTTACTTTCTTCGGGCAGTTCCTTTCGCGTCAGCTTGTCATCTCTTACTGGCATTGCTTACGTCCAAAACCTACCCAATTGCACTCTACTCTTGCTGCAACGCCTCGATCTTAAGCATGATGCGCTCTGTGGGTTCAACAGTCGTGATACGGGTTTGTTCGAACCAGCCGCTCTGGATTCCAGCAAGCTGATAGTCAATCGTTCTTCCATCAGGATTTCTAGCTATTGCGAATACGGGTCCTCCACTCATTCCAACAATGCTCCTTGGCTGAGCGTGTGGCGCGTCCACAAAGGATAGGATCTCGCCCAAAAACAGCTCCGGGTCGATTCTCTTTCCCGATAAGCGCGGGTCGTCCCGGCTGAGTTTCCTAACAGGTAGGCAGGTGGGAATCGGGAGGAGAGTCCGTACCTTATATCCAGCGTCCTGCACTGCCTTCGTACTCTTCTCGGTCCTTTCCATTGGATACCCTAAAATGCAGTACCCCTCGGGCAGCCATGAAGGTGTGTCATGCCACTTCTGTTGTGTAATTCTCGTAGCGTAGCCTCCCGCATCCAGCGCCTGCATGTAAAACGGCGTGATGAGCGCAATTCCAAAATCGATCCCCAAATCTTCTAAGGTATACATCTGAAGAGCTGTAAGGTCTACTGGGAGTTCCTCCGCGTTATAGACCGCGCTCCTGTCAATCCACCGGGCCCTGCATATTCGCATCTCGGGGTGATTCTTTATTCCCAGAATACTATCTTGCGGCTTATCCGAGTTAAAAATCACATGCCCCGCAGTGATCCACGCCATGGATCCAGGAAACTCTACGTAGAAGCCCGAAAACACGCAGTGATACCGCTGATCTTGATACAATACTTCAAGGCGCAACGCAAGCAGGAATTGAGTAAAAAAATCCACAAGCCTTTGATTGTAGTAGTCCAATCGCTGCCACCAGTCTGGGGGAAAACTCGCTGTTGTCTCAGAACCTTCATTTACCATAATTCTTGTCCCCGCGACGCTCTTGCCTGCCGATTCGTTTAGCCGTCTCTATCCCCTCGAAATCGCCACCCGTCCCGTCCGCACGATCTCGCGCACGCCGAACGTCCGCATCAGCTCGATCAGCGCCTGCACCTTCTGCGGCGCGCCGACCACCTCGACCGTCAGCGACTTCAGGTCCACGTCGATGATCCGCGCGCGGAAGATGTTGCAGATCTCAATGATGTCCGACCGGTTCTGCGACGTGCTGGCGACCTTCACCAGCGCCAGCTCGCGCTCGATGTGCTCGTCGGCCGTCAGGTCGGTCACCTTGACCGTGTCGATCAGCTTGTTCAGCTGCTTGTTGATCTGCTCGATCACGCGATCGTCGCCGCGGCAGACGAGCGTCATGCGCGAGAGGCCGGGGTCGTTCGTCGGGGCGACGCTGAGCGAGTCGATGTTGTAGCCGCGCCCGCTGAACAGCCCGGCCACGCGCGCCAGCACGCCCGCGTGGTTCTCCACCAGGATCGATATGACATGCTCCATTTCAGGCCATGCCTCCCATCATCTGGTGCACGCTGGCGCCCGCCGGGATCATCGGGAAGACGTTCTCCTCGCGCGCCACGAGGCAGTCCAGGAACACCGGCCGCCGCGCCGCGATCGCCCACTCCAGCGCCGGCGTGAGCTCCTCTTTCGTCCGCACGCGCCGGCCCAGCGCGCCGTACGCCTGCGCCAGGCGCACGAAATCCGGCACGTACTCGGGCACCTCGTCGGGCAGGCCGTCCGCAAAGCGCCCTTCCGGATCGCGCGGCCGGCCCAGGTCCACCGACGAGTAGTTGTGCTGATAGAACATCTCCTGCCACTGGCGCACCATGCCCAGATACCCGTTGTTCATGATCACGACGATGACCGGCAGCTGGTTCAGGACCGCCGTGGCCAGTTCCTGGATGTTCATCTGGATGCTGCCGTCGCCGGCGATGTCGATCACGACCTTGTCCGGGTGGGCGATCTGCGCGCCCAGGGCCGCCGGAAAGCCGTAGCCCATCGTGCCCAGCCCGCCCGAGGAAAGGAACGTGCGCGGCTGCGTGTACAGGTAGTAGTGCGCCGCCCACATCTGGTGCTGGCCGACCTCGGTCGCGATGATCGCCTCCCCGCGCGTCGCCTCGTACACTTTCTGCACGACGTATTGCGGGCGCAGCACACCGTCGTCGCGATACGCCAGCGGGTACTTCGTCTTCCATTCCTGGATCTGGGCGATCCACTCCGGGTGCTGCTGTGGCTGGATGTGCTTGAGCATCTTCTCCAGCACCAGCCGGCAATCGCCGACGATCGGCACGGAGACGGGGATGTTCTTCGAGATCGACGACGGATCGATGTCGACATGGATGATGTTGTCGCGGCAGTTGGGCGCAAACTCCTCGAGCTTGCCCGTGACGCGGTCGTCAAAGCGCGTCCCCACCGCGATCAGGCAATCGCATTCATGGATCGCGTAGTTGGCGTACTGCGTCCCGTGCATGCCTAGCATGTGGAGGGCCAGGGGGTGCGTCTCGGGGAAACCGCCTAATCCCAGCAGCGTGGTCGTCACGGGAATCTCGCAGCGTTCGGCCAGCGCCAGCACCTGCTGGTGCGCCAGCGACCAGATCACGCCGCCGCCGCAGTACAGAAGCGGCCGTTTGGCCTGCTCGATCGCCGCCACCGCCTTGCGGATCTGCCTGGGATTGCCCTCGTACACGGGACGGTAGGTCGGCAGGTCCACCTTCTCGGGATACGTATAGTTGGGGAGCGTGGCGCGCTGGATATCCTTGGGGAAATCGATGACGACCGGGCCTCGGCGGCCGCTTCCGGCAATGTAGAAAGCCTCCTTAATGACGCGGGGAAGGTCGCGGATGTCACTGACCAGATAATTATGCTTCGTCACCGGCCGCGTGATGCCCGAGATGTCGGCCTCCTGAAAAGCATCGTTGCCGATGGCGTTCGTGGGCACCTGCCCGCAGATCACAACCAGGGGCACGGAATCCATGTAGGCCGTCGCCAGCGCCGTGACCGTGTTCGTGGCGCCGGGACCGGAGGTCACCAGCGCAACGCCCGGCCGGCCCGTCGCCCGGGCGTACCCGTCGGCCATGTGAGTGGCGCCCTGCTCGTGGCGGGTCAGAATGAAGCGGATCTGCCGGCTCTTGTTGATCTGATCGAAAACGTCCAGGATCGCGCCGCCGGGAAAGCCGAAAACCACCTCGACCCCCTCGCGTTCCAGGGCATCGACAACGATTTGAGCACCACGCATCGTCTTTCAATCCATCCCTCTGAAATGTAAAATCCTCAGATAGGCGAGGGCGCGGCCGATTGCAAGCACTTTCTTTAGACAGCGAAACCCCGGCCTGAAAATTTACAGTTTTTTTTGTTTGACAAGCGGTTTTGCGGCTGCCTACACTGCGCCGCTGTGTGGCATGAAGGTGGGCGTTTGACAACCATATGGTTACCGGTTGGGTTTTCGGACGGCCCCAGTCTGGGATTGCTGTTGTCCTCTCCGTATTTTTCGCCATCACGGGTAGTAAAGTTGGACTGGAGTGCGGTACCCGATGTGCGCAAGGCAGACCAATCCGCTCACCTTCAGATTCGCGCCGAAAGAAAGAAGGTGAACGGATGCCGATTGGCAGAGTCAAGTGGTTCAATGACAAGAAAGGCTATGGTTTTATCGAGCGTGAAGGCGGTGGTGGTGATATTTTTGTTCATCATACATCCATCAAGATGGATGGATTCAGGACCCTGGCGGAGGGCCAGATGGTCTCCTTCGATATCGTCGAAGGACCCAAAGGGATGCAAGCCACCAACGTTACACGCGTCGAATAGGGCGTAAGCTCGGAAACGGCGGGCACGAAGCCCACCGCGTGCACAATATTGAGAGGACCCACCGGTACAGATCAGCGGCCGGTGGGTTTTGTTTTGTAGTAGCGGATTGGGGCCCTGCCTTGGTCGATTCTCCTCCTGGCCGTTTGCCCGCGATAAAAGCTGGAAAATGCGCAGAAAATCGAACCCCGGGAGCAACGTGTACTTGATTGCGGGGCCGGGTCGGGGGTAGAAAAGCGCAAACAGTAGGGAGACGTCTCGTGCGAGGCGCGCCCCGTTTGTAAATGAGAATAGTTAGCGCTCTCTAAACTAAGCACTGACGCGTTCGTTTGCACGCGCACCCCCCCGGGCAGGTATCCTACAATGTCCCATCCCTTCTTGACCCGCCGCCTGGCCCCCGGGCCGGACGGCTCGAGCGCGCCAGCCGTCTGGCTGAGCGCCCTGACGGCCGCCGTCGCCTTGCTCCTGGCCGCCGGCTTTGTTCTCATCGTCCTCCTCCTGGCCTCGCGCCCCGGCGAGGGGCGGGCGTGGGAGCCGGCCGCCGTCCTTGCCGCAGGCCTCCTGTTCGCCGTCTCGGAAGTCGTGCTGTTTGCCACGTCTTATCGGCTGTGCCGGGGTAGGAGAGGCCTCGACGCGTGGGTTGAACAGGAGACGACCGTGCTCCAGGACCTCCTGGATCAGGTCACGGCCTCCATTGCGGCCATCCGTCAAGGGCGCGATTACAGTTTGTTGGCGACAGATTCCGCGGGATTGCCGCAGGCGCAAGAGACGCCAAGTGCCGGGACGCCCGCGCCCGAGCGGCCGCCGGAAGCGCCGGCCGGTCCGTGCGGCGCCCTGCGCGGGTTGTTCCACCAATTGGGCAGGCAAATGAATGCCCTCTTGGAGATTTTGCGCGCGCAGCACGAAACGCTGCGGACCTCCGAGGAGCGATACCGCACGCTGGTCGACAACGTGCCCATCGGTCTGTACCGCAACACGCCGGGGGCAACCGGGCAGATGCTTGAAATCAACCCGGCGCTGCTGCGGATGTTCGGCTATGCCTCGCGCGAGGCGTTTCTGCGGAAATCCGTGGCCGATCTGTATGTTCATCCCGCCGACCGCGAAGCGTTTTCCAATCGGCTGCTGGCCGAGGGTTCGCTGTCGCGCGCGGAGGTGCAGCTGAGAAAGCACGATGGCGCGCCGTTCTGGGCCGCCGTCACGGCGCAGGTCGTCCGCGACGCGCAGGGCCGTCCGCTCTTTTTCGACGGCATGATCGAGGACGTGACGGAGCGCAAGCGCGCGGAAGAAGAGCTGCTGGGCAGCGAGCGCCGTTATCGCAGCCTGTTCGAGAATTCGCCGATCCCGCTGTGGGAGGAGGATTGCTCGGGGCTGAACGCGCACTTGGACGCGTTGCGCCAGTCCGGCGTGACGGATTTCCGCGCCTACTTCATGGCCCACCCCGAGGAGAACGGGCGCTGCGCGGCCCTGGTGCGGGTGTTGGATGCCAATCGAGCCGCGCTCGAGCTCTACGGGCTGGACGGGATCGTGAATGAAACGCTCGAGCCTCTGATCACGCCGGACATGTACGAGACGCACATTGCGCACCTCGAAGCGCTGGCCGCGGGGCGGACGATGTTCGAAAGCGAGGTCATCACGCCCAAAGCCGGGGGCGAACGCGGGCGCGCCGTGGTCCGGTGGGTTCTCATGCCGGGCCACGAAAGCACCTGGTCGAAGATCCTCGTGTCGATCATCGACATCACGGCGTTGAAGCGGGCCGAGGAGGAGATCCGCACGCTCAGCCAATTCCAGCAGACCATCATCGACAACGCCGATGTCTGGCTGGATGTGCTCGACCAGAACGCCAATCTCCTGGTCTGGAATCAGGCCGCCGAGCGGATCAGCGGCTACACGCGCGAGGAGGTCATCGGGCACGACAAGGTCTGGCAATGGCTCTATCCCGACGACGCGTACCGGCGGGCGATCACGGCCAAGGCGGCGGCCATCCTAAAGGGGCGCGAGAGCGTCGAGGGTTTTGAGACGCGGATCCGGTGCAAGGACGGGCAGACGCGAATCATTTCCTGGAACTCGCGCGTTCTGCTCGACGAGGACGGCCGGTCGATCGGCTCGATCGCCCTGGGGCGCGACGTGACCGAGAGCAAGCGGCTGGAGCAGGAGGCGCGCGAGGCGCGCGAATTCGCCGAACGGGTCATCCGCACGGCCAACGCCGCAATCGTCGCCCTGGACGAGGCCGGCCGCATCGTCCTCTTCAACCGGTTCGCCGAAGACCTCACGCAGTACGGTCGCGAGGAGGTGCTGGGCCGCGACTACGTCGAGAGCTTCGTGCCCGAGGACCAGCGCGAGATCTACCGGCGGATGCTGGCGCGCGCCCGGAGCGGATCGCCCGTGACCGAGCACGAATGCCCCCTGCGCACGCGCGATGGCCAGCGGCGGACGCTGCTCTGGAACATCGCGGCCCTGGCCGACAAGGACGGCGCCGTCACGGGCACCATCGCCGTCGGCACGGACGTCACCGAGCGGCGCCGGCACGAGCGCGAGGCCGTGGCGATCTTCGAGGGCACCGGCGAATCCATGCGCCTGGTCGACTGCGAAGGCCGGACCGTGCGCGTCAACCGCGCCATGTCCGAGGCGCTCGAGTTGCCCGTGACGCAGCTGGTCGGCACGCCCGCCGACCAGCACTTCAAAATCCTCAACGGACCGGGCACGCCGATTATCCTGGGGCGCATCCTCGGCGGCGAAAGCCTCGTGCGCGCCGAGCGCGAGGCGCTGCTGCCCAACGGACGCCGCGTCGTGCTGAACTCCGTGGCCACGCCGCTGCTGGACGACCTCGGCCAGGTCGCCGGCATGATCGAGTCGTTCCGCGACGTCACCGCCCAAAAGGAAGCCGAGCGGGCGCTGCGCGAGTCCTCGCGCGCCAAGAGCGAGTTCCTGGCCAACATGAGCCACGAGATCCGAACGCCCATCAGCGGGATCATCGGCATGTCGCAACTGGCGCTGGAATCGACGCTGACGGAAGAGCAGCGCGGCTGTCTGGAAACGATCGGCGAATGCTCGCAGGTGCTCCTGTCGGTCATCGACGATATCCTGGATTTCTCGAAGATCGAGGCCGGGCGGATGGATCTGGAATCGGCGGCCTTCGACCTGGAGGCGGCGGTCGAGGGCGCCGTGGCCGTCGTGGCGCCCAGCGCCGGGCAGAAGCGGCTGGACCTGGTCTGCCGCCTCCGGCCCGACGTGCCGCTGCGCCTGGTCGGCGATTCCGCGCGCCTGCGGCAGGTGCTCATCAATCTGATCGGCAACGCCGTGAAATTCACCAACACCGGCTGGGTGACGGTCGATGTGCAACTGCTGGAGCGGACCGGCTCGACCGCGCGGCTGCTCTTCTCGGTGACCGACACGGGGATCGGGATCGCGCCGGACCAGAAGCAGGCGATCTTCGAGAGCTTCCGGCAGGCCGACGGCTCGATGTCGCGCCGGTATGGCGGGACGGGTCTGGGCCTGTCGATCTCCCGGCGACTGGTCGAAATGATGGGCGGCCGAATCGAGCTGGAAAGCACGCTGGGCGTGGGCAGCCGGTTCGAGTTCGCGCTGGCGTTCGAGACGCAGACGCCCGAGCGGCCGCTGGAGCACGTGCCGCCGGTGCTGCGCGGGGCGCGCCTGCTGGTTGCCGAGAGCAACGACGCGCAGCGCGAAGCGGTTCTCGAAACGCTCGCCGAGTGGGGATGCCGCGGCCGGGAGGCCGCGTCGACGCACGAGCTCGTCGCGCACCTCGAGCACGCCTGGCGCCAGGGCGAGACCGTCGGGGGCGTGCTCCTGGACGTGCGCCTGCTCGAAAAGGCGCCGGCGCAAGCGCCGGCGTTCCTCGAGCTGATCGGCCGGCACGGGGCGGCGATCGTCGCCCTGATCCCCGCCGGCGCGCAGATCGAGCCGTCGCTGGCGCAGGCGATCCCCTGGTCGGGGCGGATCGTCAAGCCGGTCCGGCGGCTGCAGCTCCTGCGGGCCGTCGCGGCGGCGCTGGGCTGGACGGCCGCGCACGAGGGCCGCCCCGAGGAGCGGCCCGTGGCGCCGGCCCGGAGCGCGCTCATGTGGGCGCGCATCCTCCTGGTCGAGGACAATCCCGTGAACCGCCAGGTCATTGCCGCCCTGCTGCGCAAGCGCGGTTACGACGTGACAACCAGCAGCGACGGCCGCCAGGCGCTCGTCGCGCTCGAACGCGAGCCGTTCGCCGCCGTCCTCATGGACGTCCAGATGCCCGAAATGGACGGCATCGAGACGACCCGGCGCTTGCGCGCCGAGCCGCGGTTCGCCGAGATCCCCGTGATCGCCATGACGGCCCACGCCATGACGGGCGACCGCGAACGGTGCCTGGAGGCCGGCATGAACGATTACATCGCCAAGCCGGTTCGCACGGAGCAGATGCTGGCCGTGCTGGAGAAATGGGTCGTCCCCGCGACGAACGGCGGCGCGGGCCTCCCGGCGACGGCCGATCCGGCCGGAACGGCCGTCGAGCTGGATTCGCCGATCGATTGGGCGGCGGCCCGGCATTACTGCGGCGACGACGAAACGCTCCTGCGCGCGGCGTTCGAGACGTTCCTCGAGCACGTTCCGGCACAGGTCCGCCGGATCGGCCAGGCGGTCGGCGCGGGCGACTGGGCAACCGTCAAGCGCGAGGCCCACAATCTCAAAGGCAGCGCGGCCACACTGGGCGCGCGGCAGATCGCCGCCTCCGCCATCGCGCTGGAGGAGAGGGCGGCTGGTTGCGATCAGC
>Ga0214473_10009784_pt1 | contig 11318 bp, 5 predicted proteins | sample RVTome_7_FD_203509 | JGI IMG/M metagenome (GOLD analysis project Ga0214473, IMG submission 203509) | Soil microbial communities from uranium-contaminated site in the Upper Colorado River Basin, Wyoming, United States - RVT98D197 | ecosystem: Environmental > Terrestrial > Soil > Contaminated >...
AAAGAGCCACCAGGGCAATGATGTCTTTGAAACTCTGAGGTTTGAGTTTGGTCAGGAGATCCCGCATCCCTGAACTTTCCAGTTGGAAGATGCCCAGATTCGAGCCGGCCCCGAGAACGGCATAAACCTCTGAATCATCCAATGGGATCTCGGAAAGCTCGACCCTAATGCCTCGGTTCTCTTGGATCAAATGAATCGTCTGGTCCACAACGGTGAGGGTTTTAAGTCCCAGAAAATCGAATTTGACCAAACCGATGGCCTCGACCTGTTTCATGGCATATTGGGTGACGACTTCGCCGTTCTGGCCCCGCTGGAGGGGGAGATACTCCATTAAAGGCTTATTCGCGATCACGACTCCAGCAGCATGGGTTGAGGCATGGCGGGCCAAACCCTCTAAGGACTCTGCAATTTCGAAGAGGGAAGCGATTCGGGTATCTTTTGCGATCGCTTCTCTGAGACCTGCTTCTTGTTGTAAGGCTTGGTCAAGGGAGATATCGATTTTGTTCGGGATGAGTTTTGCAATTCGGTCAACTTCCGCATAAGGAATCCCAAGGACGCGGCCCACATCCCGAACAACCGCTTTCGCCTGCATCTTCCCGAAGGTGATGATCTGAGCCACATTCTCCTTCCCATACTTCTCCGACACGTATTGGATGACTTCGTCTCTTCCTTCCATGCAAAAGTCCACATCCACATCGGGCATGCTGCTCTTTCGGCCGGGATTTAAAAAACGTTCAAAGATCAAATCATATTTGATCGGATCCAAGTCGGTAATGTTCAGGGCGTAAGCCACCAGACTTCCAGCTGCTGATCCCCTTCCAGGCCCCACGGGAATCTCATGGTTTTTGGCATAGTGGATAAAATCATAAACGATGAGAAAGTAACCCGGATAGCCCATCGACTTGATGATTTTGAGCTCTTCCTCAAGTCGGGCCTTATAACCCGCAGAGCGTTCCTTGAAATCTTTCTCTCCCTGATAGCGGGAAAGCCGTCGCTCCAGCCCTTCCCTGGCCAGTTTTTCTAAGTAACTCTCAGCCGTTTCCCCCGCCGGGACGGCAATTCTTGGAATATGTTTCTCATCGAAACGGATTTCAAGGTTGCATTGTTCTGCGATCTCAACCGTATGGGTGATCGCCTCCGGAATGTTTTGAAAAAGATCGGCCATTTCCTGGGGCGATTTAAAATAGAACTCGTCGGACGAAAATTTCATTCGATCGCTATCCTGGATGGTCTTCCCCGTCTGAATACAGAGGAGTACCTCCTGGGCCTTCGCATCCTTTCGGTGGAGGTAGTGGCAATCATTCGTCGCGACCACGGGAAGGGAGAGTTGATACGCGACCTCCAAGAGTCGCTCATTGACCTGCAACTGATTTTCCACTCCATTGTTTTGAATCTCAATAAAAAATCGGCGGTTGTTAAAAATGGTTCGATACTCTTCGGCCGATTGAAGGGCTTTCTTCAGATCCCCGCGACCGGCATGGGAGGCTATCTCTCCCTTCAGACAACCGCTCAGAGCAATCAATCCCTCATTGTACTGACTGAGAAGTCCCTTATCAACCCTTGGCTTATAATAAAACCCTTCGAGATGGGCGAGGCTGACCAATTTCAGAAGATTGAAATAGCCGGCCTCATTCTTGACCAGAAGGGTGAGATGATAGTTCCCCTCCCCTCGTACTCCTGTTTTTCTCTCAAATCGGCTCCCCGGAGAAACGTAAATCTCACATCCCACAATAGGCTTAATGCCATGTTTGATGGCCATTTGATAAAATTCGACCGCCCCGAACATGTTTCCGTGATCGGTCAGGGCCAGGGCATTCATTCGATATTTTTTGGCCAAATCAAAGGCCTCTTCAAATCGAATGGCCCCATCCAGTAAGCTATATTGACTATGGAGATGGAGATGAATAAAATCAGAATGTTCCATAATAAAAATGTCGGATGTCAAACCTCAAATGTCAGATCAAATTGAAAGCTCAACTATTAGAGAGTTTTCATTTTCAACTTTGACATTCATTTGATCCCGCTTTAGCGGGAGATTTTGAAATTTGGATTTCCTCCCCATTCATTCCCATTCGATCGTGCTGGGGGGTTTGGAACTAATATCATAGACGACCCGGTTGACACCCTTTACTTCGTTAATGATCCGATTGGAGAGGTGTTCTAGTATCTTATAGGGCAGTCTGACCCAATCCGCGGTCATGCCATCCTGGCTTCCCACCACCCTTAAGGCAATGACATTTTCATAAGTCCTTTCGTCCCCCATCACACCCACGGTCTTCACGGGGAGTAATACCGCGAAAGATTGCCAGACCTGATCCAAAACGTCGCTTCGCTCTATCTCGCTCATGACAATCTCGTCGGCGGCTCTTAAAATTTCTAATCTCTCTTTATTCACCTCCCCGATAATCCGGATGGCCAGGCCCGGTCCCGGAAAGGGTTGGCGTTTTATAATTTCGTCAGGCAGTCCCAAGACCTTTCCCAGTTGTCTCACTTCGTCTTTAAATAATTCTCGAAGGGGCTCCACTAACTTTAACTTCATCTTCTCGGGTAATCCTCCCACGTTGTGATGGCTTTTAATCGTCGCCGAAGGGCCTTTTGAAGAGATGCTTTCGATCACATCGGGATAAAGGGTTCCCTGAGCCAGATATTCCACCCCCCCAATCTTTCTGGCTTCCTTTTCAAAAGTCGAAATGAACTGCTTTCCAATCTTTTTTCTTTTATCTTCTGGATCGATCACCCCCTCCAGCCTTTTAAGGAAGGAATTTCCTGCATTGATAGAGATTAATGGTATTTTAAAATGATAACGGAATAAATTCACTACTTGAGACACCTCATTTTTTCTCAAGAGGCCGTTGTTTACAAAGATGCAATGCAGATGATCCCCGATCGCCTTATGGAGAAGAAGGGCCACGACAGTGGAATCGACCCCACCACTCAAGGCACATATGACTTTTCCTTCTCCAATCGCCTCCTTCAGGCCACGGCTGGTTTGCTCTAAGAAAGATTCCATCGTCCAAAGGTTAGAACATTCACAAACATGAAAGAGGAAATTCTTGATGAGATCGAGTCCTCTCTGAGTATGAACCACCTCTGGATGGAACTGGAGCCCGTAAATTCTTTTTTGGGACTCTTCAATCGCCGCATAGGGGGTATTCCTCGAATGAGCGATCGGGTGAAATCCCGGAGGCAATACCTTGACGGTGTCCCCGTGGCTCATCCAGACCACCAGTTGACTTCCTTTTCTCCCCAACCCCTGGAAGAGTCCCCCTCCCTGGCTTAAAGTCAATTTGGCTTTCCCATACTCCCTTTTATCTGAGCGGGTGACCTCCCCTCCCAATAATTGGGCGATCAATTGCATGCCATAACAAATGCCTAACACAGGGATGCCCAATCCCACGATGGCAGGATCACAGAGAGGAGCTTTCTTCTCATACACACTTGCCGGCCCTCCCGACAATATGATCCCCTTTGGGGACAGGGATTTTACTCTTTCGAAAGGAATGTCATAGGGATGAATTTCGCTATAGACCTGACATTCCCTGACCCTTCTGGCAATGAGTTGAGTATACTGGGAACCGAAATCGAGGATGAGAATCTTGTCGAAAAGAGTCCGCTTCTTCATTTTTTCTGTATCCAGATCAAAAAACGATTGGGAAAGAGGATAAAGAGGATTGGTAAACTACTCAGTGCTTCAATAGATATTTTCCGTCCTTTAATTCGTATTGATAGGAGGCCCCTTTGCGATAAAAGAGGTCGCTCTTCTGTAGAAGTTTTGCTGTGATCAATTCTTCAAGGCGAGAAGGATATTGTCCCCTTTCTAAAAAGTAGATTTCTAAAGCATTCTTGATTCGACCCAGTTGCGTCTTATGGACCAAATGCATGGGGACGTCAATATCCACTCGCTCTATCGTTGAATCCCAAAAATGATGCAAAAAATTGGGTTTAAAATAGAAAAGAATGAGAAAGATAAAAATTAGAAAGCCACCGTAGTAAGCAAAGGTTAAAACCCTTCTGAAATTGAACATGCTGACCTTTTTGATGAGACCGGGAGTTTGGACCCCAGCCATTTCGATCAGACCCATGCCGGAGAGGTCCATCACAATCTCACTCGCGTTGAATTTCCCGAGGAGGCTCCGATCAATAATGTCCTGAACCGTTCGGGTCCCATCCACTAAGTTGTAAATCAATTCTTGCTCAGAGGTCAGTTTCTCTTTTAAGTAGCTTTGAGAAGGGAGTCCACCGGCCGACTTCTCATCAAGCCTGGGAACCCTTCTGAATACCAAGTGGGGGGAATAAATCTTTTTTTCAATCTCAGACCACTCATCCACCATGCGCAGGATGTTCAATAGCACCTGTTCCGTGCTCAGGGCGAAGGGGATCTTCTTGTAACTTTCGACCAATTTCAAATCAAAGTTAAATTGACCATCCTCCCACCAAAAGAGGTCATAAATGGTTTCATAGATCTGTGTTGAAATCACCTTGAGCACATCGTCTTTCGTCAGGAGCTGGAGCTCCACAAGGATCTCACCGAGGTACTTGAGCGTCTCTTTTTGAATTTTTAAAACCCGGTCCAACTGGTCCTGGGTGATTAATTCGGCCTTCACCAGTATCTCACCGATGAGGTCTTTTTTCCCGCGATAATTGGAGTAGATATGGACGATCATCCCATCGACAAAATGGATCTCTACGAGATCCTTCCCTCGACGAATTCTTAAGACGCCCGTTTTGAGCTGCTGCCCAATAAGCTGAATGATCTCAGTAATGCTGAAGTCTTTTAAAGTTCCCTGTAGGGCCATGGCCTTTCCCTTCTCATCTTCATTCATGATCACGCAACAGCATTGACGTAATCATCTCGGGGGTTTTTCATCAGAGAAAAAGTATTCTAACGGCTTCCCGATCGTTCCTTTTCTGTTTCAAATCTTGATGTGAGGCGATAGATCTGTCGGACGAAAAAGATATAGAAAATAAGAAAAAGCCCTCCCCAGAAAATCCATCTCCCAAGGGTTAAGGACAGTCGCGGGAATGGAGAAGGAATCGCTCCACCCCAATAGACAAACCTTAGAACGAAAATAAAAAAGATGAATAGCACAAAAAGCCCTTTGAAGACTTGTTCCCTCCAGAGATAACCGAACCCGACGAAAAAAAAGGAAAGAAATCTGCTGATGAAGTGGTTCTGTGCTTGAAACTGTTGAACCTGGGAAGATTTCTTCTCGACAATCTTGGGGTGAAGCTTTTCCTTTTGAATGAACATACGATAACAATTGAAACAAATAAATTCCTGATCAGAAGTTCCTAAATAAAATCGATACGTCGGACTGCCACACATGGGGCATCGGGTCAAAAAGCGTTTCGCCCGGCAATACCTCGCCATCGCTATTAAAACCCCTAAAAATAAGACGGGTGTCAAAAAAGGAACTCTCGATGGAGTTTTTTCAAACCAGGCCTTAAACAGAGGGAACAAAAATCCTTCCCTTCCGATGAATTGATCGAGAAACCTCATCCAAAGCCTTTGGGGGGTCAAGGTCTCGTCGATCACCAGTCGGTTTAGGTTGGGGGAGTCAATCATTGAATAATAACTAATGAGTGCTGGGTCTAGTTGTTGGGCTCTTTGCAAGGCTTGATTAATTTTCCCGGAAAGATAGGATTCTTGGGAATAGGCCCGGTAACGGTTGTAATAATAAGCCCCTCGATCTGGATTGAGACCGGTGGCTTGTTGATAGGAAGCGATGGCCAAACTGGTCTGTTTTTGAGCTAGATAGACATTCCCCAAATTGGAAATTGCCTCGCTAAATCTGGGATCCTGTTGGATTGCCTTTCGATACAATTCCCCCGCCTCTGCATAATGGCCCTGCCGCTTTTCTGCCAACCCTAGAGAAAAAAGAACTTCGGGGTCATTCGGATGGGTCAGCAACCAGGCCCGCAATTTTTCTTCTGTTCCCCTTCCCCAGTCTTCATGATTCGTCTGATTCATTTCCAAAATAATATCCGAAGACGCCCCGTCTAGAAAAGAGGTGGAGGAACGGAGGAAAAATGGAAGGTAAACTAAGGCGATGAGAAAGATGAGAATGAATTGTTTCTCTCTCTTGGAGACGTAACCCCATAATAAAACGGACCAGAAGAAAATAGACCAAAGGATATCCAGGCGCAAGAAAAAAGGGATGAAGAGAATGAGAATTTTGAGGCTGTTGATCAGGAGTCCGGAAATCTCTTGGGCCATATTTTTTCGAATATCATAGGTATAAAGAGGGAGGTATCTGATCATGACAACGATGCCGAAAATAATGAATGTCATGAGGATGGCATTCGAGAGAATATAGAGTATGTTAAAAAAAAGCTTAACGGAACTGGGGTAATATTGAAACTCTACGGCCATTCCTTTAAACACCTCGGAAAGGATTTTATAGGGCTGGAAAGGGTTTTGATGCCAGAGGTCTCGTGCCAGTTCAAAATAGGGGTCAGGCAGGTCGGGCGAAAACTTTATGGAATAGGTTGCCATCTGGATGGCTTGATCACTGTCCCCCTTCTTCCTTGATTGTTCGGATGCTCTTATCAGTAAGAAAGAAAGGACCGGAGCGTTTTGAAACCCTTTATCCAATTTCAATTGGTAGAGTTGATTCAACTCTTTCTGGTTAAGGGAGGCACTTCTTTCAAGATTCCACGCACGATCGGCCAAAGCTGGGCTTTCGACAGAAAAGAATTCTTTAGAAAAAGGGAGCGTTTCCTTCTTCGTCAGCACACCCATGTAGTAGAGAAGGGATAGGATAAAAATAATTAGGATGATAATGGCTTTTTTCATGAGACAATGATTCTTGCGAGAGCCGGTCTACTCCAAACGATAATTGGGGGCTTCTTTGGTGATGATGACATCATGGACATGGCTCTCCTTTAATCCCGATGACGTAATTCGGATGAATTTCGCCTTCTGCTGCAATTCCTGGACGGTTTTTGCCCCCAGATACCCCATCCCTGCTTTCATTCCTCCGATCAGTTGCTGGACACTATCCGAAAGGACCCCCCGGTAAGGAACCCTTCCCTCAATTCCTTCTGGAACCAACTTGGCTTCGCTTTCCACATCTCCTTGGAAGTATCGATCCTTGCTCCCCTCCTTCATGGCCTCTATGGACCCCATGCCTCGATAAACCTTGTAACTCCTCCCTTGATAGAGCACAATCTCCCCTGGACTTTCATCCGTTCCCGCAAATAAATTTCCTATCATGACCGAACGCGCTCCAGCAGCGATGGCCTTAGTAATATCTCCGGAGAATTTGATTCCACCGTCTGCAACCACAGGGACTTCATGTCTTTCCGAAACCTGAGAAGTCTCGATGATGGCAGAGAGTTGTGGAATGCCTACCCCCGCGATGACCCGTGTGGTGCAAATCGATCCGGGCCCAACTCCCACTTTGACCGCATCGACCCCTGCTTTGATGAGATCCAAAGCCCCTTCTCTGGTGGCCACATTGCCTCCGATGAGTTGACAATCCGGAAAATTTTCTTTGGTATCGCGGATAGCATCCAATACATCCCGGGAATGGCCATGGGCCGTATCAAGGACCAAGACATCCACACCTGCCTTAATCAACGCGTCTGTTCTCGCCTCCCTGTCCTTTCCTGGGCCGATGGCAGCTCCCACTCGAAGTCTGCCGAGAGGATCCTTGCAGGAATTGGGATATTTTCTCATCTTCTCGATGTCTTTAATGGTGATCAGTCCCTTCAAATTATTTTGTTCATCCACGACCAGTAATTTTTCGATCCTGTTCTTGTGCAGGATATCCTTGGATGCTTCGAGCGTGGTTCCAACCGGAACCGTAATGAGACGATCTTTCGTCATGACTGCAGAGATTTTTTCGTCCAGTCGCCTCTCAAACCTTAAATCCCTATTCGTCAGGATCCCGACCAGTTTTCCGTTCTTTGTGATGGGAAGGCCAGAGATCCGGTATTTTTTCATGATTTCCAGTGCTTCATAAATTTTCTGCTCAGGATCCATCGTGATGGGATTCAGGATCATCCCGCTTTCGGATTTTTTTACTTTATCCACTTCAATGGCTTGTGCAGAGACAGGCATATTTCGATGGATTATTCCAATCCCTCCCTCTTGTGCCATGCAGATGGCTGTCCTGGATTCAGTCACAGTATCCATGGCAGCGCTCACCAAAGGAATATTCAAACGGATCGTCCGGGTCAACGGCGTGCTGACATCCACCTCCTTGGGCAAGACTTCAGAGAATGCTGGAACGAGCAGCACATCGTCAAAAGTCAAGCGTTCCTCAATCTCGTTCGGATTGTTTCCCATCTTTTTCCCCCGCTTCCGTCATCCAATTTGATTTGATATATCAAACGAATCCTTATTTGTCAACCTGACATTATCCATCCTCTCTAATTCAGACACTGGACTCCGGACTCCACACGCCAGACTTATCTACATAGTAAATTAACCCTTTCAGTATTCTCAAAGTCTCCTGAGCTTTTCTCCATAATGCTTCATACCTATTCGCGTCTTCATGTCTGAAGTCTGTTGTCTAATGTCTGAATCTATAGAATCCATCCCATCCATGGAATGACTTTCTCGGTTTCGAGTCGTACCCACTTCCCATAATTTTTTATCGACCGCTAAGAAGAACTTCTCAAGACTCTCCGGGCGAAGGGCAGAAATGGAAACGCCGCCATACTTTTGGCAAATGGCTTCTACTTCTTCACGACTCAACCTGTCTTCTTTATTAAAGACCTGTAATCTCGGGATATGATCCAGTTTTAACTCAAACAGAATTCTTTCGACGGACTCGACATGCTCCGTAAAACGAGCATAGCTGATGTCGATCAGATGGATCAATAAAGTTGATTCTTTTAACTCATCAAAAGTCGGTCGAAAGGCCCCCATCAGATCTTTCGGCAAATCTTTGATCAACCCAACGGTATCCGTCATCACCGCTTTTTGAATCTTAGGAAATCTTAATCTCCTGGTCGCCGTATCAAGGGTGGAAAAGAGTTTATCCTCGACATGAAACGCACTCCTGGTGAGGAGGTTGAAAAGGGTAGATTTTCCGGCATTGGTATATCCAATGATGGAAAGAATAGGGATTCCTGTTTTCGCTCTTCGGGACCTTCTCTGCTCCCTCCTCCTGCTCAATTTCTCTATTTCCTTCTCCAAGAGATGGATTCGATCCCCGACTCGACGGCGATCGATCTCCAGTTTCGTTTCTCCCGGCCCCCGTCCTCCAATCCCGCCCGTCAACCGGGAAAGGGCCAAAGTCTTCCTTGCCAGCCGAGGGAGCAAGTATTTCAATTGGGCCAATTCAACCTGGATCTTTCCATCCACGGTGTGCGCCCGCTGAGCAAAAATATCTAAAATCAGTTGGGTTCGATCAAGGACTCTCAGTTCGGTCAAATCAGAAATGGTCGCCATCTGCCCCGGAGATAAATTCTGGTCAAAAATAATCAAATCAACCCCTAATTGCATACATTTGACCAACAATTCTTTCAGCTTCCCCTCTCCCATCAGAGTGGTTGGGGAAATATTTTGAGGTCGCTGGATAATCGAATCCACGACAAATACCCGGCTCGACTCTGCCAGTTCCTTTAGTTCCTCCATTGAATTTTCCGATTTCTCCCGGTTTTCCTTGCTGACACTGATGAGGATGGCTTTCTCTTTAGCACCCTTGAGGGCAATCGATCTTTGTCCCCTTTGAAATTCATCTTCGAGGGATTGAATCCATTTCAAGAAATCGACGTCCATATCACCCATAGAAGAAGGAGGACTGATTTCCCAGACCTTTTTATCCGGGTTATCGGGGAGGAGGTGAGCGGTATGGAACCACCCCGAGGAACTCCTTCCGTCGACGTTAAGGGCCACCATCATATCCAGTCTCAGAAGAGCAAGATCGGTCAAGTCCTCTCCTGTCAATGGCTCTCCTTGTAGGTGAGTATGGATGAGGCGAAGGCCTCTCAGCCTGAGGATTCCAGATCTGAAACGCGACAGGTCAGGAATCGTAATCCCCTTCTGGTCTCCCACGATGACGAATTCGATGGACCCTCTGCGACCCACAAGGATGCCGACTTGGCGTCTTATTTCGTTTGAGAGTTCAATGAGGAGGCGGGCGATTTCAGGCGTAAAAATCTTTTGAGGAGGGATTTTCCTTCGATAAATATGCTCGATTCTTCTGATTTGATTCGGCTTTAGACCAAGGATATTACCGTAAATTCTGTTAATTTATCCCCCCTTTTTTATCCATTCTAATATGCCGGGCGAATGAAGTCAAGTATTTCTATTCATTAAGAAATTCAACTCTTCCCCTCGCTTCCGCTTCTCCTTCTCTCGAAACGGTTACATCCAAAAAATGCTGAATGACCCATAGATTGGTGAGAAGATGTTCTGTGATTCGCACGGTGGTGAAAGAAGAATTCCCTTTTGCTAGAGCCATGAAAGGGACAAGTTGGTCTGCTAAATAAGGATCGATACAACCATCCGATTCAAAATAATCTTTTAAGGAGTCTACGGCTTCATCAGCCACTTTCTCAGCTGGCCTTCCTCTAACGCCTAAGGATGAAAAACCCGCACGTACCCTTTGAAATTCAGCTAACAGAAACAGGAAAGAACCTGGTCCGTTCGAATGGACATTATCCAGGACGGTAATCTCCCCGTCGATCTGCAGCTCTCTTTTAATTCTCTTTATGGCTTGGACTTTCTGTCTGTCTGCCACTTGTCTAGGAAGGCTTGAGATGGCGCAAATTCCACGAATCTTCTTCAGTGAACCCCGGTCAACCAACGAGATCGGCTTTAATTCTTGAACAGGATTGATTTTCAATTGAATCCTGCCACCTCCTTTGGGATAGAATCCCCACTTCTCAATAGCGGCCCCGGCAGAGACTCCCATCCTTTCGACGGTTGGCAAGAAAACTTCGGAGAGATAATGAAACGAAGGACTCCACTGGACGTGAGTGCCGCCGATCAAGGTCACACTGGAGATCCCGTTTGAGAAGCAAAGGGGCAGGAAAATCGCCTGAAGGAGAAGGGTAACAGACCCTGCTGTTCTTACTTCAAATTGATATTTTCCTGGAAGAATCTTCTGGGGAATGAAAGTAATTTTTTGCGATCCAAATTTAACCCCTTCCGTTTGAGCTTCTGTGATCCGGGCCAAAGCCTCTACGGCTTCCAGATGTTGGGCTTGAAGACCAGGATTCTTTCTCTTGGATCTAATGTGGGAGATGGTGAACGGTTTCCTCAGGATAGCCGAAAGGGCAAGGGCCGTCCTTAAGATCTGCCCTCCCCCTTCACCATAAGATCCATCAATTTGGATCAAACCTTCCTGATAAGATTGCAT
>Ga0214473_10009785_pt1 | contig 11318 bp, 7 predicted proteins | sample RVTome_7_FD_203509 | JGI IMG/M metagenome (GOLD analysis project Ga0214473, IMG submission 203509) | Soil microbial communities from uranium-contaminated site in the Upper Colorado River Basin, Wyoming, United States - RVT98D197 | ecosystem: Environmental > Terrestrial > Soil > Contaminated >...
TAAGGACGGGAAGTTTACGGCGTTTACAACGAAAGACGGACTGTCTAACGATTGGGCGCGCTGCGTTTACGAAGACCGTGAGGGAAGCCTCTGGGTTGGTACTCATGGTGGTCTCAATCGGCTCAAGGATGGGAAATTCACCCATTACACCTTGAAAAACGGACTCGGCGATATTGTGGTTGCCCTTTATGGTGGTCGGCAAGGAAACCTTTGGTGTTCTACCGTCTGGTCTTCGACAGAATATGCTCTGCTAAGCCGTTTTAGCGACGGCATATTTACGAACTACGGCAGGAAAGCGCATCAACCTTCCGAACGAGTGACAGCAATCTATGAAGACGGGCAAGCCAATCTTTGGGTTGGCACTCAAGGTAGCGGCCTCAAACTGCTTAGGGACGGCAAGTTTACCGGCTATCCCACGAAAGGTGGGCTCCCTCCTAGCAAGATCACCGCCCTCCATGATGACCAGCAAGGAAATCTTTGGATTGGCACAGAAGAAGGGCTGAACAGGTTCAGGGATGGGAAATTTACGACCTATACGCTCGAGAATGAACCGTTTCACATTACGTCAATGTACGAGGACCGCGAAGGGAATCTCTGGATTACCACACGCGGACAAGGATTAGTCCGGTTCAAAGATGAGAAATTGACTGTTTTTACAACCAGAGAGGGCATGTTTGATAACGTGCTGACTACAGTCTTGGAAGATGAGAGAGGGAACTTCTGGCTAGGGTCTTTCAGGGGAATCTTCCGTATCGCCAAGGGTGAGTTAGATGATGTGGCTCGGGGGAAAATCCGGGCGGTGACTTCGATCGTCTACGGCAAGGCGGACGGCATGCTGAACGTCGAATGCAACAGCGACCAGCCTTCCGGATGGAAGAGCAGGGACGGCCGGCTCTGGTTCCCCACAGTGAAGGGTCTGGTTGTCGTTGATCCAGATCATCTGAAGTTCAACACACTGCCTCCCCCCGTTTACGTCGAGCAAGTCCTGGTCGGGAACACGCCCGTTGATTCGCGGCCGAAGGTCGAGGTGCGGCCCGGTCAGGGCGACTTTGAGATTCACTACACGGGACTCAGTTTTGTGACGCCTGAGAAAGTGCGCTTCCAGTACAAGCTGGAGGGCTATGACAACGCTTGGGTGGATGCGGACACGCGGCGAGTGGCCTATTACACCAACATTTCACCGGGCAGTTATACCTTCCGAGTGATGGCCTGCAACAACGATGGCGTCTGGAGCACACAAGACGCAAGCATTCAGATAATCGTCATCCCGCCCTTTTCGCGGACTTGGTGGTTTCTAACGTTAGTGGTCCTGGTTATGGTCCTAGCTGTCGCTGGGATCGTGGCTGGAGCCGCCGTTCTGCTACACAAGCGGCGGATCTTGCAGTTGCAGAGAACGCACGAGGCACAGAGGGAATTCGCCAGGCAGTTAATTGATTCACAAGAGAGAGAGCGCAAGAGAATCGCCGTTGAACTTCATGGCAGCCTCGGTCAGGATCTGCTCGTCCTTAAGAATGACGCCTTACTGGGTTCTAATATGGCTGAAGACGGCTCCCCGGAGAGGAAGAAATTTGATGAGATCTCCGCGAAGACTTCACAAGCCATCGAAGGGGTCCGAGAGATCGCCCACAATTTGCGGCCACACCTTCTGGACGAGCTCGGCTTGAGAGATGCTCTCGAATTCATGCTCGAGAAGGTCGGTAGCTCTTCCGAAATCCGCTTCTCGTCCCAGATTGACGAGATTGATGGCTTCTTCTCGAAGGAAGCGGAAATGAATCTGTACCGTGTCGTCGAGGAGGGGATCAACAATATCATCAGCCATTCAGGCGCAAGCGAGGCAAAGCTTTCGCTCAAGCGCGACGGCTGCCGAGTCGAATTGACGATTGAGGACAATGGCAAGGGCTTCATGCCCAACCTGAGTGTCTCCTCCAGCTCGCCCGTTCGTGGTTTTGGTTTGACCGGCATGTCAGAGCGTGCCCATATGCTTGGCGGCAAGGAGGCGATACAGTCGGTTCCCGGACAAGGAACTACAATCACCGTCACAGTGATATTAGAAGACGGACGCAATGAAGACTGAGATTCGGATTGTGATTGCGGACGATCATCCGATCTTCCGCAGAGGCTTGCGAAGCGTCATCGAGACTGATGCGAAACTGAAAATCGTCGCAGAAGCTGGGGACGGGGAGATTGCCCTGGAGCAAATACAAGCCTTACAGCCGGAGATCGCCCTTCTTGACATGGAAATGCCGAACAAGGGCGGGTTCGAAGTGATGCGAGCCATTCAGGAAAAAAAGCTAGCGGTGGCCGTGATCTTCCTGACCATGCACAAAGACGAGCGAATCTTTAACGCCGCGCTGGACCGAGGAGCCAAAGGTTACGTGCTCAAGGATAGCGCCGCGAATGATATTATTGCTAGCATCAAGATGGTAGCCGCCGGTCAGAACTTCATCAGCCCACAGCTATCGACCTATTTGCTCAACCGCCGTGCGCGGGCAGCCTCATTGGCAGAGCAGAAGCCGAGCCTAACCGATCTCACTCCGACTGAACGACAGGTGCTGCGATTAATCGCAACCAACAAAACCAGCAAAGAGATCGCCGAGGAGCTGTACATTAGTGTCCGCACCGTGGAAAAGCATCGAGCGAACATCAGTGAGAAGCTGGAGTTGCACGGCAGTCACGTATTACTCAGCTTCGCCCTCGAGCATAAATCAGAACTGTCCTAATCCAAGAGCAGCAGGTCAGTACCCCCCGCGCTGTAGCGTGTGGGTCATGTGCTTTATATGGGCGACATAGAGGAGCAGGTCAGTGCCACCACGCGGAAAGGGGTTGGTCTTGGTCCATTGTCACGTGCGTCGTGGAGCAACAAGTCAGTGTCACCGCGGCGCGGTAGCCGGTGGTGAGAACAGGTCAGTACCCCCGCGCTGTAGCGTGTGGGTCTTGGTCCATTGTCACGTGCGCCTGGAGCAAAGGTCAGTGTTACCTCGCGGTAGCCGGTGGGAGAACAGGTCAGTACCACCGCGCGGTAGCGGGTGTGTTGTTGGTCCATTGTCACGTGCGCCTGGAGCAAAAAGTCAGTATTACCGCGCGGTAGCCGGTGGGGAGAACAGGTCAGTACCACCGCGCGGTAGCGGGTGGGTCTGCACGCCACACTCAACGCCTTCGCATCCAACTCACGGGTCATGCAGTCAGTACCACCGCGCGGTAGCCGGTGGGTTGTTGGTCCATTGTCACGTCCGTCGAGCAGCAAGTCAGTACCACGGTGGGGCTAGAAGTGTGCGGTAGTGGGTGGGTTCGCCTGCGCCGGATTACGCACATCGACCCACCCGCTACCGCGTGGTGGTACTGACTTGCTGCCCCCGCGGCACCTGCAACAACGTACAAGACCTACCCCGTGGGTAGTATTAAGTCTCGCTGCAAATCTGCGCCCTGTCCCTCCTGTACGCACAACCAGGTAGAAAAATAAGCAGTACTACGTAGATAAAAATTCGTAGAACTGCGTATTCAACTCCCGCCCCGTTCGACTTAGCATCACTCACGCCAAGAAGAAATCACTTTAGTAACAGAGGAATGATGACGATTTTGATCGTCGAGGACAATGAGCCGATGCGCCAAATGATTAAAGAGCTGTTGGGTGATCTGACAGAAGCCTTCACCGAATGCGCTGATGGGGCACAGGCGCTTGCGGCTTATCGTCGTTATCGCCCCGACTGGGTGTTGATGGACATCAAGCTAGAGGAGATGGACGGGCTCTTGGCCACAAGGCAAATCAAAGCGGCCTTCCCCGAAGCCCGTGTCGTTATCGTCACCGGCCACGATGATGCCAGGTTGCGCGAGGCGGCTCACAGTGCCGGCGCATGTGCTTATGTGAATAAAGAGAATTTGCTCGAGTTGCGCCAGGTTCTGATTCAGGAAGGCTAAAAGAAGATAGGAGAAACATCGTCATGAGGACACAATCGAATTTCATCCTGATCCGGATGCTGATCGGAGTGGTAATCACGTTGGTGGCCGGCACAGCTATGGCGCAAACCAGCGCCGGCAGACAGTGGAAAGTGAAACACAACTCCGGCATTGAGGCGCTGGCAAAAGGTGCAAAAGTCACGATCACGATTGGCTCGGATACCATAGCCGGGCAGCCTAAGAAAGCTCCGACTTTCGCTATTCCGGTCGTCGGCATCACCGAAGTGAGCTACGACACCATCGAGAAAAGGCGCACCAAATCGGGGGCGGCCTTGATGGTTGCGAGTCCGCTGGCTGGATTGATCGTGATGCGGAGCAAATCCGCGCGCCACTATGTCACCCTCGTCTCAAAGGAGAACGGACAAGAGAAGGAGGTCAGCTTCGAGGTTGGGAAAGGCGACCGCGATGCCTTCCTTGCCGACTTGCAGCGCGTGACTGGGCACCCTTGGCGGGATCGGGTCGCCGAACGAAAAAAGACCGAAATTGAACTCGACCATCAGAAAAAGGAAAAGATCTCAGTTCAGCTTGATCGCAAGGCGGGCGTCAATGGCGTAGAACTCAAACCCGGTCTCTATCAAATTGTGTTGCTGGAAAGGCCGGAGAGCAAGGGCGAGCTGCATTTCTTTGCCGGCAAGAACGTCAACCCAAAGAAAAGTCTTGCCATGTCGCCAGTGGACGTCTCTTCCCAAGCAAGTAACCTGACGACGACCGCGCAGGTGAAGTACGGGGACACTAACGCCGTCGTTGTCGTTTCCGAAATCCAAACGCCGTCAAAGACATTCCGACTTCGTAACCAATAGTGCGCTTTGCCAGCTTCATTGGACGAGCGACGGAAGAACCATGCTCTGAGGGCGGGTGCGTGTATGTAGACGGCAAGGGGCTGTCCTTTGATGGGGGCATTACTGGTGAGAATGAGAGTAAGCCCCAGTTCTACTTACACCGCTCTGCCCCCCTCCTTTCGTGTATCGTGCCCTATGCATAGAACTATGTAGAAGAAATAAGCAGGACTACGTAGCTGAAAATACGTAGAACTGTGTATTCAACTCCCGCCCGGTCTGACTTAGCATCTCGCTCGCCAAGAAGAAATCACTCAGTTACCAGAGGAATAATGCCCATCCTAATGGTTGAGGACAACGAGCCGATGCGCCAAATGATTAAAGAGCTGTTGGGCGATCTGACAGAAGCCTTCAGCGAATGCGCTGATGGGGCACAGGCGCTTGCGGCTTATCGTCGTTATCGCCCGGACTGGATCTTGATGGACATCAAGATGGAAGAGATGGACGGGCTCGCGGCCACCAGGCAAATCAAAGCCGCCTTCCCCGAAGCCCGGATCATTATCGTCACCGGCCACGACGATGCCAAGTTGCGCGAGGCGGCTCACAGCGCGGGCGCGTTCGCCTATGTGAATAAAGAGAATTTGCTCGAGTTGCACCAAATTCTGATCCAGGGAGGGTAATTCATAACTACCCATCACGCTGAAGGCAGAACCACAAATAGACAACACCCGCGAAAGAATCGGTCATGCTAAAACAATCTCCCACAAGCAGCCTCGCACTTCCAACTCGCTCATTCTATCTTGCTGCATTGCTTCTGTGTCTCTGTCCGCTTTTCCTTCTGCTACCCAATGGCGTCCTCACCCAGGCGCCAGGGATCTGTGTTCAGCCTCCACCGGGCATTATCGCCTGGTGGCCACTCGATGAGACAAGCGGGACGACTGTTGGGGATATAGTTGGCAACAATCCAGGCGTGCACGTCAACGGGCCTGTGCTCGCTGTTGGACAGGTGGATGGCGCGCTGCGCTTCGATGGTGTAGACGATTATGTTGGTATAGGAGACAGCGACCTCTGGGCGTTTGGCTCGAACGACTTCACAATCGACCTCTGGGCGAATTTTGATGCACCTGGAGGAGGCTCAGTGGGGCATCCCGGGGACATATTTATCGGTAACGATGAAGGTCCGGGAACGCAAAATAAATGGTTTTTTGCTCTTGGCGGTGGAGTCCTCAATTTTCATATCAATGGCCCCAGCACAGGGTCTTTTTTTCTAGTGCAAGCTCCATTCTCTCCCAACACTGGTCAATGGTATCACTTGGCGGTCACAAGAAACGGTGACACCTACACCATATTTGTCGACGGAACCCCGGTCGGTTCAGAGGTGAACGCAGTTGCCATCCCGAATGCTAACGCGCCTCTGACGATAGGACAGGCGGAAGAGTTAGGTTTTATGAACGGCCTGCTTGACGAGGTGACAATCTATAACCGTGCCCTCACGCAGGAGGAGCTTCAGGCAATCTTCAACGCTGGGAGCGCAGGTAAATGTAAGGCTCTGAGCATCTCGACCAAAGCTTTATCTGCTATTCAACTCGGCACCTTTTCAACACAATCGCTGGAGGCCCTCTTTGGTAGTGCGCCGTTCAACTGGTCCCTCGTCAACGGAACTCTTCCGTCGGGGGTGACCCTGACCTCCGACGGCGTTCTCAGTGGAACATCAACTGTGGCCGGCTCGTTCCCTCTCACCATCAAAGTGACTGACAGCTTGAATGAGACTGCAGAGAAGAACTTTTCCCTCGATGTTCTGTTGATTCCGCCTCCTCGCGACATTCGAATTCGTAAGACTGGCACACTGGCCGTGCCGGGCAGAACTATTGACTATTTCATTCTCATTGAAAACGTTGGGGATGCAACAGCGCGAGATTCCGAGGTTTTAGAGTTTCTGAATCCACCGTCGTTCTTTACCCTAACAGGAGCCAATCCTGCTGTATCCGATTCTTTTCAGTCATTAATTTCCTGGGTGATTCCAGCTCTCGAACCTGGTGCGGTCCAGATTTTCTCGTACAGTGTCAAGCTCGCTCCAACAGTTCCATTAGGGGCTACAGTACTTGGGGGTGAGGCATTTGCATGCCCCATCGCTTTCGCCGGGAAACCGTGCGCCGATGCGATTCAACATACGAGGGACACCAACGGCCCAGCTTGTAGTGATTGTATTAGAAACAACAATTCATGCACTGGGGCATTGAATGCCTGTCAATTTGGCTTCGATACCTGCAAAGGGTTTTACGATGAATGTGTTCGGGGCTGCACAGACTCGTGCGGCAGATTCGAATCGCCAGAGAATAACAGGGCCTCAAGCCTAAATGGATTCCCGACTGAAAGTGTCAGTGCCTTGCAGAGTGAAGAGCGACTGAACACGGAGGGGGCCTGCTATGGCAGCGATCAGCATCGTCAAACCTCAGTTGGCGCGATCGACCCGAATGAAAAGGAAGTCATTGCCAAGAAGTTTATCCAACCAGATCAACTCCTTGTCTACCCCATTCACTTCGAGAATATTGGCAGTATTGAAGCCCGGGATGTCTTTGTTACCGATGCGCTGGATCCAAGTCTTGATCCATCAACGCTTAACCTACTCACGCCGACTGGCGGATCTTTTGACGTGGCGACGAGGACTGTGAAATGGGATCTCCTGAATAAGAATCTCGGGCCGGGGGAAACAGATAATGTCTTGCTTTCGATAAGACCACGCCCTGGCTTGTCATCAGGAACTGTCATCCGTAACACAGCAATGATTCAATTCGAAGTCTTCCAACCAATGACCACGAATGAAGTTGTCAATATTATCGACAGTACCCAGCCAGCCTCTTCAGTGAACCCGTTGCCGGCTGATACCCCAACGTTAGACTTTCCGATTTCGTGGAGCGGCAGCGACTCCATTGGGGAAATTGACTTCTATTCAATCCTTGTTTCGGTGGATGGCGGCAACTTCACGCCATTTCTGGAGCGAATCCGCGAAACGAGCGCCATCTTTAGAGGCGAGGCGGGAAAAACTTACGGCTTCCTCTCCATCGCAACAGATACCGCAGGCAATATAGAAGTTCAAAGTGCTACTGCCGAAGCATCAACGCGGGTCATTGCTGACTGCGCCACCAGTGGGGACACCGAATCCCCGACTATCTCCGCTCCGCCAGCCGTGACACTGAACTCGGGCCCAGGTGCTACATCATGCGGCCTGACAGTGAATGATCTCGACACAATTCTTGGTGTGGCATCGGCTAGCGACAACTGTCCAGGCGTCACTGTTTCGCCTAGCGGCGTGCCTGCGGACAACCTCTTCCCCGTTGGGCAAACTACAATCACGTACACCGCGACGGACGCGGACGGCAATACAGCAACGGCCACGCAGACCATTACTGTAATAGATAACACCCTGCCGGCCATCACAGGTGAGTCAGCCAATGTGGCAACTTTGTGGCCTCCGAATCACACGATGCAGGGCGTCACCATTAGCTACGATGCCGCGGATAATTGCGGCGCTGTCAATTGCGAGATCACCGGCATTACTAGCAACGAACCTGAGGACGGCACAGGAGATGGAGATACCACTCCTGACTGGGAGATCGCAGATGCGCATCATGTGTGTCTGCGTGCAGAGCGAGCAGGCAACGGTACCGGGCGCCTCTACACGATCACTATCACCTGCAACGACAGTGCTGGCAATTCATCAAGCAAGAGTGTGACGGTGCAGGTACCAAAGAGTCAGGGCCACGACTGGTTGGGAGAGATGATTCTGTGCCTAGGGGCGCTGATGCTGCGCTGTGTCGCTTAGCTTGCTTTGAAGATTCGACACTGAGAACCCTAGGAGTCGCAGCCGGTCGTGCAACCTGAAAAGAAAGTCATGAAGCGGTTGTGTAGAGCTTTTGCCGTTGACTCAACTCAGCTAGGGAGAATTTGAAGGTGCGAGGAGGGAAACAAATGACACGAATCCAGATGAAAAACCTTCATATTTCTCGCTTGGTCCTGCTCACAGCGTTTGTAGCGTTTGTCGCGACTATCGCATCGGTTGCGGCACTCACGTTTACGAGGACAAATCCAACGAGCACACAGAATTTGCCAAGGTTAACGAATTCGAGAAGCTCAGTCACGGTCCACGCGGCTGGCCGGGGCAATCCCTGGATCAATCTGAGCGATGGCCGTGAAGTGCTAAACGGCGGAGCGGCAGGACTGCGGCAAGTTCTCGAACAGAACCTTGCCCGCCCACTGGCAGTTAGTTTCGCCGGTCTTGATCTGGATGACGTGTCGGGTCCCTCACAAGAAGAGAATCTTCTGAGAGCCAGGCTAGAGCAAACCTACGCACTCGAAGACTTTAATAGTGACAGCATCATGGATATTGCGGTCGTGGACTTTCCTTCGAATGCTGTCTTGATAATGGTCGGTGATGGAGCGGGTAAATTCAGCGCCTCCAACAAGCTCTACGGCAACGGTCCACGGTCGGGTGTGGCGGCGGACTTCAACTGCGACGGCGCGACCGATTTGGCTATTACCAATTTCTTTTCAGGCGACGTGGCTATCTTCTTGGGCCAAGGCAGCAGTGGTTTTCAGCAGCCACAAGTGGTGCAGCTCGAGAAGGGTTTGACATCGATGGTCAGCCAGGATTTCGATTCAGATGGGTGGCTGGATCTGGCCGTCGCGAATTTCCTTTCTGGTGATGTGGTGATCTTGCAGGGCAGAGGTGATGGTTCGTTCGAAGCCCAGGGCTCCATCGGGCAAGTCCATGCAGCCACGCTGATCCTCAGCCGCGATGTTGATGGCAATGGATTGCACGATTTAGTCGTTATCAGCGCTTCAGGGGAAGAGGCATGGCTCCTGTCTAGTGAAGGTAACGGATCATTTCAGGCTGCCCGAAGTGTGGACCCGGTGACAGCCATCTCAGGTGAACGTGACGAGTCGCTAAGAAGCACTGGAAAGCTCTTGTATGCCGAGCCGTACAGCATCCGGAAATTCTCCGGCGATGGGCAATCAGGCCCTGCCGGCTCTGCTTTGCGACAGCCGTTAATAGCTGAAATAACCGACCAGACTGGACTGTTGGCAAAAGGAGAACTGGTTGTGTTCTCTACTCTTTTTGGCGACACCAAATTGGACGGTGACAGTTGGCGGTTGACGGATGAACAAGGGGAGGCGAGTCTTAAGCTATCTCTTGGAGCATTGCCCGAGAACATCCTGATAACTGCCGCGATTCCCGGCGGCGAAGTTACGGCTTTCGGTTTAACCTCTACCATCGCGCCCGATCTCTTTTTTAACAAGATCAGGAATACGCTTGCTCTGCTGAAGCTGGAGCAGGCCGGCGTTAAGAAGCAACACCGGATCTTGGATGAAGCAGAGCGCATGCTAAGCGCTGGAGATGACGTTGGGGCAGTACAGAAGTTAAAAGAAATGGCCGATATTGCGCCCAATGAGGTCGGCGAAGATAAGGATCTAGTTGATCTATTGAAGAGGTTAATTAATCAGATCTTGCTATTCGGCTCGGGTTCAACGAATCCCGAATCAACTGTGGATTGCGGTTCACTGATTTCGGGCGCTATTAGCGCACCGGGTGAGGTGGACCAGTTCACCTTCAGCGGGCAGGCCAATGAGAGGAAGACGCTGACATTGGCTGCCAGTGGGTTTCCCACTTTCGTCATGGCCACCGCCACGGTCTTTTCGCCGACGGCGGCCGTGGTGAAAACATTTGACGCCAACAGTCAGCAGCAGCTGACGTTGCCGGAGAGCGGCGCCTACGTGGTCCAGGTGCGCGCCAGCAACCTGGTGAGTACCGGCTCCTACAGCGTGGGACTAGAATGCCTGCTTCCGACCAGCCCGGTGGATGCAACTATGGCTTGCGGCACGCTGCTGTCCTCACGCCCCATCAGTGCTGCGGCCCAGGTGGACCAATTTACGTTTGTTGGACAGGCCAACGAGAGGAAGACGCTGACGCTGGCTGCCAGCGGGTTCCCGACCTTTGTCACGGCCACGGCTACAGTCTATTCGCCGACGGCGGCCGTGGTGAAAACATTTGACGCCAACAGTCAGCAGCAGCTGACGTTGCCGGAGAGCGGCGCCTACGTGGTCCAGGTGCGCGCCAGCAACTTTGTGAGCACCGGCTCCTACAGCCTGGGGCTGGAATGTTTGCTACCGACTAGCCCGGTAGATCAAGCGCTGGTCTGCGGCTCGTTGTTCGCCGGCTCGATTGACGCCGCGGCCAAGGTGGACCAGTTCACCTTCAGCGGGCAGGCCAATGAGAAGAAGACGCTGACACTGGCTGCCAGTGGTTTCCCGACCTTTGTCACGGCCACGGCTACAGTCTATTCACCGACGGCGGCCGTGGTGGTCACGTTCAATGCCAACGACCAGCGGCAGTTGACGTTGCCAGAGAGCGGCACGTACGTGATCCAGATCTACGCCAGCAACTTCGTGAGTACCGGTTCCTACAGTCTGGGGCTGGAGTGTTTGCTTCCCACCAGCCCGGTGGATGCAACTATGGCTTGCGGCACGCTGTTGTCCTCACGCCCCATCAGTGCTGCGGCCCAGGTGGACCAATTTACGTTTGTTGGACAG
>Ga0214473_10009786_pt1 | contig 11318 bp, 9 predicted proteins | sample RVTome_7_FD_203509 | JGI IMG/M metagenome (GOLD analysis project Ga0214473, IMG submission 203509) | Soil microbial communities from uranium-contaminated site in the Upper Colorado River Basin, Wyoming, United States - RVT98D197 | ecosystem: Environmental > Terrestrial > Soil > Contaminated >...
AGTACCGGAGCCGATCGGATAGGATTTCAGCAACGGATTGGCATGCCCGTCATATTCCACAGTCTCCCACCGGCGGCGCATGATGACTCCGTTTCTTTGGGCAGGCGTCGCGGCACGTTGAAGCCGCTCCGCGACGAGTATCCGCGTATGAGTGAACTGATGCAGCGTTTCCGAAAGTGGTGCGAATTCAGCATTGTTTCCCTGCCTTCACGAGGATACCATCGGTTGAACCTTGCTGATTGGCATGGCGTGAAACAGGCACTTGGGGTTTCCCGCCTCTCCATGACGACAGACGATTGTCTCGAATAGACGCTGCTCTGCGGTTCTGGATCGGCCACAGGCCTATGGAATTACGATCCCTCGGACAAAGCGGAATCTCCGTCTCCTGCCTCGGATTGGGCACCTGGGCCATGGGTGGCGACCCACAGACTTGGGGCCTCGTCGACGATCGTGAATCCATCGCCACCCTCCAACAAGCCCTGGACCTCGGCGTAAACCTGATCGACACGGCACCCATTTATGGGCGAGGCCACAGCGAGGAAATCGTCGGCAAGGCGATTCAAGGACGGCGAACGGACGTGGTGTTGGCGACCAAGTGCGGTCTTTTATTTCCGTCCGAAGAAAACACGCTCCCCCCGCGGAGTTTGAGTCGCGACAGCATCCTCCGGGAATGCGAACAGAGTCTTCGCCGCCTGCGCGTCGAGGTCATCGATCTTTATTCATGTCACTGGCCCGACCCGGTGACGCCGGTCCGCGAGACGATGGAAGCCCTGACCTTTTTGCAGAAGCAGGGAAAAATCCGGGCAATCGGATTGTCCAACTTCAGCGTCGATCACATCACGGCCGCTCGAGAATTCGGGCCGATTCACGCCGTGCAGTGTTCATTCTCATTGGTCAACCCCCGGGCCGCGGACGACCTTATCCCCTGGTGTGCTGAACACGGGATTTCGGTTCTGGCCTACAGTCCGCTGGGAAAGGGACTGCTCACCGGCAAGTTCACGAAGAATTCCCGCTTCGACGGCGTACGCGGGCGGGATGTCGATTTTTCCGGTCGGCGACTCGCCCGTCATTTAGACCTCGTTGAATCTCTTCGTCCACTGGCCGAGCGCAACGGAAAATCTGTTGCCCAAATCGCCCTCCAATGGGTCGTGAATACGAATGGCGTCACGGCGGCGCTGGTCGGCGCGAAGAGACCTTCCCAACTTCAAGAAAACATGGGCGGGGCGGGATGGAGCCTGTCCGAGGCGGATCAGGAGTTCATCGAAGCACGTCTAAAGGCGGCCTCGTGAACGACTTCTTGACGCAACAGGTTGGCCCACAAACAGTTATCCGCGAGCGGACGGCGGAATCGGAACGCGATGTCCTGCTCAATGGGTTCGGTACGCAGGACCAAAAAACTCAACCTGATTCGCCATCTCGAACTCCAGAAGGAAGCGCAAAACGGAAACCCAGCATCGGCTTGGCCCTGATCGCCGCGATCCTTGTGGGCCTGCCAGTGACGTTGTCCGGCCGATTGGAGTATTTGTGTGAAGCGCGATTAGATGCCGGCCAGTCGGCTGATTCGAAACGTGGATTGGACCCTCAGCAACTTCGGCGTTTTGTGTGGGATACGGCCGGGACGTTGAGCGGCGCCGCAGGCATGAGGGCGCGTTGGAAAGTAGATTTCGGCAACGCCGGAACGCTCGACTTAACCCTGACCACGCCGGATCGTTCCGAGGGAATGACCGCCGTTCGATGGATGGTGGAAGCGTTCTTGGATCATCTGCGAAACCAGGCCGAGCGCGTCCGGATGACCCCCAGCGAGGGGGAAGCCGAGCTTGATCGCTCTTTGAGCGATGTGAATACCCAGTTGGGCGAACTTCAAACGAGCCTCCAGGAAGCCAATGCCGCGCTTCCCGCCGAAGCTCCTGACACCGAACTGGCCGCACTCCTGGCCCGGTGGAGCGAATTACGCGATGAATTCTCCGTCGCCCGGGGTCATCTGTCGTCCGCCCTCGCCGATGTGGCTCGATTGGAAACGGCGTCGGGACCGGCGGAGGGTCTCATCCTGGAAGCGGAGCGGAAAGACGCCCGCCGTGCCGACCAAGCGCTGCAACAGGATTGGAAGGAGCTTGCGGTCGCACTGACCGACCTGAAGCTGCAAACCCTGACAGTCTGGCAACAATCCTCCGGACCGTTGGAGCGTTTGATCGCGGCGGAGCGCGAGTGTCATCGGGCCTTGGCGGAATCGACCGACGCCCCGATCGCGGCTCCCCAAGTCGTGTCCGCGACGAACATCGCCGTCTCCGTGGATCGGCTTACGGCGATCCGCGGTTCCTTGATGCTCGCCCTGAGTGCGTACGGTGATTTGTTGAGTTCTTTCGCTAGTGCGTGGACGAATGGGTTTACCGCTGTCCAGCAAACGGATGTGAACCCGCAAGATCCAACGTTGCTGGATGCCTACGCGCGCCTTCGGAGACGATTGCACGACTTTTTGTTTGAATCGTCCAAGCAGTTGGCCACGCTTCGCGACGCCGTTCAACAACTGGGCAGCGATCCGGCGGACGATGCCCGTTGGCACGTTCGGCTCTCTCAGATCGTGCGCCTTTTTGAGGCTTTGCATCATACCCACCACCAGTTCGAGTTTGCGGCTGGAAGCCTGGAAATCCCGGGAAACTTCCGCCTGGACGCGGCTTATCAAGCGGCCCAGGGTCTTCATCGCCGCACCACGGTTCGAAGGCGGGAGATCGACGCGGTCTTGACGGTTCAAGCCTCGGAGCGGGCCCACAAACTGCGGGTGGCGGAACTGGCCGCGGCCAGAGCGACCATTGATGATGTTCGACAGCAGACCGATCAGATGGTCGACGATTTGTTATCGCTTCATGAACGGATGATCTCCCATGCCACGCAATCGGACACGTTTCTGCGGGCGATGTTAAAGTTGGAGGGGGCGGCCGCACGGTTTAAGTTGGCGCAAAGCGATCGAACTCACCTGGAATCCCGGCTGGCCGAACTCCAGACGGCGCGGCTTTCGACGGTTCCCCGCAGCGACGTGAGACTGCTTTACTGCGGCACAGGAAACGTCCCGATCAACCTCGGCGAGCGTATTCGGATCGGCGGCATCGCCTCGGGTTTGACCCTCGTGGCCGTTCTTCTGGGTCAATGGTGGGTGCTGCGGCGCCGGTCCTGATACTCCTCCACGGAAGCTCTCTACCCTTCCAAGGCTTCCCTCCGCTCGCAAATCAGCATTTTTTTCGGGAAAAAAGGAATCAGCCGCCAAAAAAAGCTTGATTTACAGGGGGAAAATACGTAGAGTCCCCCCGGCTTCACCATGGGATGGTGTTCCACAATGTTCTTGGAAAGGAAGATGAACATGGCAAAGACGATGATGAGGAACTCGAGTAAAGGACGGACAAAGTCGGAGGTCTTCGGCTCCCTCGCCAGCGACACGGGGCTGGCGAAAAGAGACGTGGCGGCGGTGTTTGACAACCTGGCGTCCTTGATCAAGAAGGAACTGAAGAAGGGGCCGGGCGTATTCACCGTGCCGGGGCTCATGAAGATCAAAGTCGTCCGTAAGAAGGCGACCAAGGCGCGCATGGGCGTTAACCCTTTCACCGGCGAGCAGATGATGTTCAAGGCCAAGCCCGCGCGCAACGTGGTGAAAGTCCTGCCGCTCAAGAGCCTCAAGGAAATGGTGAAATAGTTCGATCCGACATCCGCCACGGCAACCCCGCGGGTCTGTAACCGGCGGGCGCGCCCATGGAATGAACACCGGGCGGCGCGGTTTCCCCGATGGAACCGTGCCGCCCCTTTGTTGGAACGCCGAGCGGCGGTCGAACAGGGAGACCAAAGTGCTCACTGGTCCGGCCGCCCGGTCAGTTCTACAATTCGCCGTTCGAGTGACCGGCTCGTTCGATCGGGGCCGGTCCGTCACGAGGCACCTCCTGGGAGGCGCGAGTGAACGGTTTGCCCAATGACAAACCGCGGTTACGCCCCGTCGAGGCGTTCGGCCTTCCTGGGCACGACGGTCTGTCCATCGGGTTGCGCGATCGCAGCGGATTATCCGACGCCGTACTCACCATGTCGCCGCCGGCCCTGCACGTTCTTTCGCTTATGGACGGCGTGAACACGTGCTCGGATATTCGCCGAAAGTTCGCCGAGTCGGTCGGACAAACGCTGGCGCCCGCTACGTTGACGCGGTTGCTCGCATATCTGGAGAAAGTTCACTGGCTGGAGGGCCCGGCCTTCGAAGCGTTCTATCAGGAACAGCTGGAGCGTTATCGAGCGGCCGCAGTGCGCCCAATGTGCCACACGCGGGAGTTGGGCGTGGCAGACGATGAGGGCGGATTGTTCGCAGACATGCTCGCCGATGCCGGTGCCGCGCCCGTCCCGTCGCCGGTTAAGGGATTGGTCGCGCCGCACCTCGATTATCCGCGCGGGCGCCCCTGCTACGCGGCGGCTTATGCCACCATCCGCGGTCGAAATCCGCCTGACCGCGTCGTCGTTCTGGGAACGAATCACTTCGGTCGTTCCACGGCCGTGGTCGCCACCGGCCATGATTTTGAGACGCCGCTGGGCGTGACGAAAACGGACGTAGAGTTTCTTTCGCGTTTGGAAACGCGTTGCGGCGATCTTCGCGCGTTCGAGCTGGATCACCTTCGTGAGCATTCCATCGAGTTGCAAGTGGCGTGGTTACAGTATCTCTTCGGTGCCGCCGCGTTTCGCCTCGTCGCGCTTCTTTGTCCGGACCCCTGTGGCTCGACGGGCGCTACGCCCTTCGATGGCCGCGGCGGTGATTTGCGCGGCTTTGCGCATAACTTGGCCGATGAGATTCAGAATTCCGGTGGCGACTCGCTGCTGATCGCCGGGGCGGACCTGAGCCACGTCGGGGCGGCCTTCGGGGACCATCGCCTGCTGGACGACGAAAATCTGGCCCACGTCAGACGTCGCGATGAAGCGGCGCTCTCTTGCCTGGTGCAGCGCAATCCGGACGGCTTCGTTCACATGCTCGTGGAAGACGGCAACAGCACGAACATGTGCAGTGCCGGCTGTCTGTTTGCCCTGGCCACAGCCCTGCCTCATGCTCAACCCACCCTTTTACTGTACCATCAAGCCGTGAATGGGCCGCCGCAGACCTGCGTGACCTGCGCCGCGATGATGTACACCTAAGACGCCGTCATCCTTATGAACGACCTGCGGCCTTATCGAAGGATCGTGTCGGGAGAATCCGGCTGGTGGTTCGCGCCAATCCGGGGACTGTTGCGTGTCGGGGAATGGTGCTACGCCGGCGCGGTTTCCCGGCGGAATCGCTTTTTCGACCAGGGCGGTGTGATCGTCAGGCTTCCGGTTCCCGTCATCAGCGTCGGCAACTTGACCGTCGGGGGGACGGGCAAGACGCCTCTGGTGATGGAATTAGTCTCACGGCTGGAACAACGGAAAGGAAATCCCGCCGTCGTCTCGCGCGGTTATGGATCAAAGGATGGGGAACCCAACGATGAGGAGATTCTGATACGATCGCGATGTCCCGGCGTGATTTGCGTATCGAATCCGGATCGCGTTCAGGCCGGGCGCACCGCCTGCGAGCGGTTTGCCGCGAACGTCATCGTTCTGGACGACGGTTTCCAGCATCGCCGACTGCATCGCGATCTCGACATCGTGTTGATCGACGCAACCTGCCCCTTCGGGTATGACCATCTGTTGCCGCGCGGGCTGCTTCGAGAACCGGTGTCGTCGCTCCGGAGGGCCGACGCGATCCTCATCACTCGATGTGATCAGGCGTCCGCCGCAAGACTGGCCGACATCTCCCGTCGCCTTCACCAAACCACTCATAGAGCCTGCGTTCTCAGGTGCCGGACCCGCGTCATCGACCTGGTAACGCTCGACGGGGCGCCGTGGCGAGGATCCCTGGCGGGGGCGCGGGTGGCGGCCCTCGCCGCCATCGGAAACCCCTCGGCCTTCGCTTGTACGATTCAATCGTTGGGCGCGAATGTGGTTCAGGCGCGGTGGTTTCCCGATCATCACCAATATCGATCTCGCGACATCAGGCGGTGGCTCTCTCCTTCGCAGACGCCCGCCCACGATCTGGTGGTCACGACCGAGAAGGACGCCGTGAAGCTTCGCCAAGTCGACGGTTTGCGCTTGGATGCCTTCGTGGTCGTCCGAATCGCGATGGAGTTTATGGATCATGGGGAAGTGGAACTGATGAGTTTGATGGATCGCGTCCTTGGCCAATACTCGTCGTCGCGGAGCGCTGCGCTTTCGATCCCGACGGCGACCGCAGGCGAGCGGAACCTTTGAAAGAAACGCAACGACGAGGAGAACCCCCAGGATCCCGGCCCTTGGAAGTTGACGTGCTCATCTTTGGCGGCGGCATCGCCGGTTTATGGTTGCTCGACGAGTTGCGCCGTCGCGGCTACCACGCCTTGCTCGTGGAACGCGAGGCGCTCGGGGCCGGTCAGACCATCGCCTCCCAGGGCATTATTCACGGCGGTCTCAAGTATACATTGTCGGGGTTAATGAATCCCTCCGCCCAATCCGTCTCCGAAATGCCCCAACGCTGGCGGGACTGCCTGGCAGGTCGCATTCAGCCCCACCTGGTTGGCGCGCGAATCTTGTCCCCCTGTTGTTATCTTTGGCGAACGGAGTCCTGGAGGTCTCGTTTAGGGATGCTGGGGGCGCGGGTCGGGCTGCACACGGCCGTTGAACGGGTGGTGCCGGCGGCTCGCCCCCAAGCTCTAGCCGCATGCCTCGGTGATGTCTACCGCGTGGAAGAACCCGTCATCGACGTTGCTTCCGTGCTTCAAGATTTGGCGGATCGTCATCGCGATGAGGGCTTTTTTCTCGCCGCCGACGACACGGAGACATCTTGGCAATTCGTGGGTCAAGGACGTGTCGAGTCGGTGGAGTTGCGGAACGAACAAAGTAGAATCGGAATCACCCTTCGCCCTCGCACGGTGATCTTCACCGCCGGTTCCGGGAACGCCGCCCTCCGCGCCGCAATTGGACTCGGCGGTGACGTGATGCAGCGTCGACCTTTACACATGGTCATGGTGCGAGGCGTCTTGCCGCCTCTTTTCGGCCATTGCATCGACGGCAACAAAACGCGCGTGACCATCACATCGGCGTTCGATGAATCGGGACGAACCGTTTGGTACGTCGGCGGGCACGTGGCCGAGGACGGCGTGCACATGGAACCGACCGAACTGATCGCCCATGCGCGCCAGGAACTTCAAGCCGTCCTGGGTAAGGTCAATCTGAGGGACACCGAATGGGCGACTCACCGCGTCGACCGCGCCGAAGGACGACAGCCCTCCGGTCTTCGCCCGGACGGACCCGTCGTGCGGCGTGAAGGCTCGACGATTACTGCCTGGCCCACCAAGCTTGCCCTGGCTCCGCGTCTCGTGGAAATAATCGCCGATTCGCTGGAACCGCCGCGGGCGACACGAAGTGACGGCACATCGCACCTTCTGGGGCTCTGGCCCCGCCCCGAAGTCGCCAAACCCCCCTGGGAGTTATGCCCATCATGGCGATCCTGAAGTTCCCCCTCGGCCCCATCGGCTTCGGTGCGTTCAAAATAGGCCGCAACCAGGGGATCAAGTATCCACACGAGTACGAACTGCCCGACGAGGCGACCGTCGATCGTCTGCTCAACGGCCTGCTTGATCTGGGCGTCAACTACATCGATACGGCGCCGGCATACGGCCTTAGCGAGGAGCGCATCGGCAAGTGCATCGCCCATCGCCGCCATGAGTTCATTCTCTCCACCAAAGTGGGGGAATCCATCATCCACGGCCAGTCGAAGTACGATTTCTCGGAGCATCGCATCCGCAACAGTGTGCAGGCCAGCCTGTCGCGCCTTCGCACTGACGAATTGGATATCGTCTTCATTCACGCCCGCCGTGATGACCTCCGCGTCCTTCGCAAAACTGACGTCGTTCCCGTGCTGATCGCCCTGCGCGATGCCGGACTCATTCGCGCCATCGGGTTATCCGCGTACACGACGGAGGCGATCCGCGAAACCTTCCCTTGGGCCGACGTCGTCATGCTCACCTATCACCCAGAGGATCGTACGCTGGAACCCGTCATGCAAGAGGCCGCCCAGCGCGGGCTGACGGTCATCGTGAAGAAAGGCCTTGCCTCTGGACACCTCCCCCCCAAGGAGGCGATTCAGTTTGTGCTTCGCCATCTCTCGGTCACCAGCTTGGTAGTGGGCACGTTGAGCCTCGATCACCTGCGGGAGAATCTGCGCTGGGCGCGAGAGATTCGCCCGTCGTCGACCCCCGCTTCCTCCCCACCATGACCAAGCGCCCCGCCATCTTTCTGGATCGCGACGGAACGATCATTGAGGATCGCGGTTATGTATCGCGGCCGGAGGAGGTCACGCTCCTACCAGGCGCCGCCGACGCTATTTCCCGATTCCGTCGCGCTGGCTTTCGCGTCGTCGTAGTGTCCAATCAATCCGGCGTAGCGCGCGGTTTATTCACGGAGAAGGACCTTGCCGCCGTTCATCAACGATTGGAGGAAACGCTCGCGAAGGAGGGTGCTGCGCTCGATGCGGCCTATTACTGCCCTTTTCTCGACGGCCCGGACGCGGTGATCGAGGCCTATCGCCGGGAGAGCGACCTGCGCAAACCAAAACCCGGTATGTTGCTTCAGGCGGCCCGCGACCTTCACCTCGACCTCTCCCGATCGTGGATGATCGGTGACGCCGAGAGCGACGTGGAAGCAGGCCGCCGCGCCGGTTGCCGCACGATTTGGATTGACTCGAAAACCGCGCCCGGGGATAAGAACGGCCCGGACGGCCCGCAGCGCGTATCGAATCTGCGCGAAGCGGCCGATATCGTGGAGCGCGCCATGCAAAGGGGCGACGACGGAACGACGGTGGAAATCGATCAAACACAACGGGTTGAGAACGAAGATGTCGCTCGTTCCTTGCGCCGCCTCCAGGCGCACGTTGAGCGAATGGAAAAACATGTCGAACAGCTTGCCCGCGACGAACGACAGGACGATTTCTCGATGGTTCGCTTACTCGCGGCCCTGCTGCAAATGTTCGCCGTCGCCGTGGGACTTTGGGGACTGCTCGCCCTGTTCGACCGTCAGGACGCCGCCGCCACGGGCCGCTTCACCCTGGCGTGTTTTCTGCAAATCGGTGCGTTGACCGCCTTCGTCGTCGATCGGTTTCGCTAGAAAGACGTTCCTCGCCGGTGCTCAAGCCGGCACGTGTCGACAATCAATCCCGATTAGAGCAGCCCCGGCGTATTGCTCAACGCCTCAATCATCTTCAACGCCGCGGGACCCGCGAGCACCACCAGAATGGCCGGAAAAATAAACAGAATCAGCGGAGCCATCAGCTTCACCGTGGTCTTTTGCGCCCGCTCTTCCGCGGCCTGACGTCGCTTGATGCGCAACGCTTCCGATTGATTGCGCAGCGCTCGGGCGATGCTCGTGCCGAACCGCTCCGCCTGGTTGATGATGGCCACCAGTGAGCGCACTTCATCCAATCCCGTGCGTAATGTCATGTTGCGAAGCGCCTCGGAACGCGGCACTCCCATCTGCGATTCCAGGGTCACCAATTGCAGTTCTTCGGCCAGCGACGCGTGAACCAAACGCATCTCGTCGCCGACTCGCTGAAAGGCCGCATCCAGTCCCAGCCCCGATTCCACGGATATCACCAGCATGTCGAGCACGTCGGGCAATCCGTTCCGGATCTGTTCCTTGCGTTTGCTCATGGCCGAGCTGAGCCAAAGGTCCGGAGCGAGAAAGCCGGCCCCCGCCCCCACCAGAATCACCCCCACGGCGTTCATCAGGTTGTAGCCCTTCGCCCAGGCAAAAGCCGCCGCGCCCAGCCCAAGGCAGACCGCAACAATGGTCTTGCTGGCCAGAAACGTGGTGGGTCCGCTCTCTCCACGAAAGCCCCCCATGGCCAGCCTCATCCGCAGCTTGGACATCTCCTCGGCGTCCTGCCCCCTGGAAGGCCGAGCGGCGATGGGCGCCACCGTCTCCATGACCTTTTTCGCCACGGAGTCTTTGGCCTTCTTGCGAATGGAGGACACTTCGCTGTCCGCGCGTCGTCCCGTGACGCGGCGACGAATGGCGTCTTCCTTTTCATCCCCCTTGGGCCATAGCGCATACACGACGAGCACGAAGCTGACCACCACCAGCCCGCCGAGGACGTAATACATGGTCATGACGATCACTCCGACTGTTCCGCGCGATCCGCGGTGGGTAAAGGGCGAACCGAGAATCGCTGTCCCGCTCTTGGCCTCGGCCACCCGCCGACCGACGAATCCGCGGTCACACCTTGATGTTGACGATCCAACGGATCATCGCGATGCCCATCAACTGCATCCCGCCGGCCACCAGCAGCATGATTTGACCACGCGGATCCTCCAGCAACACCGCGCCGTAGGTCGGATTCAGATACAGCGTCGCCACGAACACCAGCGCCGGCAGGGCGAAGAGCACCCACCCGGACAGCCGTCCTTCGGCGGTGAGCCCGCGGACCAGTCCCGCCAGCTCGATGCGTCCGCGAATGACGCTGCTGATGTTGTCCAGCACCTCCGCCAGATCGCCGCCCGTTTGTCGCTGAATCATGACCGCGGTCACGAAGAAGCGAACGTCCATGGAGTCCACCCGATTGGCCATCGATTGCAGCGCGTCTTCGATCTTCACGCCCAGGTTCTGTTCGTGGTACACCTGGGCGAACTCCGTGGCGATCGGCGGCGGCAGTTGCTCATACACCGTTTGGATGGAACCGGCGAGCGAATGCCCGGCACGCAGCGCCTGGCTCATCATCTCAAACACGTCCGGGAGTTGATTGGTCAGTTTCGTCATCCGCCGCCGGCGCTTGAAATTCAGCCATAGCAGCGGCATGGCGAACACGGCGGCCGCGCACCCCGCCGCGACCAGCGCGCCAATCTGCAGAATCATGAGCCCGATCAACGAAAGCAGCGAAGCGGCGGCCAGATTCACCAGGGTCTGCGCCGCCGACCAGTCCATGTCCGCTTGATCGAGCAACGACTGCAGCCGATTGACGACCTTCACCTTTCCGAAGACCGTGTCCGCAAAGGACTTGGCCCCGGTTCCCGCGCCCCGCCGCAAGATGGAAGCGGTAACCTTCTCCTCGTGACGACTCTGCCCGCGCAGCCGTTCGGTCAACTTCTTGCGCGTGGAGCTGCGTGACTCGACCATGACCTGGTAGATGCCGTAGAAAATCAGCAACGATCCGATGAACGGCAACACATACACCGCCCACTGAGTGTCAGCCGCCAGGATGGGAACGGGTGATAAGGGCATCATGATCCACACTTTCACTGTCGCGATGGTTATTGACCCTCGTC
>Ga0214473_10009787_pt1 | contig 11318 bp, 11 predicted proteins | sample RVTome_7_FD_203509 | JGI IMG/M metagenome (GOLD analysis project Ga0214473, IMG submission 203509) | Soil microbial communities from uranium-contaminated site in the Upper Colorado River Basin, Wyoming, United States - RVT98D197 | ecosystem: Environmental > Terrestrial > Soil > Contaminated >...
TTTGCGGTAAGAGACCGACGGCTGATGATTTTACTGTGTCGACGGATGTTGTACCTCGCGGACAGACAGTCGTATAAGGATTATCGTGCCCTCTGATTCATGCCCACCCACTCGTTCTCCTGAATACGCGGCTTCATTTGTAATACCACGGAGGCGGAAGGGGGCTTATCTTTCTTTACCACCGAACACTTTTTGAAAAAAACTTCGCAGTCTGAATGCTGATAATATTGCATCGGAAAGAACACCGGGTTCGATGCCGGCTTCATCCTCGATAATTATTTTTTCTCCCGGTTCACCTATCTCAATTCTCGTTATCCGGTGCGGTATGAGATTCCCCTCTGCGTCAAACGGCTGACCATCCACCATATTTATCGGCATAGTGCGGTGATTATATGATTGAGTGTTGCAAACATCAAATTGTAATTATCGTTACGCTTTGGTATCTTCTTTCCCATGTCACCTGAACGATCTGATGTAGAGTTGGAACCGTATTGCCTCGGACTATTCCGTTTATCGGATGGGTCTGAAACGGTCGTACTGGGAAACAGTGAGCGGGGAAGATTTCTGTTTACGGATGTCAGAAGCGGTACCGTAGCGAGCGAGCGCGACGTGATACTTTTTACGCCATCGGATGGGGTTATGGTACCAAAGGTTACGTACTTCATCATGTCGCATGGAATTGAAGGAATACGGTTTAAGAGATCGACGCCCGAGCTGGTTGATGTTATTGAGCCGAAAGGATTCACTCTTTAAAAAAATATTTATAGATCAAGCCTAGAATACCCGTTACATCCAACGCGGATAGGATTTCCTCTCCCTCCTTGACCTCTTTTCACATTCCTCATATACTTTTGGACGAACGGCCTGGGCGAAATGTCCCAAGCATGTTCGCTCCTGGAGGGAGTGGTGAGGCATCACCCTTGCCGAGGTGGCGTCTCACCACCAGAAAATTCCGTGCCTTTTGCCGAAACGCATGGCAAAGTGGCGCGATAGATCGGTTCCCGACAAAGATCGGGAGCACATTGAAACATGGGAGAAACCGGGAACCCCCCGGATGCTCCAAGGGAGCAGAAGCCGTCTGTTCCTGATTCCGGTGGAGAGGTGGATGATAACGAATACAGACAATGTTGTGTCTGTAGCAATGCCGCTTTCGTTTGATTCACTTTTCCACCATGGCCATTCCCGGCTGCCATTCCCACCTCCTCGGCAGACCGGTTTGGTATGAAGACCGGGAAACCTCCATGTCGCGAGTCGTTCGTACTGGGAGCTGTCGCTCTCCTCGGTCTTCATCACGGTCTGGGGTTGGGCCTTTAGGTAATTCAGGGGGTGACAAGGCCCAACTCCATGTCTTCGGGAGTTCCTGCCCTGTTGAAGGGTAATGGCGGACCTGGAAGCAGGACAGTGTCTCCGGGGAGGGGCATCAAGTACGACGATCGACAGCAGGCGATCCGAACGGATGCACGCCGCCCTCCCCTCATGCGGGGAAACCGTATCTGATTGCGATGCATGAAAGTCGCACTGCATTCGGATATGGCGCGTACCCGCTCCACAATCATCGCCGGCTGCGCTGGATCAGATCAACGGATCCGAGAGGATCTTTTATTGTTGATCCCCAGTGTACGCCGGCGTGTTTTTTACCCTCCTTCGCAGAAAGCCACGGGCGGCCTACTCCGCCGAAGTAGCTTCGGCTACGAAGGCTGGATAAGCCCGTGGATGAATGCGAACGGAGGGCCCCGCGTAGCCCTGCCTCGCCGGCCCGCTTCGCCGAATCGAGGCGGGCAGGCAGGCTTGGCGAAGTGGGGCTACCACAACAAAATGCTTCGGAAGGGTTTCGCTCGCCCCGCTTGATCGGGTCGCATCATAAGATGCCACGGGCTTCAGCCCGTAGAGCTTCACTCTCCTTCACCACGCAGTCCTGAGTTTTATCGAGGGGATGTGTGGTGTTAAGGAGAGTTATCCTTCCGTACCCCTGCTTGCCCTCCGAATCCGTCAGCTGACGGAGAAGGAGGGAGTGTAGTCGGAGGGCGAAGGAGGATGATTATTCTTCGCAGGTGACGCTACCACACCTCTAAGGTGTGAAGACAGTTACTCCGATACCGCAATCGCAATCCAGTTATACAAGAGGGGGATGGAGATGGAGCGGTTGAGGATGACGGTAAAACCGGTCGGGGACACGTCCGTCACGAATGGGAAGACGTACGAGGAAAGGGAGACATTTCTGCTCGTTGCGTTTGCCAGGTACTGCGTGACCGTCACGACCGGTGTCGTATCGAACGGTTGGGTAAAAACGACGGCATACCGCGTCGAACGCGCGGGAACGGTGATGGTCCCCGCCATGTTTTTCGGCAGTACGACGTTTCCCTGAAAAAGCGCCTGGGATTGGTGCGTCACGTTGCCTTCAAACACTGTTTCCCCAAGCACTCGAAGAGTATTTTCAAAGACTGCCGCTGCGTGCGCCGTCAGTTCATTGAGAAACGCCGCGGGTTCGCTGAAGTGCACGTCTTTGAGAAAACTCGCGCTCGACGCGACGGTGAGCGATCTCTGCATCGTTACCTCAAACAGGAAATTAACCGGCGTTCCGAAGTCAAGCGCATATGCCGGAGGAGTGAGATTCGTTCGAATGAAGATCATCGGGAGGATGAGGGCGATAACAATTATTCGTGCGGCGTGAAGAAGTCGGAGCGGACCCACCATACGTTTGCATTGAAGCTCCGAGGACTGAAAGTCCTCGGATTCCTTTATGAGTATACCAATATCCTGTGGGTTCAAAAAGCTGACCTGCCTGCCGGCAGGCAGGAAATCCCTCGAAGCGGTATCACGTCTGCGCTTCCACCGGGGGTTGAGAACACTCGGATACCGCGTAGTGGGATTGTACGGAGTCTCCGAGTCTCTTGTCAAAGGGATGCGGTTTTCATTCTCCGGATATGGCGCGTGAGATATGCGTATTTGACTCCTTCAATCACCGCGATGAGTATTACCCCCATAGCAGCGACGATCAACCAATCGGAGACATCAAGCGGCGTGGTATCAAATGCCGCGGCAAGACCGGGATGGTAGATCGGGAGAATCTGGAGGATAAAACCGGCAAAAACTGCCCATACAAGCCAGCGGTTTCTCATGATCCCGCTTTTGAGTAAGGGCTTGGAGAGACTCCGGCAGGAAAACACGTAGATCAGGGAATCGATCCCGACGATTGCAAAGACGAGCGTTCGCGCATGTGCGAGATCATGCGAGACGAGATACCGTCCGATAAATGCCGCAAGGGAAAGCACGCTCGTCACAATGCCGATCAGGATGATGAGCGTTCGGATTTCCCGGTCTATGATCGGTTCGTTGTTCGGCCTTGGGGGCGCATCCATGAGATCGCGGTCCTTCGGTTCAAACGCAAGTGCCAGGTTAGGGAATCCGTCGGAGAGAATATTAATCCAAAGTATCTGCGATGCGGTTAACGGGAGCGGAAGTCGCATAACGAGCGAGGCGATGATGATTGTTATTTCGGTCAATGCGTCGGAGAGGAGGTAGAGGACAACTTTACGGATATTTTGGAAAATCCCTCTCCCTTCTTCGACCGCCGCGACGATCGTCGTCAGATTGGAGTCGAGCAGTATGATGTCTGCCGTTTCTTTCGCCACGTCCGACGCTCCTTCCACGACGATGGCAATATCCGCCTTTTTGAGCGCGAGCGCGTCGTTCACCCCGTCCCCGGTCATGGCAACGACCTCACCGACCGCTTTCAACGCGTCGACAATTTTCAGTTTCTGGTGCGGCGTCACGCGACAGAAGAGCTTGATTTCCCGCACGCGTTTGTGAAGGTCTTCCGTACGGATATTTTCCAACTCTTTTCCTTCCATTATCTCCATTTCGGGATTCGTAATCGGGATGCCGATTTCCCGGAGGACCGCTTCAGAGGTTACCCGATAATCGCCGGTCACGACTTTAACCGAAATACCGGCCTTGCGGCAGACCGCAAGCGTTTCCTTGACTTCCTTCCGTATGGGGTCGGAGACCGCGATTATGCCCAGGAATTGAAGGTTTGCGATCGTTATGTCCGGTTCGTGTTCCGATGGCATGCCACCGCATGCGATGCCGATCACCCGTAAGCCTTTTGATCCGAATTCAGTGATTTTTTCCGTCCAATGTTTCCGTTCTTTGTCGCTCATGTCGCTTTTTTCAAGGAGTATTTCCGGCGCTCCTTTGACCCACAAATCCGTTTTTGTCGCAACGGCCATGTATTTTCTCGTACTGTCAAACGGGATTTCCGCAACGCGCGGGTTATCGTCCGTCATTTTCTGCGGATCGAAGTGATTCTGTCCCCGCGCCCAATTCCAGAGGGCGATTTCAATGGGGTCGTCGAGATTGTTTGCGAGGACGACGGTCCGTACCGCCCGTTCATGGTCAGTCAGTTCTGATTCAACGACGCGCATAACGCCTTCGGTAAGCGTGCCGGTTTTATCAATGCAAATAGTCGTCACCGAACCGAGCGTTTCCGCGGACACGAGTTTCCGGACAACGGATTTTCGCTTCAGAATGCGCTGCATCCCGACGGCGAGAATGACCGTGAGCGATACGACCATGCCCTCGGGAATAGCCGAAACGGCGACGGCAACGGCGGTCGTAAACATGGAAACGATTTCTTCTCCGAAAATAACGCCCACAATAAAAATAAGCGTCGAAAGACCGAATACCGTGACGGCAAGCGTCCGGGCAAGGGACGAGAGCTGGCGTTGGAGGGGCGTATGCTCCTCTTTGGTTTCACCGAGCGTTTGGGCGATGCGCCCCATCGCTGTTACCATTCCCGTCTTTGTTACGGTCATTGTTCCCCGTCCGCCGGTGACGACCGTCCCCATCGCAACAAGATTATTGTCCCGGTCCGCGCTCTTACCGACCGGGAGACTTTCGCCCGTGAGCATGGATTCGTTGATGAAAAGGCTGACGCTTTCGAGAATATGACCGTCTGCAGGAATCCGGTCGCCGTTTGAGAGAAGAACGACGTCGCCGGGCACGAGCTCCGACGTCCTCACGTACATGGTTTTTCCGTCACGCGTTACTTTCGCTTGCGGCGTCAAGATTTTTTTGAGCGCCGCAAGATCATGCTGAGCTTTCCGTTCCTGGACAAAACCGAGAATCGTGTTCATAACAACCGCGAGAAGTATGACCGACCCGTCGACGTACTCCTGCAGGAACATCGTGACGGCGAACGCGAAAAAAAGGATATACACGAGCGGGCTTTTCAACTGATCAAATAGGACGGAGAGGGCGGAGGGCGGCGGTTTTTCCGCGAGGGCGTTCGCGCCGAACGAGGCAAGACGTTTTTTCGCTTCTTCGCTGGTTAAACCGGGCAGGTCGTTCATAATCGCACTCTCATCATTCGTTTGCACTCCCTTTGTGCCAATGGGGAGAGTCAATGAGATCGACGTAGATATCTTCGTTCCGGCCGATGATCATGCCCGTCCGTTCGGAAGTAGTCGGCGGTCTGTTTTGGAAGGTAATACGTTCCGCATCCCGTACAACAGCGAGCGGCGTCTGTTCGTTCCCTTCCCCCATACGTTGCACCGCAGCGGCCGCCAGTCCGTCGAGCAGGTTTGCCTTGGTCACGCGCAGTGACCTGCCGAAAACATCCGATGAACCAATGTAATTCTTCAGCGGTTCAAACCCGCACCAGGAAAGCCCGAAGCCGGTGACGCCCCAGCGCAGCGGCGTCGTATGGCTGTCGGACAGGATGACGCCGAGTTCAGAGAGCCCGTGTATTTTCCGAAGGAGTTGCCAGAGCGCATTGGCGGATGCATCGGGATCCTTCGGCCACAAAACGAAAAATCCTCCGCCATTGGACTCGTCAATGCCCGCGTTTGCGATGAGTATTCCGCGCGTAATCGTGAGAGCGACCCCGTATTGTGATTCGCTTTTTTCTTTCATGTACCATTGCGATTGTTTCCGTACGAGTTCGTCCTTTGAAATTGTCCCGTCGTTCAGGATGATGCTTCCTTCACAGATGCTCACGATCTTTGACGTCACGATGACGATGTCGCGTTCGCGAAGCTTTGGAAGCGATGCATCGAGAATATCAGGTAGACGCATGCCCGGCGTTACCTTCGGCGTTCCGTACGCAGTGACGGTCATATATTTCAGTATACAGGAATGGCGGAAGGGGTATAATGACGGGATTATGACGGACCTGACCGTTGTTCTTCCGGTGCACAATGAAGCGCAGACCATAGAAGAAACCGTACGGAAAACGCGGGACGTTTTACGGAAAAACGCCATATCCCATGAAATACTCTGCGTCGAGAACGGATCCACCGATGAAAGTCTCAAAATACTTAAAAAACTCTCACGACAATATCTGGAGATCCGCATACTCCGATCGCGAGTCGGATGGGGTAACGCGGTCCGAAAAGGCCTTGCCGACGCGCGCGGCCGGCTTTTCTGCTACATGGTATCGGATGGCCAGGTCGACCCTGCATGCATTCCGGTTCTCTTGAGACGGTATCGGGAAAAACGGGTCGCACTCGTCAAAGTGTGGCGGAAGAGCCGGGAAGACCGTATCCGATTCATCGTCTCCCGCTGTTACAACCTGCTTACTGCCGCGTGGTTCGGTTTGCCGAGCCGCGACATAAACGCCACACCCAAAATCGCCGAAACAAAACTCCTGCGTTCCCTCCCAACGACCGCCGATAATTTCCTCTTCGATATAGAACTCCTTTTGGCGCTCAAAAAAAGAAATCTTCCCTGGCTCGAAATTCCGGTTCCTTCCAACAAACGAGCCGGCGGCCGCTCAACCACAAATCTTAAAAACATATGGGATGTATTGCGCTTTATGGTTCGTACCCGTTTCTGAAAAAGGCTATGAAGAAAGAAGACGAGACGAAATCAATACTCATCGTCCGGCACGGGAAGTTTCTCAACCCGGGCGGCGTCGTATATAACAGAGATTCGGTCATGAAAAAGAGCGATTGGGTACACGTGAGCCCCGAAGGAATAATACAGATGATGGCGCTCGGCAAACTCATAAAGGAAAAAGGGTTCAGAACACAATATTTATGGACAAGTCCGTCGGTGCGGGCAAAGGAGTCTGCCGAGGCACTGAACCGTGTTCTTCAGGTAGACAATTTTCGGGTTGTTGAAGATCTTGATGACGTGTACTGTCCCGGTCCGTACCGGATGGGTATGACGATGGTTGAATTAGAAACGTTGGGCGGGGATGTGTACGGAGGAATGTACGGAGAAGTCGAATCGCCTGAGGACGTTGCGGCGCGATTGTCCCGTGTGTATTGGCGAATGGCAGACCTTCTCACACCGGGCGAAACGGGGATTCTCGTGACGCATGGCGACTCTTCTGCTTGGCTCATAAGGAAACTTGTTTTCGGGAGCCTGCCGGAACCAAAACATTTACGGGATGACTTCTATTTGCCGAAAGCGGGTGCGTACGTTACGGTTATCGGATCGAAAAAAAACTTGATTCATTCCTTCTACCTCACCGATCCGCGCGGAGAAATCTATTGAAGCTCCGAGGGCTAAGAGCCCTTGGATTCTCACTATCATAAGTTAACCGAGGCACATGCTACAGCTGAAATCCTGCCGAAGCGAAAACTGGTACACCGGTAACGTCGCTATCCATCCGTGGACTAACAGTCCACGGGTTTTCGCGAAGACGGACTAACCAAAATTTTTGGGTGTGGTATTATTGGCAGGATACGCAGGAACCGTATGAACCGGAATACTTTTCGCTTCATCATGCTCTCCGCGATGTATGAGAACGGCGGCAATACGCTGCAGCGGCATCTCGACGGACACCCGCAGCTTTTTGTCTATCCGTTTGAATCCCAACCGGGATCGTTTCTCGTGTCCGATTACCTCACGAGCCTCTTCCCGCAGAAATACCGCTGGCCGGAATTCGGCCTTATGGGCACTTTCGACCGCGACTACGAACACATCATCGACGAGGAGTTCAAAGTCCGCGTCAATACGCCGCATGTTTCCAAGTTCCGCGACGTTACGGATCTTGGGTGCACAAACCGCGACCGGAAAGAGATTTTCCTGAAACTCCTGAAAGGGAAGCCGCGGACGCGGGCAAACCTTATGGAGGCGTTTTATCGCTCGACATTCTTGGCGTGGAAGACGCGGAAAAAGACGGGAAAGGAAATTGCCTATGTCGGCTACAGTCCGATCATCATCGTCGATGCGGAAAAAATACTTTCGGATTTTCCGGATGCGAAAATCATCCACATTGTCAGAAACCCGTACTCTGCATACGCAGAAACCAAGCGAAGACCGGTGCCGTATGCTGTCACGCGCTATACGGAAACATGGAACGTCGTCCAGCTCTACGCGCTCAATTTTGCCGGACTCTTTCCCGAAAACGTGTTTATCGTACGCTACGAAGATCTCGTCGAAGATACTGCTGCATTTTTTACCAAACTGTCAAAAAAACTTGACATCCGCTATTCTGTAACCATGACCTATCCGTCCTGGAACGGGAAGAAACTTGCTCACCAATATCCGTGGGGGACGATTGAAGTTCCGACCGCGGCTGCCGAGAAAAAAACGCGGGCAGAACTCACGCGCGATGAGCATGCGTACATACAAAAGCAGTCCCGAACCGTGAATGCGGCACTTGGCTATGACCGATACTGAACTTTTCGGCGTCCCGAAACCGGAACGCGAGCGATTCGAGCGCTACCAGTCGCGCGTCTTTTTCTCAAAAGCCGACGGCGCGTACCCGCCGGAGATCGGTATGTCCCATCTGGAGACACACCGGAACAATATTTCTGACATTTTTAAACAGACGCTGCAAACGGATATTCATGCGATTGAAGAACTTCCGCGGCGAACGCTCCACTATGTCTATCGTGTCCGGACGCCCGAGAAATCCTATATCCTGCGCATCAATGCGTGCGGCGCGTTTTACCGGGAGTTTCAGTTTGCCATCGAACGATGGGTCACGGAGACCCTGCGTTCAAGAGGAATTCCGACCATTGCCGTTCATGCCGTTGACATATCGCGGTCAGTTACGCCGTTCGACTATGAAATACTCGACGATGCCGGCGAATCGATATTTGACCGGTCAAAGGGCGCCGGTATCGATGGAGCGCTTGTGACCCGATTGGGTGCGTTCCTTGCGGGTGTGCATGGTATTGAAACTCGTAATTTCGGGCCGTTCGATATTTCGCTCATTGCCGCGTCGGATGGGGTCGGCATCCATACGACGTGGGTTTCCTACATTTCCCTCAATGCCGAGCGGCATCTGGAATCCTGTCTCATGGCAGGTATCATGACCCCGATCGAGGTTGAAGAATCGAGTCGTATTCTCTCTCATGCGAACGGCTTGACCGTCGAGCAGCCGGTTCTCCTCCACGGTGATATTGCGCACCACAATGCGTTTACGGACGGGACGAACATCACGTCTCTTATCGACTGGGAAGACTGCGTGAGCGGTGATCCGGTGTTCGACTTGGCGTATTATGCGACCGGCTGTTTCGGGAATGACCCATGGTATACCGCGTTTATCGACGGATACCGGAATGTCCGCCCGCTTCCGTCGGATTTTGACCGGCGGTTCCCGATATACTACCTGCGCATTGCAATCGCAAAAGCGCTTGTACGAGAACGATTCGGTACTGCCGCAAGCGTTCATCTGCCCCATACAACGGACCGGATTCGCTTCGCGATTGCCCAAGCGAAAGAACACGGCTTGTAACAATCTTCCGTATGGCGAAAACCGTTCTCATTACCGGCGGATTGGGGTTCATCGGCACGAATATCACCCGACGCCTTCTCGCGCAGACATCGTATCGGATACGGATTCTGGATCGGGAGGCAAGGCGTGAGCGGATAAAGGAACTCGTTACCTGGGCGGCGGAAAGACGCCGCGTCACTGTCGTTTCCGGCGATATCACGAACAAACGGGACATTGCCCGAGCCATCTTCGGTGTTCAATATGTCATCCATCTTGCCGCCGATACGCATGCGGGCCGTTCCCTTTCGCATGCGCTTCCCGTCGTTCGGACCAACGTCATCGGGACGACGATGATCCTGGAAGCATCAGTCCGCGCCGGTATTGAGCGGTTCATCCTTTTTTCCAGTTCCGAAGTGTACGGGAATAAAGAAGCGCACGTTCCGATGGACGAAGCGCACCCGCTCAATCCCGTCACGCCCTATGCGGCAAGCAAGCTTGCAGCGGACCGGCTTGCGTATTCCTACTATCTTACCGGCAAACTCCCTGTGACGATTCTGCGCCCGTTTAACGCGTACGGACCCTATCAGCATCCGGAGAAAATGATTCCGCTCTTTATCACGCGTCTTCTTACGGATAAAGCGATTACCCTCAACCACGGCGGAAAACCGGTCCGGGACTGGATCCATGTGGATGATATTGCCCGCGCGGTTGTTATGGTTTTGAACGCTCCGGCGAAGAAGGTTGCTGGGGGCATATTCAATATCGGAACCGGAAAATCGACGGCAGTGCGAACGGTTGCGCGCATGATCGTTCGCGCCCTCGGGAGGGACGAACAATCCCTCCGTGTCGTCCGTGATTCCGCACCGGAAACCATGGGGAACGTCGGCATATCGAAGCGGGCACACAGGGTCCTTGGTTGGGAACCGAATATACCGCTTTCCGTCGGTATTAAAAAAACCGTTGCATGGTATACAAACAACCGCTCGTGGTGGCAGGGGCTGGTCCGGCTATGAGGAGTACGGTCGTCGTGACGGGAGGAGCGGGATTTATCGGCGCAAACCTCGTTCGGCGGCTGATCCGTGAGAAATCAAACGTCCATATCATCACCCGTCCCGGCGGATCGCTCCGGCGCCTCATTGACGTACAGAAACACATAACCGTACATCCGGTCGGTTTATCCGATCAGAATCGGCTCCGTCGACTGATTCTCCGCATAAAGCCGCGATATATTTTCCACACGGCAGCATACGGATCCTACCCGACACAGGAGGATACGGAAATTATGCTTCAAACAAACGTCGTCGGGACGATGAATCTTCTTGAAAGCGTCCGGGACGTTCCCTACACGCGCCTTATCGTCATCGGATCGTCTTCCGAATACGGACGGAAGGGTGCGGCAATGAAGGAAACGGACGTCCTTACACCCAACAATCTCTATGCCGCCACAAAGGCAGCAGAAACGCACCTTGCGCAGGCGTTTGCGGCGACCTACCGGAAACCGGTGACGGTGCTTCGTCTTTTCAACGTCTACGGTCCCTTTGAGGAGAAAGGGCGGCTCGTCCGATCGGTGATCGAATCGGTTTTTTCCAAAAAGCCGATACTTCTTGCAACCGGCCGCGAAGCGCGGGATTTTATCCACACGGAT
>Ga0214473_10009788_pt1 | contig 11317 bp, 6 predicted proteins | sample RVTome_7_FD_203509 | JGI IMG/M metagenome (GOLD analysis project Ga0214473, IMG submission 203509) | Soil microbial communities from uranium-contaminated site in the Upper Colorado River Basin, Wyoming, United States - RVT98D197 | ecosystem: Environmental > Terrestrial > Soil > Contaminated >...
GAAAGTATGGCGAACTTTGAACCCGATCTGGTCCAGTGCGTGCTTGAACTCTCCACGTGAAAAGGCATATTGAAAGAAATGCATGCCCCCTACCAGAGGTGTGTCGCCTCGTTCGGGTCGCGAGACACGTATCCAATGCTGGCCGAAACGCCTTTGCTCGACCCGACGTCTCATGAGTAGCTTCCGGAGCAGGCTCTCGTCAGGGACCGATACGAGAAAAGTACCCCCAGATTTGAGAACACGGTAGGCTTCGAGCAACGCTTTGCACGGTCCATGCTCGAAATGCTCCACAACACCGCCCGAGTAATAGACATCGAACACTTCGTCACGATAGGGCAAGGTCTCGACGTTCCCAGCAGTCAATAACGAGTCGGGGTGTCGGCGCTTGAGGGCTTGAAGTGGGCCCAGCGCCATGTCCAGTCCGGTAATCTCAGCGCCGAGTTTCTTGTAGTAGACGAGGTACTGCCCCAGGCCGCAGCCGCCTTCGAGGATCGTCTTGTTAGGAGTGAAATAGCTGTCCAGTAATGGCCGAAGGGGATCGACGTTACAGAAGGAGAGCGCCTGTTCGAGAGGAACTTTGGACCAGTTCTCCTCCCAGAAGGCTGCGGACGAGCCCGGCGCGGCGCTAGGGAGGTACATCTTCAGCACTTCAACTCCTAACGAGGTTTCGAAGGCCTGACGGAAAACAGCTCGGCGTGTTCCCGCGGACATCGGCTCGGCCGCTTGCGTCCTCTTTGCCTACGGGTTTGAGTTCGTTTCTCAAAATCTTAGCACACATAGGGTAGGGCTCGATCCTGATGAAGGTGGCCTCGCCGGCGCTCAAACCGATCTCGTCCCTGAGCTTCGCGTATTCCGAGTCGAATTGCCTGGCTGTCGTGGACGCCGGATCGGTCTGGTAACACGACGGAACGAATTTTCGACCGCGCGGTGCGCACTTTCGATCTATGAAGCCCTCGGATGGGAAGAGAGTATCGAGGCCGACCCCTGTGGTGCTTGATGGAGTTCAACGCTACTCGCAACCCGATACCAGGGCGACGTGATAGGGCATCAATCCGAGAAGCGGGCCGTTGATCGTCGCCGAGACGAGGGTGCCGAGAACGGGCACGGCCAGCGAAGCACGAACCAGCCGGCGGAGCGCAGTGTTGCGCGCCGTACGTCTCAGGTGCCTGGGCAAGAAGAAAATGCGCGCATGGGAGGCGCCCGCCGTCGCCAGATAACTCCGCAGTTGTCGGAGAGAGCGAGGGTCCGTCCCGGCCTCCGTGCGCACACCGCGAAGTTTGAGAATCAACGGGCGCCGCAGCGCGCTCGGAAAAAAGCCAAAGCAGGGCAGTCGAAAATGAGGCTCCGGGGCCACCGAGAATCGATTCGGAGAAAGACATACGTACGTTCCCGAACGGCTTGTCACCCGAACCGCTTCGGCGATGAGCGCTCTGGGATCCGCGACGTGCTCGATCACGTTATCCTCGTGCACGAAGTCGAAGCTCTTCGACGCGAAAGGAAGGGCGGTGGCGTCGGCACGGACGAAGCAAACGTTGTCGAGGCTGCAGTCCTGCGCCAGCTTTCGAGCGACCACGATATTGACCAGCGAGCAGTCGAGAAAGACCACGGTGTCGAAGCGTTTCGAGAACTCCGGGATAAAGAGCCCGTGCCCGCCGCCGGCCTCTAGTGCCGTTCCCCCGGCGAGGGGAAGCTTGCCCAGCTCCTGGAGATACAGCTCGATCCTGTTGAAGGTGGCCTCGCCAGCGCATAAACCGATCTCGTCCCTTAGCTTCGCGTATTCCGAGTCGAATTGTTTGGCTGCGTTGGACGCCGGATCGATGTCCTCGGAGGACCCACGCAGCTCGGCGGCTACCGTCTCCAGCTCGCGGACCGTCAGTCGCCGCGTGCAGGCCTGGAGCTTGACTGCCGCTGCGGTGTCTTTCTCGATGTCGAAAGTCCCTCCTCCCGCCGCATCGATACTTTTGCGCTGGTAGAGAAAATCGGGAACGCCTAGGGTCAATGACCCCACTTGGCCGCATCGATGACAGAGAACAGTCTCCGCTTCGCCGTCGGCCTCGAGGGGGCCGCGGCAGCGAGGACAGGCGAGCCGTTCGAACAGTCTTTGGAGCACGACGGTTTGGAGATTCGCTCGCATGCCTTTCGAAACGACCGCCCTACACGACCGGGCTCGAGCCGGATTCCGTAGCTCAGTTCTTGTCGGAGCGTACATGGTACCACGACGGAACGAACCTTCGCTGCAGCGGACTGGAAAAGGACCCTCGCCGCGGCGGTCGCCAGGTAGACGGCGATCCAATAGGCGCTCAGCGAATCCTGAGTCGGAACACCGAGAGGATGTTGGCGGCGATGGCGAGCATGACCGCCGGGTCCTTGTAGAGAGCCGCGGACCAGAAAATCATCTGGGGGAAGAAGGCGGTGTCAACAGCATCGCGGTCGTCGCGACGCGACGATCGTAGAGCAAGAGCCCCAGCTCCAGGATCACGATGGGCGTCAGAGCTCCGAATGATGCCGTTCAGGAATTGAAGGAGAATGACGTTCCTTCCAAAGAGGTAGTAGACGCCGGTCGCAATCCTATCTCGCAGTCATTGCAGGATTTTCCAAGATGGAGCGCGACGAGCACGTCTACCGACGGTGAGTTGTTTTCGACACGTCCCCGTGGGCGTTTCCCCTCGTTAGAGTCGCCCTTCCCAACGGAGGACGTCGACGGTCGCGGCAAATCGTTGTCGCGACTGGCCAGCATGCTTGGCACGACGGTTGCTGTCGCAGAATCCGATGCGCGGCGTTCGTCCCGAGCGGATCCATCTGATCTACGTGACTTACGACGGACTCCTGGAGCCGCTCGGTCGCTCACAGGTGGTGAGCTACCTTTTGGAGTCGCCGCGAGGGGATCTGGACATCAGCGTTATCTCGTTCGAGAGGCGCGAGGATCTCAGAGACGAACGGAGGAGGAGCCTGCTCCAGGCGCAGCTCGGCCAGTGCGGAGTTTCGTGGGCTCCGCTCCTTCGGCATCGCACGCCCCCTGTGGCCGCAGCGACCTGGGACCTGCTGAGAGGCGTACGGACGGGCCTTTCCTTGGCGCGCCGATATCGAACGAGCATCGTGCACGCAAGGAGCTACGCCGCCGGACTCGTGGGGCTAGCCGTCAAGACGCTCACCGGAGCCCGATTGGTCTTCGACATGCGCGGATTCTGGCCGGAGGAGCGCGTGGAGCTGGGCCGCTTCCGGCCGCAGGGTCTTCTCTATCGCGCGGCGAAGCTCCTGGAAAAACGCCTCCTCGCTGCCGCCGATCACGTGGTGGTGCTGACCGAGAGCGCCAAGGCCATACTTCGCGAGCGGGAGGCGAAAGACCGGCTCGCTTTCGGCAACATCCGCGAGGCTCCGATCAGCGTCGTCCCCTGTTGCGTCGACCTCGAGCGCTACCGTCCGCTCCCCCGCGATCTCGAGCTCGCGCGAAGCCACGATCTCGAATCCTCCGTGGTCATCGGCAACATCGGCGCCTTCAATCCTCGCTACCTCACGCTCGAGATGTTCCGCTTCGCCTTCCATGTGAAGGCCCACCGGCCCGAGCTGCGGTTCGCATATCTCACGGCGCAGAGGCCCGATGACGTGCGGAGAGTCGCTCGCGACGCGGGGCTCGACGACCGGGACGTCCTCGTCCTTCGCGCCGAGCCGTCGGACGTTCCTCGGTGGCTCTCCCTCTTCCGCCTCGGGGTCTTCTTTCTCCGACCGAGCTACGCGGCCAAGGCCTCGAGCTTCGCCAAGCTCGGGGAGTTCCTCGCCGCCGGGGTTCCCGTGGTCACCAATACCGGTGTCGGTGACGTCGATCGCATCCTCGCCTCCGACCGCTGCGGGCTCGTACTTCCGGGGCTCACCGATCGCGATCTCTCGGCTTTCGCCCACAAGGCGCTGCCCCTACTCGAGGGTGACGGGGTGCCGGAACAAATCCGCCGCCAATGTCGCGCCGCCGCGGCGGAGCACTTCGCGCTTACCGATGGCGCTCGGCGTTACCAGGCCATATACGATTCGCTCGCCTCGAGCCCCCGGCCCGCGGAAGAGGCGGAGATCGCCGCCGAGGTGGGATAGGCGCGATGTGCGGCTTTGTGGGGGCGCTCGACTTCGGCGGCGCGGCGACCGACCGCGAGACCCTCCAGTCGATGACCAGCGCCCTTTCTCATCGAGGCCCCGACGGCGAGGGAATCGCGGTCTCGGGAGAAATGGGGTTGGGACACCGAAGACTTCGCATCATCGACCTGTCGCCGAGAGCGGATCAGCCGCTTTGGAACGCGAGCCGGGATCTGGCCATCGTCTTCAACGGTGAGATCTACAACTTCCGCGAGCTGCGCCACGATCTCGTTGCCGAAGGCGCCAAGTTCCGCACCTGGAGCGATACCGAGGTCGTCCTGGAGCTCTACGCCCGTGAAGGCGAGGCCGCCGTTCGCCGCCTCGACGGCATGTTCGCGTTCGCGATATGGGACAGGCGCCGCAGGCGACTGTTCCTCGCCCGTGACCGGAGTGGAAAGAAGCCGCTCTACTTTTACGACGACGGTCGCCGCTTCCTTTTCTCCTCCGAGATCAAAGCCATCCTTCGGCATCCGGGCGTCTCTCGCGAGCCGAACTTCGAGGCGCTTCCGTTCTACCTCACGTACGGCTACTTCCCTCAGCCGCTCACCGCCTACAAGAACGTGACCGCTCTCGCTCCCGCTTCGTGGATGGTCATCGACTCCTCGGGGGGCAGAAGTGCGGCGCGGCGGTACTGGACGCCGCCGTCGGAAGTCGACGGCATCCGGCGCCTTCCCGAGGCGGTAGAGCGGCTTTCGCCCCTTGTCCGGGACGCGGTTCGGAAGCGGCTGGTCTCCGACGTCCCTTTGGGCGCCTTCCTGAGCGGAGGGCTGGACTCGACGGTGGTGGTCGGGCTCATGAGCGAGCTGACGTCACGGCCGGTGAAAACCTTCAGCGTCGGATTCGAGGGCGAGCCCGCGTACGACGAGCTCGGTTACGCCGAAGAAGCGGCACAACGGTTCGACTGTGATCACACGAGCTTCCGAGTTCAGGCGCCCGAGCCGGAGCTGATGGAGACTCTGGTCCGTCATCACGATGGCCCTTTCGGCGATTCGTCCGCCATTCCCACCTACGTCGTCTCTCGCCTGGCGCGCGCGGATGTCACCGTGGTTCTCAACGGGGATGGCGGAGACGAGCTGTTTTGCGGCTATTCCCGGCTCGCTGCCGCCGCCATCAGCGAGCGCGTCCCGGAGCCCATCCGGCGAGTGGCTGCCTTCGGCGGGCGTTTTCTTCCCGGTCCCCGCTCCCATGCGGGAACTCTCCGCCGGGTGCGACAGTTCCTTCTGACTTCGGCGCATCCTTTGAGGGAACGCATCCAGGTCTGGTGCAGTTTCTTCCGTCCCGAGGAAGTCCAGAAGCTCCTGCGGCGCCCTTCGACCGCGAACCCCGGGGCGCACTTCGAAGAAGTCCTGAGAGAGGTCGAAGGCGCGAGTCCCCTGGCGCGGCTCCTCTATCTGAACTATCGCACTTACCTTCCCGAGGATCTGCTGGTGAAGATGGACCGGATGACCATGGCTCACGGGCTCGAGGCGCGCTCACCGCTGCTCGACACCGCGCTCACCGAGTTCGCGGGATCGCTTCCCGACTCGCTCAAGCTCCGCGGGCTCACCACCAAGGTAGTGCTGCGCGAGGCCTTTCGCCACCTGGTGCCGCCGTCGATCCTGGGCCGGAGAAAGATGGGCTTCGGTGTGCCGCTGGGCGCGTGGTTTCGATCCCGGATGAGGCCCCTCGCCGAGGAGCACCTCGTCTCCTCCGACTCTCCCCTGTTCGAGCACCTGGACCGCCATCAAGTGCTGCGGTTCGTGAATGAGCACATGGAGGGGACACGCGACCACGGACAGAAGCTCTTCTGTCTCACCACCCTCTCGCTCTGGCTCCAGAGCCTGTCCCGAAACTAAACCAGAGGGAACGCACATGTACGTGCTCGGTCTCACCACAATGGGCGAAGCCGCCGCCGCTCTGTTCTGGAACGGCGAGCTGGTCCATGCCGTGGAGGAGGAGCGCTTCTCCCGGAAGAAGCACCACATCGGCTTTCCGTTCGAGGCCGTCTCGTCCTGCCTCGCGAGCGCCGGAATCACTCTCGCCGACGTCGATCACATCGCCCATTACTGGCGGCCCTGGATGCTGGGGCATCGGATCGGGCATACCATCCCGATCCTCCTGAAGAGCCCGCTGCTCTTCCAGGCCCGAGCCAAGAGGGGCGCGCAACAGCTCGGCGGCCATTACCGTCGCATGTTCCAGCTCCGCTCCATCCTCACCGAGGCTTTCGGAAAGAACTCGGGGGCGCTGCATTACGTGGAGCATCACCTGGGCCATGCGGCGAGCGCCTACTACGCTTCTCCCTTCGAGCGGGCGGCGATCCTCACCCTCGACGGCGCCGGAGAGAGCACCACCACGATGTTGAGCCTGGGAGAAGGTAACCGCATCCGCGTCCTCGAACGGATCAAGCTCCCCCACTCCCTCGGACAGTTCTACTCCGCGGCGACGAACTTCCTCGGCTTCGACATGTTCGAAGGGGATGAGTACAAAGTCATGGGTATGGCCGCCTATGGCGAGCCCCGGTTCTGCGATTTCCTCCGGGAGAACGTGCTCCGGACGAACGGCGGCGCGGGCTTCAAGCTCGACATCACTTACCTCGACCATCACCTGGCGAAGCACCACGTCTATACCGAGAAGATCCAGGAAGTCTTCGGACCGCCGCGGCGCCCGGACGAGGAGATCGTCGAGCGCCACTACGACGTCGCCGCCAGCGTTCAGCGAGCGCTCGAGGAGACGGTGCTCCATCTGGTTCGGGAGCTCGCGCGGATGACGGGGGAGAAGCGTCTCTGTCTCGCGGGCGGGGTCGCGCTCAACTCGGTGATGAACGGCCGCATCCTGCGGGAGGGTCCGTTCGAGGAGATCTTCATCCAGCCGGCAGCGAACGACGCGGGAGGCGCTCTCGGCTCGGCGCTCTACGTCCAGCACCATCGTTTCAACGAGCCCCGGCGCTACCACATGTCGAACGCCTACCTCGGCCCGAGCTTCAGCCCGGAGAGGTGCCGGAGCGCCGCGCAGGCAGCCGGCCTCGAGTTCGTGGAGAGCGACACGCAGAGTCTCCCCTCTCAGGCAGCGAAGGCTCTCGCGTCCGGAAAGATCCTGGCCTGGTTCCAGGGACGGATGGAGTGGGGCCCGAGAGCCCTTGGCCACCGGAGCTTCCTCGCCGACCCGAGAAACCCGAAGATGAAGGAGATCCTGAACGACCGTATCAAGCTCCGCGAGCCGTTTCGTCCATTCGCGCCCTCCATGCTGGAGGAGGCGGCCCCGCGGTACTTCGGCTCGTCCCTCTCGTCTCCGTACATGCTGCTCGTGGCGCCCGTCACCCCCGAAAGGCGCGCGGAGATTCCCGCCGTAGTGCACGTCGATGGAACCGCGCGGCCCCAAACGGTATCGCGGGCCGAGGAGCCGCTCTACTGGGAGCTCATCCACGAATTCGAGAAGGAGACCGGCATTCCCGTTGTCTTGAACACCTCCTTCAACATCCGGGAGCCCATCGTCTGTACCCCGGAAGAGGCGGTAGCGACCTTCCTTCGCAGCAGCGTCGACAGCCTCGTGCTCGAGGATATCTGGGTCGACAATCCCCGGAGATCCAGTCTCTAGAACGACTTACGCCCCTGGAACGGTTTCTGCTTAGGAACTCGGATACCGAGGACAACATCCGTCTCGGAAACCCGATGCACGGCCAATCCCCGACGAACGAGCGTGCCGGCGCCACCGGCTATCTCGCTAAGCCCTTGTCTAAAAGAGAGAAAGTCTGTCTAAGGCTGGGATTGGAAAGGCTTCGCCTCGACTCGAGCGCGCTCGCGTTCGCGGGTCGAGAGACCCTCGTGGGTGGGAAAAACTACGGCGGGGGTGGCGTCCCCTTCCTTCGATTCGAGTGGCGCCGAAGCTCGGAACTTTTCGAAAGGCTATTGCTCTCAACACTTGATGGAAAAAAGACTTCGGCTCCTTCATCCCATCTCGCCCGTGGGACGATCGGGAATCTTGGCTTCCGACGAGGCGTGGGGAAGTGTCTTCCAGCCGCGGGAGTTTCCCCTCAAGACAGGCGAACGGTTGCGGAGAACCACTGACGATGGGGACGATAGCGCTCTACGCTCTGGTGGTGGCCTTGCCATTCATCGGGACGAGCCTTCTCCTGCCTCTCGTGAAGCGGTTCTGCTTCGCTCGCGGCTGGCTCGACCATCCCTGCGGGCGGAAACAGCATCGGTGGCCGATTCCCCGGCTCGGGGGGATCGCGTTCTTCGTCTCGTTCGCTGTCACGGTGCTCGTGGGTATCGCAGTCGCGCCGATGCTCGCCGCGGTGCCCCAGGTGCGCGCCCTGGTGCCGGAGATCGCGAACGCTCTCGCCGAGGCTCACCGGGTGAGGCCCCAGCTTCTGGGCCTTCTCGCCGGAGCCCTCGTGATCTTTCTCGTGGGCCTTCTAGACGACGTCCTGGGCGAGAAGTTCCCCGTCGGCCTCAAGCTCTTCGGTCAGAGCGCCGCGGCGCTCATCGCCGTCGGCTCGGGAATCCAGGTGGATTTCACCGGTCTCCCCCTGCTCAACGCGGCGGTCAGCTTTCTCTGGATCCTCGGCATTTCGAACGCGTTCAACCTCCTCGACAACATGGACGGCCTCGCGGTGGGCGTGGCGATGAGCTCCGCCTTCATCTTTTTCCTCAACGCCCTCGCGCTCGAGGAGATCTTCCTCTGTCTCATCCTCGCCGCTTTCGTAGGGGCTCTCGCCGGCTTCATGCGGCAGAACCTCCATCCGGCCCGGATCTTCATGGGCGACTCGGGCGCTCTTTTCATCGGGTTCATGCTCTCCTCACTTACCATCCTGGAGCACTACGTGAGCCCCGCCTCGTCGTCTCTCTTTCCCGTGCTCATGCCGCCGCTGGTCCTCGCGGTTCCCCTGATCGACACCTTTTCCGTGATCGTCATCCGGCTATCCGAGGGCCGGCCCATCTACCGCGGAGACCGCCGCCATTTGTCGCATCGGCTCGTAGCCGCGGGCATTCCCGAGCCCCAGGCGGTGAAGTTCCTCCTGCTGCTCACGCTCGCGCTCGGCATGGGCGCGCTCCAGCTCTCGGACGCGTCGGTCGCCAGAAGCCTCTGGACGATCGCTTACACCACCGCTCTTGCCGCGCTCGTTCTGGGTGGAATCGACGCCCGCGGTCCCGTCAACCGTGGATTGCCAAAAGCGAAATCCGAAAACCCGGCGGAGGGTATATGAAGACCGTTACCTCGACTCTCTTCCTTTCGACGCGCGCGCTCGCCGTGCTTTTCTTTATGGTTTCAGCGGCTTCAGAGGCGCCGGCGGCACCCAAGGTGCCGTCGGCTCGTCTGCTCGACATGTACGCCGTGCGCGAGGGCGACCAGTACGTGGTGCACGTCGTCGCGAGCGGAGACATCTCCCAGTTCCTGAGCGATCGGAAATCGGGAGAGGGAAGCTACCACCTGACGTTGGACGTCCCCGCCATCTCTCCCTCGACGGCGAAGTTCGACGTGGCGACTCCCTTCAGCCGGCGCTTCCAGGTCTGGCCCATGCAGCTGGGCAAGAAGATCTACTCCCGGATCGAGATCGAGCTCGACGTCGAGGCAAGCTCCGTCGTAGGACTCGAGAACCCGTCCCATCTATTCGTCCGCATCCATCGGGAATTACCGCCGGGGATGCAGGTTGCGGAGTCCTCCGTTCCCTCGCAGCCTTCGACCGCGCCGAAGCCCAGCGTTGAAGACCCCTCAGCCGGAGCGCAGCGCGAGCCGAAGGCGAGTCGCGGAGCGACAGCCGCGGGGGTGGGGCCCCGCGGCATTGAAGAAAGCGCCGCGCCCGCGACCGACGACGGGGGGTCGGTACCGCCGCCGTCGCCTCCGGAGACCGAGGTCGCCGGGAGCGAGACGCCGACGCCCGTGGCTTCGATCGAAGCTCCGGAAAGCGCGGCCGGCGACGAGCTGTTCTTCAGCCTCTTCCCTGCTCCGGTGCGCAAACAGCAAACGCTCTTCAACGTCGCCGCGGAGGAGCCGCTCTACTCGGACGAGGCTGCCCTCGGTATTCGTCTCGGCCGGTTCGCGGTGCTGCCCTCGATCGACCTGAGCTGGATCCGTGGGGACAACCTGCTGCAGACGAGCGAAGCGCCTTTCATCGACAACGCCTACACGGTGCGAGGCCGGGTGACGGCGACGCTCCTCGAGACGGCGCACGATCTGAAGCTCGCCTACGAGGCCCGCTATCGGGACTTCCAGGACTTCACCCTAGAGGACAAGCTCACGCACCTGGTGGATTTGCGCTCGGAGCTCGAGCTCACGCCCAACACCAAGGCCCGGGTTTCTAACCACTTCGTGCACGGAAGCTTCGAGGCCCGGGAGTTCGATCCGGGTGGAGAGGTCGTGGCCTCTACCGATCCTTTCTATCGCAACTACGCCGATGCCGTCCTGGCGCTCGACCTCTCGGAGAGATTCGGCGCTGAGATCTCCGCCAACTACAACGTCGTGGAGTTTCTCGACACCTCGACGGATTTCTTCGACTATCACACCCAGGGTTTCGGAGGGACGTTTCTCTACGACCTCTCTCCGCTGACGAGCCTCCTGGGAGAGTACATCCATACCATCACCCCCGAGCCTCTCGACCATCCCCAGGCAGGCTCGGTGGCCGACATGTTCCTCGTCGGCCTGCGAGGCGAGTTCACGCCCATGCTCCGGGGCCAGATTCGCGCCGGCTACACCACCCAGCGCTTCGAGCTAGCAACCGTTTCCCAGGACTTCAGCGGATTCGTTGCCGACCTGTCCTTGACCAGGGACTTCGGGGAGGTGGCCGCGCTCACCGCCCTCCTGGGAAGAAGGACCAACCCCTCCGCGTTCGACGAGAACGGGTACTACGTCTCGAACTACGGCCGGGTCCAGTTCATCAGTCCCTTCGCCCGAAACTTCCGGATGACGTTGACCGGCGCCCTCTATCTCAACGACTATCCCATTGCCGACGCGAGCGGCGTCATCCGCGACGACGACATCTTCAGTGCCGGCGCCGGACTCGCCTACTTCTTCACCCCGCTCACGTTCTTGAGCGTGGATTACCGTCACGATCAACGCAATTCCAACATCGAGCTGTTCGCCTACCAGTCGAACGCCATCCAGCTGATGGTGGGTTTCGGTTTCTTGAATCGCTGAGAGGACGAAAGTTCATGAGAATGTCCAGGCTCGCGCTCGCCGCCGCCCTGGGGCTCGGGCTTTCGGGTCCACCGGGAGTCCGGGC
>Ga0214473_10009789_pt1 | contig 11317 bp, 20 predicted proteins | sample RVTome_7_FD_203509 | JGI IMG/M metagenome (GOLD analysis project Ga0214473, IMG submission 203509) | Soil microbial communities from uranium-contaminated site in the Upper Colorado River Basin, Wyoming, United States - RVT98D197 | ecosystem: Environmental > Terrestrial > Soil > Contaminated >...
CCTCTGCCAGAAAAAACAACAGAAACAGTTGCCATTGGAGGAATGATATGGAACTTTGCCCCGTCTGCGATCATGGGATGTTGATGTCCTCTCGGTATAAGACGTCGATGGATATCGAGGTCCGGATCTTCAAGTGCCCCGTATGCGGCTATCAGAAGGCGGAGAGATATGAGCCGCATGTCCTAGCCACCGGACACACGGTCTATAAAAAGTACTCTTGCCAAAATATATATACCACATTATCTGCGGCTGAAAAGAGGGCTCGCCAGAATCCTACTGGCTATGGCAAAAGGGCAACAAATAGGCAAATAGGCGTCGTTTCGGGGGGAAAGTTATGAAACCTGCACAGAAGCATATCGGAAGAGCACTCGGCAAGATCAGTTGGGACAACCACGGTGTCCTCTATATCGATGAGGAGTACCTAGACGATTGCTTCCCAGAGGACATTCGCGAAGGCGATACGGTTGAGATCCTCATACGAAAGGTCGAGAAGCACCCTATTCTAGCGTGGACCTTCAAAAAGCTGGAGAAGGGCATCGAATACTGCCAGGACCGAACAACGATCCCGATCCCAAAGCCCAAGGTGAAGAAATGAAACTAAATCTCGGTTGTGGGGCGGATCTGCGGGGATTGCCATGGACGAATGTGGATTGGAGATTCCCCAAGAACGCTCCAGGGACGAATCTTTGTTGGGATCTGAATGAGACGCCTCTGCCTTTCCAAACCGATTCGATAGAGGAGATTTATGCGTCTCACATCCTCGAGCATCTAGAGGATTATGAGGAATTGGTCCTGGACTGTCATAGGATGCTCGCACCTGGAGGGATCCTGAACATCCGCGTTCCCTATGGCTTCTATCCAGTCTGGGGGCATAAGCGGTCCTTCATCCCAGAGACTCTGGATTACTGCATAAAGACAGGGGCTGTGATGCGAAAGGATGTCCCTGGGTTCGAGGAGTCGACCAACGACAAGCGGGTAGATTTCGAACTGGTCTCCAGGGAAATCATCCGACGACTTCCCTTCCAATGGCACATCAAGAAATATCTCAAGATAGAACCCCCGCACGATTTCTTCATAGGCCACAAATGGGAGATCCGCTGGAGCCTGAGGAAATGAGCATGCCCGACGCCTCCGATTCCTATGCAGATTATCGAGGTATCGGAGCGCTCTACTTCTGTGCTCCGATAATCGCATATCAACTTCACATCAATACGTTGGCCTATCTGAATGGTATGGCAGTTCTCTGCGGAGCTACTATCATCACTTTGCACATCTTGAGGGCATGAGATGATCGCGCTCAAGGTCCCTAGCCCTTTTATCCGCTTTCGTTGCTCGAGCTGCAACTGTTGGGTCCGGGAAGATGCCATTGAATGCCAATGCGGGGCTAGGTTCTCCGGTCAGATGGTCTTAGAGGATGTCATACCATGTCTGACGAGGTAGCCTTCGCTATCATCGCATGGTCAAGCATGTGGACCTTGATCGGGTTTGCCATCGGGATGTTCTTCTTCTGAAGGCTTTGGCAGGTTCATGACCGCTAGGTAGAAGATCAGGCTGCCGCCCATGATGAACGCGAAGCCCTCGATGGATTTGAAGAAGAATACCAGGGAGATCCCGAATCCTGTCAATCCGAGGGCTAAGGTCATCACGGAATCCTCTGAAACCTGATATCTCCCCGGCTTTTTCACGCAAAGGCATGACTTTGAGAGATAATAGCCCTTGGTACGATATTCGACACCAGAGGAGAGCCGAACGCCTGAGGGGTGGACTCAGATGTCCTGGTCGACCCAAGGCCCTAGAATCGAGCGTAATGCGTTCCCAAGCATGTTAGGCGTTTATGGAGGCTAGGAACAGGGCGAAGAATACGACCATTGCAGCAATGGCCATGATGAGCCTGACGACTCGGCCATCGCCTCCTCTCCTCCATTGCATGACCGCATAGGCTGGGCATATCGTCATGCCGATGAACCCTATGACGCCGAAAGACCCAGAGATATCTAGTAAAACATCCCCCAATTCAAAACCTCCAGAATCGTAATGTCCCGGACCTGCTACATATTCGATGACCCATCCAACATAGTCCAGAGCATAGAATACTCCAGGATAGATCTCCATAGTGACCTTGAGCCAAAGATCCGAATCAGAGAAATCTGAAGGATCCCATGCTCGAAGTGCTGTGACATTCCATGCGAACATCTTCGGGTTCCCATCATAGAGCGCTCCTCGAGTAGTACTCTGGAGCGGCCACGAAGCTCCTCCATTCGAGGAAATGCTCCAATAGAATGAAGGGCTATGAAAAGACATGAAATAGGCCACTGCTTGAACAGAGACAATCGTATCTCCTGGCAATATCCAATTTGGGGAATGTGTCGTATTGGAAAGTGATGCAGGAAGCCCCAGAGTATCGTCGATATTATTGGGAGAAACTCCGGTGTACCAGGGCCACCCGCCTATGGGTGTATTGTTTTCCCAGTTACTCGAATCATCCCAGCCATTCCAATGCGCCCAAGTCCAATTGTTCGTAGCCAATGATATGTACTTATATGTGGCTGATGTAAGATCCACGAAGAATCCGGGCCATAATTCTCTTGCAGCCCATGAATTTGGAAGGTCGGATATGTTGACCCCGGCTTCGGACCATACATCATTGAGGGAACTTGGGCAATATGAAAGGGTATCCCAAGCTGTCGCTTTGACCGGCTGATTGACAAATAAGAGAATTAGTAGCATGAACGGGATCAGAATCACGATAATGCGATTTCTGTACATGTCACAACCCCGGGATAGTTGGAATGAATCTGGAAACCATTGCGACAGCCACATAAGCAATGATCGCCCAGATGGCGATTGTCATTATCAGATTAGCATAGATGTTAGTATCCGGCAATGAACACGTCAAGAGCTGGCCGACAAGCTTCCACATAGATACTTTCCCAATTGTCTCGAGGCCCCAGAGTTGCCCTAGACCAAGAGTGAATGAATTGTTTGTATATAGCTCCGCATTAAAGTCCCCCGTTTCCGGGGCCATCAGGAACGCCGTGTAATTCTCTCCTCCAAACATGAATGAAACCGTGCTGACATTCCCATTCACATGATCGTCAATGATCGAATATGGCAAGACATAATATCTCCAACCAACCCCGGTCTTGATGTCGAACCAGCCATGCTTGGCGTATTTCTGAACGAATATGAGCATATCGGGGATCCCTTTAGCATCCCGGAATTCCTTTGATTCTGGGATGTATGACCAATCGTCCCAAGTGGCGTTCCGTACGACATATACCCATATTGCGCCTCGACTATATGCCGTGATACCATCCGCCCAAAATACACTATGGACAATATCGGGGTCTGGGTAACTTTGATATGAAGCATCTCTCTCATTATTCGTCACATTTGCCCATGTGATATCCCGTCCATCTTTCGGATTCAGCATTGTATAATTGAAGCCCGACATGACATTCATACCCGTTTCTGGTTGCGTCGCCATCATGTTAGATTGCTGGAGATTGTTCAGCGTACCCAATAGCACTATTGTAACCCCTATGAAAGAAATGAGCATGACGAAAGGCTTCATCAAACTGTCAGCCATTTCAGCCTCCAGATTGGCCCGATTCCCCTGTTACCCAATTGATCATAGCTTTCCCAAACATGGCAACTATGACCAGAGCCACCATTATGATTATCCAGAAATCGAGCCACCCGATAGCGACCAAGATGCTAGCCACAGTCAGCATCACAATCACAGTAGCCATGAAATTGACTTTGCCAACGCTAAGAGCTAGACCGACACTCGCCAATATGCCCCCAGCCAATATCATCTTCGCGGCAAAGAGATTCGTTCCACCGAATAGAGCCTCATCGACCCCTTCCGGGATATCCTGATAAGGAGCTGCTCGAGCGCCACCGACTACGAACATGAACCCCTGCAACATGAGCAGGACGATGAGGCTACCCCTAGACCAGCGCATCATAGGCCCCCCAAGCGAACACGATCATGCCCAAGCCGACGCTCATATACATGAAAGCCTCGTCATATTGCTTAAAGATTGCTATGCCCATGAGTATCCAACAGGGTCCGGCGAGGGCGAAGAATACCTTGTGCTTGAAGCCGAGAATCAATAGCATGATGCCGAAGATTAGGGCTAGGACCAAGCTTGGGTCCGAGGACGCAAATAAAGTCGTCGTGTTATTTGCCGTCATTGCATACTCCTATGGCAGGACCGCATAGACCACGCCCAGCAATGCGATGCTAATGACGATATAGACGACCATGTGGATGAAATCCTGCGCCTTGAACTTGCGCTTCTCTTTGGCAACCTCCACGACTGGAACTAGAACGGAAACGACGACACCTATGACTAGCATGATCCCGAGAACCACGCCCAAGCCGACTATTGCTTTGCTATATACCCCCCCAATGACTTCGAATTGATGTTCCGACCAGGGCCCGGAATAGCTGAATGAGATCACGCCTCCGTTTGCGATGAGATTGGCCAAGATATTTCCATCGACATAGACTTTGTATCGGCTTCCATCTACTAGGCCGGAGAGGGTGAATGCAACGGCAGGGCTTCCAGTTCCAGCATCAGCAGTCCATCGGCAATCGGCGGAGTTTCGAGCAAGGATTGTTATGTTCACATCGGAAGTCGTGGTGATGTTCCAGTCATAAAAGTATGAACCCTTCATGGCATTGATGCCAGAATACCAATAGGTCCTGGGGTATCCCGCTGTGATGTTGTTTGTCGTTCCAATGTTCCCGATCCATTGCTTGCCCCATTGGAGGACCTGATTTTGAACCAATTCATCAACGGAATAGTCGCTTGTGACCGCGAATATTTCACCATTTGTATCATTGTTCGTTCCACAATAGTACATGATTGCAGATGTTCCAAGAGTTGAAACAAAAGGGTCTGCCGTCTGTCGGTCCTCCTTTGGCCTCAATGGGTCTCTGGGTAGTTGGATGGAGAATTGCGCCTCCGTCCAAGTATGCAGGTCTGTGGATTGCTTTAGAGCTACCTCTGTGAACAACCCACCGATATGGTACCAGCAATAATAGATGCCATCGACTTTCAAGACGTGAGGGCCTCCTGCCGTTCTTGTTGCTGTCCCTATGATCGGGTTCCCTGGGTATTTTGTCCAATTCATCCCATTTGTCGAAGTAGCCAGCCCGATCTTCCATGAAGAAGAGAGATTCGAGCATTCATAGAGCATATACCAAGTCCCATCTTCATACCAAAACTCGTTGTTTCCAAGATACTGGTCATCCCATGTCCCCGTCCCGACGGTCAGATCAGTAGTGGCTGAAGCCGTCCATGTTATCCCATCAATGGATGTTTTCCTAGCGAATGACCATACTCCACCTGGAGCATAGGTAGAGGAGTCATAGAGATAATATGTTGAGCCAATCTTATGAACGGTAGGACACCAGCCAAGAGGAGCTACCGGATTATCGTAATATTCAGTCCATGTGAGGCCATCAACTGAGGTCGCATAACCCAATCCGCTTGGATGATTGAATTTTGGTATGTTGGAGTAATTCACGCCACGGTACCACATTTTGTAGATTCCATCCTCATAGAGAACATTCGGCTCAGCTAGAGTTTTTTGCGACCACGAATCATTGTATGTAATGATTGCGTCCGTGGATTCTGGGCGTATCCAAATCTGATCTTGCCATAGGGGATAGATGATGAATTGGTCAATCCATGTATTCGTTGAGTATATTTCAGAACGCCATTCCACATTAACGATGTTTGTGAATGGATATTCGCCCACGAAATCGTTATTGATGTATTCTCGGACTGTGCCATCTGTCAAGACCATCTTCAGATTGACCCAGCCAGTATATCGGTAGTAATTCAACGAATAGAACGAGCTACCAAGACAAGAAGAGAAGAAGGTGGATGATTGAATGGATCTAACCCCCAGTCGTACATTTGTTGTATCATTGTTGAGGATCAACGAACTCAGTTCTGTCTCATCGGTAGCAATATCATAAAACCAGACTTCAATACAGATGTCCGTTTCTCCCGATAGATTGTACCGAAGCATCTTGTTAGTGAGACCAAAATAGGCCGAATGTGTACCATGATAGCTTTGATTGGTAGCCAGATCTGGCGCAGAATATCCGCCACCAGTATTGACATACCAGTTTGCGGATAAACCGTCCTCGAAATCATCATAAAAGAGATACTCTGATGGAAGCGGGTCCGTGGTTGGAAATGCGGCAGCGGGGCTCGTTGCATTCGGTCCCAATAGGATGAGCATCGGCAATAAGAACGCTATCGCTATGATGATGCTGGTGATCCTGAATCTGCTAGGCTTTTCCTGTTCTTTCACATTGAGTCCTCTAATGGATACTGATTCCAAAGGATAAGAGTTTGCCTAGCCCTGATCCCCGGCTAGGTGGGGCTCATGTCGACAGGTCGTGCCTAACCCATCTGCCTTGCCTGGGCCACTACCCAGAGGACAGCCGACAGGACGACTCCGAGCACATAGAAGATCGGGACCATACCCAGGAGGGTACTGGCCGATGCGCTAGTGTTGGCGTCTGCCTGAGCGTCAGCCACCGAGGACTGGACCAAGGGCAGGAGCAGAAGGGCGATGATGACCACGACGACCACACCGATGACACCTTTGACATCCATCTCCGCGTGATCATCGGCGAACCTCTTCAGTCTCTTGAACATGTTTTCACTCACCCCCCAGGGCGCATGTCCCGTCCCAAGGATTTGCCTTTTATGGGCATATGACCAGAAACGGGTTCTAGAGTATTTGAACCCATCCAACGGAGTTATAAAGCTTTGCTACGGGAAAGTTGAAGCTTGAAGGTCGAAGCCGTCCTAATACAGTATCATTCCTCTTAGGACGAATCCTTTTTCTTATCTCTAACACCGAGCACTTGTGGAGTGAATGATACTCCGGGGATCCGAGCGATCTCGGCCCAAGACATGTCCTTTTCTTCATGTAGATAGTGTATGACCGCATCGAACGAGACATCTGCCTTGGAACGCTTCCCCTTCGCCATTTCCTCAGTCACCTTGTTCACGAACTCCAGCTTGGCCTTCTCATATTGGTCCCAGAAAAGCCCCTCGAGCTTGGAGAAGGTAAAGACGAACTGGTGGACCCAATACCGTTCGGGATGCCACATGGACTGGATAGGCCCTGGAGCCGTCAGGACCTGGGCATAGCCCTGGACGAACGCTTGGGGTTCTTGGACATGTATCCAGATATAGGGCATATCCCGAAGCTGGTTATTGAGCTGGCTCCGCTTTGGGACGGCCATCCACGCGATCTGCCTGTTGATACGATTGATGATCATCTCCTTAGCTATCGTTCGCTGCGCCCGGTTCATCCAGTCCTGGGCGAACAAAGCATGACCAGCCTCATCCAAGATGACTTGCGGGTATCGGCCCACTCGCCCAGGCTTGTTAGTATTGAGTATTCTGGCGAAGTCCTCGATACGAAAAGCGATGCTATCTACCGTCAGATTCTTGTTGACTTCCAGGCCCGTCTGGAGTATGACGGTCGATTTCCCGGCTCCACGATCGCCAGTGACGAGTATCAGACAGTCAAAACCGTAATCTATCCTCTCTTTGATGTATTCTGCCAGGACCTTAATCCCGGAATCCCCCAGAGCCGGGACCTTGACATTGTTCTCGACAGGGTAGTTGTGTTTCAAACATTCGGCCAGGACCTTACGACCGCCTGGAGTCAGAAAATACTCCCAGCCATCAGCGGTCATGCTCTGCCTCTGAGCGCCTTCGGTCTATGATCGTGGCTCCGAGTCGCCTTAGGCCAGTCACCTTCTTCCCTTCCTCATATTCATTCTGCAAACCATAAATGGCATCGACATCCTCTTTCCGGGATTCCCCGTCCTTGCTGATCTTGCATCCCAGATGGATCTCCGTGGTTTTCTTATACAACTCCACATCGAGGTCATCGGCCAGGAGCTTCTTCCATGTGATGTAATCCAGCTCCTCCCATGAATTGATCCGGCTCCGCTCTATGATGACATTGTACTGATCACCCGTCAGGTGTTTCGTCAGATGGCCCTTGGCTACGAACTCGTCCTCCCGGTGCTTGGAGAATATCGGGGCCTGGGATTCCATTGACACAGGCAATACGACCTTTGACTGTCGCTTACCTCTTGACAACCTTCTTCCTCCTATAAACTACGGGCTGGGTGAAATCGTACTCGCTGACATCAACCTTCTGCTGGAGGAGCCGGACCATCTCGCACTTGAAACAATATGCGGAGATCGCGGCCCGGTCGAATGAGATGAACCTATGGCATCGGAGGCATACACTTTGGTCAGCAGACATGATCACACCTGGATATAGCCGGTGAAATAGAGTAACATGACCAGCCCGACAATGCCGAGCAGCAGGACCACAACCCATCTGGACATGATAGCTTGTTTGATGCCGAAGGCGTATGATTTGTAAGCTCTGCGATACTTGTTGCTCGAGTCCACTATCATCTTCAGTATGAATGGAGTCACCTTGGTTACCAGGCCACTTGGTGGGGGATCCTGACCTATCCTCCCTCCGGATGGCTGGTATATCCTGCTGATATGGATGGGTTCCTGCGGGATGGCCGACAGTTCATCTGGTTCCTGGAACAACAACGTGCCGATCTTCTTCTTACGGGTTATCTCACGGAAGATGAGCCAGAACTTCTTCCATCTGAATTCCTCCCAGAGCCAGGGCATCCATCGGGTACGATATGCCCGGTCCAACATAGTCCGGTATAGCTGGCCGACTAACTTCACATTGCCGTCATTCCGGAGAGCGGCCCTTCGGAAATGGCTTTTGTGGACGACCCGTTCCCCAGCATCACATATGATGATCACGAAATCGGTGTAGTCCGTTGCCATATGATATCACTCCGAGAAACTAGCATAGATGGAATATGCGGCCAGAATGACTATGAATAGGGTTATGCCGTATTTCATCCCGAAGGCCCATAGGCTGGCTAAGGACCGTTGCCACATCTTGGAATTTGACATCGGCTTGAAGGATTTCTCGGCATATTCTACTTCTCGGAGGACATTCATCGTATCAGCCTCTGCCATCGTGCCCCCATATGCTGGCAGTACCCCCTGGAACAAGATCATCATGCCATCGGATTTCCTCTGGGCATCCTGCCATACAGAGTCGTTGGTGATCGGATGATAACCGTCCGGCATCTCTATGAGCCTAGTCCCGACTTTGGCCGTTTCCACTCTGGCTTTGCCATCATTGGTCAAGTAGATGAGCTTCATTCTCGGACCTGCCTAATCGATCTTCTCTCTGATAAGGCGTTTGGCCATCTCAAGGCCCTTCGGCCCCAGCTTGTAGGTGGCCTGTTTGTATGCGCTCCCAGGAGACACCAGAAGGATGTATTCCATGCCGGCCATGGTCTTTAGATGAGCCACCTGAGTATCTTCCCGAAAGACATTCAGCTCCTGAAGATAGAGGTTCATCAGCTCGGACCGGCTAAATGCCTTCTCACCATGCGTCAGGTGGAGGATTCTGACGATCTCCCCGTAAGCATCCAGCGTATTGAGCGACATCCCATCCCTTCCGCATGTGCATGCACATGTATAGATATGAACTTACCCCTCTGATATGTGTGAAAAATAAAAACGATGCCCCCTTGGCCGGCATGCTTGCTCCCCTAACTACCTCTCGCTGGCCAGCATGCCAGCTCATCCATCAGGCCAGGACCCTCCGGGGCCCCCGCCAAGCGCGTGGGCCCCTCCGGGGGATACCTTTGGAATTACACACACATGTGACGGCCTGAATTGGCACGATCTCTGACAAAAGGCGCATGCTCGGGAGTAACCTTGTCCGTCCCGGTGTCTACTCTTCGCTGGCTCGACGCATTCTCGCCTAGTCCAAAAAAGTCGGGCAGGTCCCAGCTCGAGGTTTTCCCCGGTGATCCAGGCGGTAGGCTAAGGCGCAACTTCGTTCCACCTCCATCGCGCCATGCTCGTTCGCATGTCCCTTTCTCGTTCAAAACGCCGCATTGCGTTATGACTGGCACACATTTTAAATAGTATGTAGTCGTTAAGAAGTCCGGGTTAGGTCGTATCATCCTTACCGACCTAGATGGCATCCGGGGTTTTTAGAACTAACCCTTCGGATCCCTCGGATGCCATCGCATATCCCTCCTTGCTAATGCATTACCCTTTGCGGTAATGCACATATCGGAATAGTTTTTTGCTACTACTTTCGCCCTCCATGCTAAATAGTTCCTACACACTCTTGGGACTCAGGACGGTAAGAAAAATGGCTGAGGCAAACGCTGATTGGTGGGCCAAGAGAGAGAAGTGGATAGACGAGCACTACACCGACACTCCTCATGTCGACAAATATATCGTGACCGTCGAAATCGAGACCTCGTTCGCCCGGGAGAACGACGGGGTTAGGAATGCTGAAGAGGCCAGGGAATGGTTGAATCACGGGGATATCCTCGAAATCGCCGAAGACCTGAAGGTCATTAGTGTCAGAAAGAAGGGTTAGACGATGAACAACGAGAAGTGTTCGACCAAATATTGCCGGGGTGAAGTTTCAGTCATCCATCTCGGGGATCCTCTCTGCGAGAAGTGCTGGGGGAAGATGTGCGATGCCGATCACGAGAAGCATAAGGTGAGGGCATGAAGGGGAAGGCGAAGCCGAGAGACTGCTACGGCTGTGTGCATGAATATCAAGAGGAACCCGACGAATGCCCGGATTGCTTCGACTACACTAAAGATGGGTTTGGCGCACTTCGAAAACATTACAAAGGAGGCTGACCGCGATGGGTGAGAAGTCGTGCGAGACTTGCGACTGGTGTAACCGTGTTGATGAGGCGTGCGACGCTCCTCTATCAATCGAGTGCGACGAAAAGACGCTAACCGGATGGAAGCCCCGCCCGGAGGTCGAGAAGCCATGAAGTGCCCCAAGTGCGGGAGCGAGATGTCCCTGATTCATCACCTTACACGAGGTTCGCATTACGAATGGCGATGCAAGTGCGGTCACGAGTCTAAGCTCAAGGACGGTGAGAAGGGATGAACGAGGGGAAACCGAAACACGACCATAGAGCCATCTGCAAGAAATGCGGTCACGCCAGATACTTACACCGAAGAGGAATGGGATGTCTTGGCGACCTACCAGCGAGTGCTATTATGTATAGAACTGCGCCAGGACCATGCAACTGTGACCGTTTTCTCCCCCAATGCGAATACGATTGGGAGGCTCATAAGCGCGTCTGCGGCCACGAGTCGAAGGTCAAGGAGGGAAGGCAATGAGCGAGAAGATGGTGATAGAATGTCCTGTCTGTGATTCGCAG
>Ga0214473_10009790_pt1 | contig 11316 bp, 5 predicted proteins | sample RVTome_7_FD_203509 | JGI IMG/M metagenome (GOLD analysis project Ga0214473, IMG submission 203509) | Soil microbial communities from uranium-contaminated site in the Upper Colorado River Basin, Wyoming, United States - RVT98D197 | ecosystem: Environmental > Terrestrial > Soil > Contaminated >...
GTGAGCACTTCGTGGAACTCGCCGAAGCCGCGGTCTAGCCCGTAGGCGCGGCCGGCCCGGGCGTTGGCGACGAAGCCGGCGCTCGGCACGCCTCGCAGCGAGAGCTGCTCGGCGAGCGTGGGGGTGGTCGTCGGCAGCTTCCGGAGCCCGCGACCAGGCGGAAGGTTCTCGTCGGGCGGCCGCGAGGTCCAGAGCGATCCCATCGCGGCCAGGGTGTAGACGGCCGTGGTGTAAGCCCTCTCGAACAGCACACCCTCGGCGGCGATCCTGTCGATCTCGGGTGTGGTCAACCGCTCGTAGCCGTAACAGGAGAAGTGCCGGGCCCCGGCCGCATCGAGGACCACGAGCACGACGTTGGCGCCTCGCAGGGATGCTCGCAGATCCGCCGTGCGTGGGTCGGGCGCGGGCCGAGGCGGCGCCGGCGCCAGGATGCGCGGCGCGCCCCAGACGGCCCAGGCCGCTCCCTCCGCCTCGACACGCAGCGCCGCGCGAACGGTCCGACCCTCCAGGCTCGATAGCCCAACGCCAATCTCGGCGAGCCGCTCCCCGGCCTGCAGCTCACGGCCCCAGAGCTCGCGCACGTCTCCCGCGGAGGCTTCGACTTCAATCGCCAGCCGTGCGGGAGCGCGGCTGGCGGCAGCGACGCTGGGCGCCACTCGCAGCTCGGCCCCGGCCGGGATCCGCAGGGCGTATCGAATCCGGCCGCCGCTCATCTGCACGATGGACGGCAGTCCGTCGGTCGTCCGCGCTTCGAGGACCGGCAGCGAGTCCGTCGCCGCAAGCGCGGCGAAAACAGGACTGCCGGCGGCGCCCGCGCTCAGGCTGTGCAACCGGGCGGCCAGGCGGGGAGCGCCCGGGTCCTGCGGCCCGCGCGGCCGGTCGAAGGACAGCGAGACTCGGTTGTCGCCTGCCTGCTGCAGCTCTGCCGGCAGCGCGATGGCATGTCGCGAGCGAGCGTCGAAGCGCACGTGGGCGACGTGCGCCCTGTTCAACCTCACGTCCACGGCCTGACGGCGCAGGCCCGGCGCAGGAGACAGGTCGAGCACGAGTTCCCGTGCGCGCGCGTCCGGCCAGCGAAGCAGGAGCTGCGCTTCCTGCTCCGCCACAGCGAAGCGCCCACCCTGGACATCGCCCGTTTCGCGCACGACGCCGCGTTCCTGGTGCGCCTCCGCGGCCGGCGTCCCGAACAGGATCACGGCCGGCTCGCCCGACAGCTCGGCCGCGGACAGCTCGGCGGCGAGGTCGCGCACGACGACGAGCGCGGGCCTGCGGCATGCGGTCGCCGCGCCGAACGCGAGAGCGAGGCTCAAACCTGCGTGGAAGCGCCGCTGCATGGGGCGCACATGTTACCTCGCAGCAGATTCGTGGCCGATCTGCCTCGGGTTTTGGCGGGCTCGCGGGATTCGTATAGGCTGACGCGGCCCTGGTCCCCGTGGCCAGGGCACACCTGGAGGCCTCGCATGAGAGCCCGCCCGCTGCTCGCCGCGACGCTGCTGACGCTGCTCCCGCTTCCGGCCACCGGGGAGGGTCCGGACACGCCGGAGCCGGGTTCACGCGAGGCCATCGCCGCCGCCACGACCGAGCCGCGCTTCCTCTCGCCCTGGGTGGCCGAGCTGCCTGACCACCCCAACGTCCCGTCCCCGACGGACTTCCTCGGGCACATCGTGGGCGCGCCGGGCGAGCTGACGCGCACCGACCGGATCTACGCGTACTACCGGGCGCTCGACGCCGCCACCGACCGCGTGCAGGTGGATGTGATCGGCAAGAGCGAGGAGGGCCGCGACATCCTGCTCGTGATCGTGGGCGACGCGGAGAGCCTGAAGCGCCTGGCTGAGGCGCGCAGCGAGATGGCGGACCTGGCGGATCCGCGGCGCAGCGACGAGGCCGCCGCCGAGCGGATCATCGCCCGCGCCAAGCCTTTCTACATGCTGCACGGCGGCCTGCACTCCTCCGAGACGGGCAGCCCCGAGATGCTGATGGAGCTCTGCTACCGCCTGGCGGTTTCCGAGGCGCCCCACGTCAAGGCGATCCGAGACAACCTGACCGTGCTGGTCAATCCCGTGGCGGAGCCGGATGGGCGCGACCGCCAGGTGGACTGGTTCTACCGGCACCTCAAGGGAAAGACCGACTGGGACGCGCTCCCGCCGCTGTCGCCCCCGTATTGGGGCAAGTACGTCTTCCACGACAACAACCGCGACGGGATCCAGCGCAAGCTGGCGCTGACGCGGGCCACGCAGGATGCCTTCCTGAAGTGGCACCCAGTGGTCGTCCACGATCTGCACGAGTCGATCCCGCTGCTCTCGATCTGGACCGGAACGGGCCCTTACAACGTCAACCTCGATCCGATCGCCACCACCGAGTGGCACGCGATCGCCTTTCACGAGGTGACGAGCCTGACAGGCTTCGGCATGCCGGGGGTCTGGACCTGGGGCTTCGGAGAGGGCTGGGGCCACTTCTACGCGGACTCCGTGGCGATCAACCACAACGCGATCGGCCGCGGCTACGAGACGTTCGGCAACGCGACGGCGGAGACGGTGGAGCGGCGCCTGGACCCCGAGCGCTACCGCTTCACGGGCAAGTCGGTGACCGAGCCCGACTGGTACCGCACGTCCCCGCCGCCGAAGACGTTCAAGTGGTCGCTGCGCAACAACACGAACTACATGCAGACGGCGGTGTTGGCGGCGCTGCAATACACGTCGCTCCACGGCCGCGACATGCTGCGCAACTTCTGGCGGCGCGGCCGCAACGCCGTCGAGAAGGGCGCGACACATGCGCCCTACGCCGTGGCGATCCCGGAGAAGCAGGACGATCCGCGCCGCCTGGCTGCGCTCGTGAACCTGGTCCGGGAGCACGCCATCGAGGTCTCACGGGCGAAGGAGGCGTTCAAGGTCAAGGAAGGCGAGTACCCCGCGGGGACGTATCTGGTGCGGCTCGCCCAGCCGTACCGTGGCTATGCCCTGGACCTGCTGCTGCCGCAGAAGTACCCTGCCGACGACGCGCCATACGAGCCCTACGACGACGTGGCCTGGGCGCTGCCCGTCAGCTTCGGCGTCGAGGCGAAGGCGATCGAGGACGAAGCCGTGAGGAGCGTTCCCACGCTTCCGGTCTCCGAGCCCGTGCGCTACCGCGGTTCAGTCGACGGAGACGGATCCGTGTACCTCGTGCGCGACGCGGGGCAGGAGGCGCTGCTCGCGGCGCGCGTGCGGCTGTCGAAGTACAAGGTCGAAGCGGCCGAGCAGCCGTTCGCATCGGGCGGCGCCGACTACCCCGCCGGCTCCTGGGTGATCCCGGCGCAGCCGGGCTTGCGGAACGCCCTCGAGGCCGTGGCGGCCGAGCTGGCGCTCGACGTGGCTGCCGCCGACGCCGCGCCCGACGTGCGGCGTCATGCGCTGGACCTGCCGCGGCTCGCGCTGCTGCAGACCTGGGCCGACACGGAGTCCCCTGGCTGGCTGCGCATGATCTTCGACGAGGAGAAGGTCCCATACACGCTGATCATGGACGAGGACGTGCGCCGCGGCGGCCTGCGCGAGCGCTTCGACGTGGTCCTGTTCCCCAACACCAACGACGCGCTCAAGGACATCGTCGGCGGCATCGATCCCCGCCACGCGCCCCTCGCGTTCACCAGGACGCCGCAGTTCCCGAGCCACGGCTCGCCCACCGCCTCGGCGGACGTCAGCGGCGGCCTCACCTGGCGCGGCATCCAGAACATCGAGGACTTCGTGCGCCGTGGCGGACTGCTCCTGACGCTGGGCGGCGCCTCGACGCTGCCGCTCGACGGCGGCATCGCGCGGGACGTACGCCGCGCTTCGACGAAGACGCTCTTCACGCCGGGCAGCGAGCTCCGCGCTCGCTTCCGGCGACCCGACCACCCGATCGCCTACGGCTTCAAGGAGCAAACCTCCGTCTTCCGCGAGAGCCGGCCGCTCTACACGGTGCGGCGCGCGGACGAGGGTCGCATCGTTCTGCAATGGGGAACGAAGATCCCGAGCGACGAGGAACCGGGCAAGGACGCGGCGGCCGAGGAGAAGAAGGAGCCTCTCGTGGTCAGCGGCGGCGTCAAGGGCGCCGACGAGATCGAGGGCAAGCCGGCGATCCTCGACATCCCGACAGGACAAGGGCGCGTGGTCGCCTTCGACTTCGACCCCATCCACCGCTGCCTGACGTTGTCGGATTTCCGGCTGGTCTGGAACGTGCTGCTGAACTGGAACGACCTGCCGCCAGCGCCGAAGGGCCGCTGAGCGGTGCACGCTGCCCGGCCAGCCCGAGAGGCAGCGGGGCCGTCATCCTGAACCGCGGGCGACGATCATCATCGTGATGTCGTCGCGGGGCGAGGCCGGGCCGCAGAAGGCCAGCACGTCCTGCAAGACACCCTCGACCAGCGCCTCGGGCGGCGCCTCGCGCCGCTCGGCGAGAGACACCTGGAGCCGCGCCTCGCCGTACTCCTCGTCCTTGGGGTTGAACGCCTCGCTGACGCCGTCGGTGTAGAGGAACAGCCGATCCCCCACCCCGAGCTGCGCGGCGGTGGGCAGGAAAGTCTCCTCCTCCATCACGCCCAGGGCTACGGCAGTGGCCGGCAGACGCTCGACCGCGCCGTTCGCGCGCATCAGGAACGGCGCGTTGTGCCCCGCGTTGACGTAGTGGAAGGAGCCGCCCGCGGGATCCACCTCGGCATAGAAGAGCGTGATCAGGCGGTTCGACGGGATGTTCGCGAACAGGTGGGCGTTGAGCTTGGTGAGCAGCTCGCTGCCGCGGAAGCCCGCCGTGATCAGCGTCCTGAGGCTCGCCTGCAGCAGCGCCATCAGCAGCGCCGCCGGCATGCCCTTGCCCGCCACGTCGCCCACGACGATGGCCAGGCGCCCCTGGCCCAGGTCGATCAGATCGAAATAGTCGCCGCCCACGGTGTTGGCAGGGCGCATCGACACGCGGATCGAGAGGCCGTCCTGGTCGTAGGGCTCGAAGGGCAGCAGGCCGAACTGGATCTGTCGCGCGACCTCGAGGTCGCTCTTGAGTGCCAACTTGTCGCGCAACTCGAGCAGCAGGATCAGGAACAGGAACGTCCCGGCGATCAGCAGCAGCGTGAAGTCGAGGCGCGCCTGAGCGTTTCGCACCAGCAGCGCCGACAGGTAGCGCAGCCAGCCCAGCGCCAGCAGCAGCGTGCCGAACGCGAAGAGGGCGCGCCGCGACGGGCTCAGCCGATAGGCCATCGCCGAGAAGACACGCCAGGTCATCAGCGGGTACCGCTCGTACCAGACGCGCCCCGCGAGGGCCTCGAAGTCCACCTCGCGGGCGAAGTAGCGGACGCTCTCCCGGGTGTCGCGGGTGAGCAGGTCCTGCAAGTCCTTCGAGCTCAAGTCGCGCGTGAACAGGTCGCGCAGCTCCTGCCAGTAGTCCTGCTGCAGGGCCTGGGTGGCGGGCGCGGGGCCACGCCGGCCCGCACGCGCGCGTTCCGCGAAGCTGGAGGCGAACTTCTCGAAGCGCTGGCGCACGTCCATCGGCGTCTACGCTCCCTCGCGTCGATTATCCCACCTGGCCGGGCTTTTCAGGCCAGCCGAGAGCGGATATCCTCCAGCGCAATCGCCAAGGAGAGCGTCATGAACCGAAGGAGCTTCCTACACAACGCCGCCGTGGCTGGCGCCGCCACGGGCCTGCCCACGCCGCCGGCAGCCGAAGCCGCCACGTCGATCGAGTCGCTGCCGAGGCCCGGACACAAGCCACTGGCCCGCGGCCGCAAAGCGGTGGTGAGCAGCTCCCATCCGGTCGTCACCGACACGATGCTCGCGGTGATGAAGGCGGGAGGGAACGCCGTAGATGCCGGTATCGCCGGCTGCCTGGTGCAGGCCGTCGTTCAACCCGAGATGACGAACCACACGGGCACGGTCACGTTCCTGTACTGGGAGGCGAAGACCGGCAAGGCCTACCAGCTCAACGGCTCGGGGACGCTCGTTCCGGGGCTCGCGCCGTTCCGGCCGTTGCCGGCGGTGGGCGGCCTCGCCGCGGGCCCCGTGCCCCCCTGCGCCTGCGTTCCCGGCTTCATGCCGTCGATGAAAGCGCTCCACGAGCGCTTCGGGACGCGGAAATGGGCGGAGCTGGCCGAGCCGGCGGCGCGCTGGGCGGCGGAGGGCTGCCCGGTGCACTCGTTCCAGTACGGCGTCTTCGAGAACGAGCTGCCCTCGAACACCTATTTCCCTTCGGGACGCGACTTCTTCATGCCCGGCGGCTTCACCCCCGCGGTCGGCGAGATCTTCAAGAACGCGGCGCTCGCCGAGACGATGCGGCGCTTGGCGGCCGAGGGCCCTGACTACTTCATCACGGGCGCGTGGGCCAAGCACTTCGTCGAAGAGGGCAACCGCCTGGGCTGGCCCGTGAAGCTCGAGCACCTCGCGGCGATCCCGCCGCGGTGGCAAGAGCCCTTGCGCTACGCACACCGAGGCCACGAGATCCTGCAGCTCGGCCCGCCCGAGCGCACCGGCGTGTTCTCCGCCCTCGTGCTCGGCATCCTGGAGAGCCTCGACACGGCCTCGCTCGGCCCCATCACGACCTCGGCCGAGAGCCTCTACTACATGGCGAGCGCGCTGCGCTGGGCCGAGTTCGAGCTGGGCTATCTCCACGACCCCGAGATCTTCGACAGCCCCGTGGACGTCTGGCTCTCCCGAGAACACCACCGGGCCATCGCCAGCGTCCTGCGCCGCAGCCGGCCCAAGGTCGACCTGACCGAGCACGTCCGCGTCACGGCCGGCAACCCGGCACTGGCCGCCGCGGGTCTGCCGACGGCCGGGCCGGACAAGCAGCCGCCCGTGATCGGGAGCTGCGAGCTGTCGATCGTCGACCCGGCAGGCAACTGGGTGCAGATGATGAACACGCTGCAATCGGGCGGCATCCCGGGCGTCGTCGTCGACGGAGTCCCGATGGTCGGCAGCCACGCGGTCAGCGACATGTCCTATTCGATCGCGGGCTGGTTCACGGGCGGCGGACGGCTGCGTCTGCCGATTGGCAACACGATCGTGCTCAAGGGCGGCCGGCCTTGGCTCTCGCTGGGCACGCCGGGAAACGTGCACGTGACGATCCCGCAAGTGCTGTCGAACGTCCTCGACCACGGGATGGACCCCTACGCGGCCGCGGCTGCGCCCCGCATGCTGCCGCTGCGCAACGACTACGTGCTCGAGATCGAGAGCCGCATCAGCTCCGACGTCGTCGCCGGGCTCGCCAGGCTCGGCGTCCAGGTGAAGCCGCTGCCGCCCCACGATTGGCACATGGGCTCGTTCCAGATGTCCTGGCGTGACGAGAAGACGGGCGAGCTCGTGAGCAGCACCGACCCGCGTCGCGCGGGCATGGCCGGGGCTTTCTGACGGACAACGAGCCACGGAGACTCGGAGATCACGGAGAACAATGAAATGAAAAGAGCGCAGTTCCCGCTGCTGTTGACGGCGATGCTGTTGTGCCGGAACCTCTCGGCAGCGGAAGGCGACCGCAGCGTCTTCGTCCGCTGCGGCCGCCTGATCGACGGCCGGGCGGACCAGGCCGCGATCGGCGTCGACGTCCACGTCCTCGGCGAGCGCATCGCCGCCGTCGGCAGGGACCTGCCGGCTCCCGCGGGCGCCCAGGTGATCGACCTGCGCTCCTCGACCTGCCTGCCGGGCCTGACCGACCTGCACGTCCATCTGACCTACAACCCCGGCGACGTGCTGGCCGACGCGATGCGTCGATCGAGCGCTGCCAAGGCGCTTGCTGGCCTGCGGCACGCCCAGGTGATGTTGAAGAGCGGCTTCACCACGCTGCGCGACCCCGGCGACGAAGACCGCTACTTCTGCCTGGTCGACATCCGCAACGCCATCAACCGTGGCGACTTCGATGGACCCCGCCTCTTCGTCGCCCCGCACATGATCTCCCCCACCGGCGGCCACGGCGACTTCAACGATCTGGCGCCCGATCTCGAGCAGCAGGTCCCCAACGTCGTCGTCGACGGACCCGAGGCGCTGCGCAAGGCGATCCGCGAAGAGATCAAGCACGGCGCCGACTGGATCAAGCTCGCGGCGACCGGCGGTGTCATGTCCGCCGCCGACGACCCACGTGCCCAGGCCTTCACCGACGAGGAGCTGCGCGCAGCCGTCGACGAAACGCACCGGCACGGGCGCAAGATCACCGTGCACGCGATCGGCAGCGGCGGGCTCAAGGCCGCCGTCCGCGCGGGCGTCGACGGCATCGAGCACGGCATCCTGATCGACGACGAGGGCATCGCCCTGATGAAGGAGCGCGGCGTCTGGCTGGTGCCCACGATCTACGTGCTCGACTACATCATCGAGGAGGGCGAGCGCGGCGGCATTCCCGCCGACAGGATCGCGAAGGCCAAGGCGCTCCAGGCGGAGCGCGACCGCTGCATCCGCAAGGCCTTCGCTTCGGGCGTCAAGCTGGCATTCGGATCGGACACGATCTTCCCGCACGAGACCGCGGCTCGCGAGTTCGGGCGCATGGTGCGTCTCGGCCTGACGCCCATGGCCGCGATCAAGGCCGCCACGTCCAGCGCCGCGCAGGTGCTGGGCCTGGAGAAGGAGATCGGAACGCTCGAGGTCGGCAAGCGCGCGGACCTCGTGGCCGTGGCCCGCGATCCGCTGCAGGACGTGACCGCCCTCGAGGACGTGTCGTTCGTGATGAAAGACGGGCGCGTCGCCAGAGCGCCCGAGGCGGCGCGCCGATGAAGCCGCGCTGGCTCGCCGCAATCGCGACACTTTCGTGTCTCGTCGCATCGCAAGGCGCAACACGAGCGGCGACACCGTCATCGGAGGTCGTCGGCGCGGTCGGCGACGCCTACCTCGACTGGATGAAGCAGGACAGCCTGTTCCTCAGAATGAAGTTCGGTCTGCCGATCGAGCGCCTGCCCGACGTCTCTCTCGCCAAGGACGAAAGCGACGCGGCGCGCGCCGCCGCGCTACTGGCGCGCCTCGACGCGGTCGTGCCGTCCCAGCTCTCCCAGGAAGAGACGCTCTCTCTCGAGATCCTGCAGCGTCAACTACGCGCGACGACCGAGGCGCCGCGCTTCCACTGGCTCGGCTTCCCGGTGACGCCGTACGCCTCGCCGATTGGCGGCGTGAACCGCGTCTTCGCCACGTTCGCGATCCGCGATGCAGACGCCGCGGACCGTTACCTTGCCCTCGCGCGGCAGCTCCCCGGGTTCTACGCCGGTGTGCGCGCCAAGCTCGAAGGCCAGGCGGCCCGCGGCGTTCGCATCCCGCGCGAGGAGCTCGACCTCGTCTTGCCCTTCCTGCGCTCCCAAGTCGGCGACATGGACACGAGCCCGTGTGCGGTGAGCCCGGAGCGGCTCGCCGCTCTCCCCGCGGAGCGGGCCAAGGCGTTCCGCGAGGCGCTGTGGCGCGTCCTGGACCAGGAGGTCAACCCGCCGCTACGCGCGCTCGTGGACTGGCTCGGGGGCGAGTATCGCGAGAAGGCGCCGGAGAGCGTGGGCCTCGGCCAATACCCTGGCGGGCCGGAGGCCTACGCCTGGCTCGTGAGGTGGCACACCACACTCGACGTGACGCCCGAGCAGGTCCATCGCGTCGGACAGGAACGCGTGGCGGCGATCGAAGCCGAGATGGCTGAGCTGCGCGACCGCATCGGCTTCAAGGGTACGCGAGAGGAGTTCAAGCAGCGCCTCACGACCGATCTGCGCTTCTTTCCGAAGACGCCCGAGGAAATCGGCGAGCGGCTGATGGCCCACATCCGACGCATCGAGCCCAAGCTGGACGCCTTCTTCCTGCACAAGCCGAAAGCGCCGTACGGCGTGAGGCGCCTCGAGCCGCAACTCGAGCCCGGCCAGACCTTCGGCTACTACAACCCGCCCACGGCTACCGAGGCTTCCGGGTACTACTACTTCAACGGCTCGAACCTCGCGGACCGCTCGCTGTTGAACGCCGCAGGGCTGATCTACCACGAGCTGCTACCCGGCCATCATTTCCAGATCAGCCTGGCCTACGAGAACGACGCGATCCCCGCTTTCCGGCGCGAGACCTTCGACACCGCCTACACCGAGGGCTGGGGCGAGTACGCTTCGGAGCTGGCGGGAGAGATGGGCATGTACGCCGACCCCTACGACCGCTATGGCCGCCTGGCGATGGACATGTTCATCACGACCCGCCTGGTGGTGGACACCGGGATGAACGCGCTGGGCTGGTCGCGCGCGCGGGCCGTCGCGTTCATGCGCGAGCATCTGATGGAGACCGACACCCAGATCCACACCGAGTCGCTGCGCTACTCCTGCGACATCCCGGGCCAGGCGCTGGCCTACAAGATGGGCGCGATCCGGATCCGCGAGCTGCGCGAGAAGGCGCACGCCGCCCTGGGCCCGCGTTTCGAGATTCGGCGCTTTCACGACGCCGTGCTGGGCAGCGGCTCGCTGCCCATGACGACGCTCGAGCGCCAGATCGACGCCTTCATCGATGAGGAGAAGAGAAGATGAAAACGAACCGGCGGCGCTTCATGCAGACGGCCGGCGCCGGCGCGCTGGGCGCGAGCCTGGCGTCCACGCTTCGAGCGCAGCAGCCAGCCGCCATCGCGGCTCAGCCAGCTTACGACGTGGCGGTCGTGGGAGCCGGCGTCTTCGGCGTCTGGATCGCCTATCAGCTCCAACGGCGAGGCCGGCGTGTGGCGCTGCTCGACGCCTACGGTCCGGGAAACGCCCGCGCCAGCTCGGGCGGCCAGACCCGCGTGATCCGCATGGGCTACGGCGACCAGGAGCTGTACACGCGCTGGTCGATGCGCTCGCTCGATCTGTGGAAGTCGACCTTCAACCAATCAGCGCGGCCGACCTTCTTCCAGCAGGTTGGAGTGCTCTGGATGGCGCGCGGCGAAGACCCGCTGACGACCAAGACGCTCGCGACGCTCGCACGGCTCGGCGTCCGACATGAGCGGCTGATGCGGCCGGAGCTCGAGGCGCGCTGGCCCCAGATCGACTTCGGCCCGATCACCTGGGCGATCCACGAGCCCGAGAGCGGCTTCCTGATGGCCTTCCACGCGGTGCAAGCGGTGGCCCAGCGGGCGCTGGCGTCGGGAGCCGAGTACCTCCAGGAGGGTGTCGTGCCGCCCTCTGGCAAGGGGGGCCTCTCCTCGGTGACGACGCGTTCGGGCAAGACACTCCGCGCCGGGAGCTTCGTGTTCGCCTGCGGACCGTGGCTGCCGAAGCTCTTCCCCGACCTGCTCGGCGAACGGATCTTCCCCACCCGCCAGGAAGTGTTCTACTTCGGGCCGCCGACCGGCGAGGAACGCTTCAAGCCGCCCGCGATGCCGGTCTGGGTGGACTTCGCCGAGGAGATCTACGGCCTGCCGGAC
>Ga0214473_10009791_pt1 | contig 11316 bp, 9 predicted proteins | sample RVTome_7_FD_203509 | JGI IMG/M metagenome (GOLD analysis project Ga0214473, IMG submission 203509) | Soil microbial communities from uranium-contaminated site in the Upper Colorado River Basin, Wyoming, United States - RVT98D197 | ecosystem: Environmental > Terrestrial > Soil > Contaminated >...
AGTCGTCGGTTTTGAGGAGGCCTCCCCAATCCTCTTCGTGGCGGTCAAACCCTGCGGAGATGGCGATGATGTCGTAGGCTTTTTGTGCTTGAAGACATCGTTTGACCTCTTCCAGAAACCCTTCACGGCGAGTCCCTTCAGGATGGAAATAACTGACGGAGGGTGAGCCACTGAAGGTGTTGGACGTGCCGTCCCCATAATGAAGATCGAAATCGAGGATGAGGGCGCCTTTGATCTTCTCCTCACTGAGGAGTTTTTTGATGGCAATGGCAATATTATTGAAGTAGCAGAACCCCCAGCAGGAATGGGGGCTGGCATGGTGTCCCGGAGGCCGGATCAAACCGAAAGCGGGCTGGCCTTCAAAAGCCATTTCCGCCGCGAGAATAGCCCCTCCTGCAGCGAGAACCCCAATTTCATAGACCTGAGATTCCCCTTTAACAAATTGAACGTGACTCTTTCCGTGAACTCTCTCCAGATCCCTGTCTGAGGCTGGCCCCGGTTCAACGAATTCAAACTCTTTCTCCAGCACCTTTACCATGGGTTCCATTCTTCCCGAAGCCGCTGCCGGGTCGGAGGTGTAGACTTCATAAAATCGCGGATGAAAGATGACCTTCATATAATTCTCTTTTTTCGAGAAGATTGTTCAAGTCCGGTTTATCACATCATGTGTCCGCTATATACTCGTAGGATAGGATTTATCCTCTTTAGACCGCTCTATTTCGGAACCCGAATGAAAAGGATGAATAGGTAGAATTTGAGAATGGAATGGAGAGAGTCATTTGGCCCCAGCCCCCCATCTTTTAAAAAGCATTGCATCAACAAAGAAAAGGTCGAGGACCTTTCCAATGGTTTGATCAATTAAATCTTCTATGGTCTTCGGATGATGATAAAAAGCAGGGACGGGAGGCATGATCACCCCTCCCATTCTTGTTACCTTCAGCATCAGTTCAAGATGTCCCTCGTGCAAAGGTGTTTCCCTAACGAGGAGGACAAGCCTCCTCCTCTCTTTCAACATCACATCAGCAGCTCTCACAAGCAGGTTATGGCTGTACGAATTGGCAATCGCAGAAAGGGTCTTGATGGAACAGGGAGCGACCACCATCCCATCCACCTTGAAGGAGCCACTCGCCAAAGGGGCAGTGAAATCCCCCTCCTCATAAACATGGGAAGCCATCGATTTTAGTCCGTTGATGTTATCGCTCGTCTCAATCTCCAAGTTCTTTAAACCGGCCTGAGTGATGATAAGATGGGTCTCCACCCCCAATTTAGAGAGGACTTCGAGCATTCTCACGCCATAAACAACACCAGAAGCACCGGCGATTCCAACCACTATCCGTTTCACCTAAGACCTCCTACTTTTCAACCTCTCTTTCATTGCCTCAACCTGAGCTTGTTCAAATTGAGAAGTGATTGATCTCTACATTCACTCCGCGATCTTCATTTCTGAGTCCAAATATTTTCGCAATTACTCGACAAACGCTTTATCCGCAATGGGTCGCAAAGGGCACCTCCTTCTACACTGAGAGAAGAAAATCCTTTTTCGGGGATCACAAACTGCTGCAAATTCTTGTTTGGATACTGATTTAGCTTCTCGACCACGGCTTTAGCAACCCTCTCCATGTCCTCAATACTTGTTCTTGCCTGAAATCTCTTATGGCCTCCTGAAAAACAAGCTTCCTCCCAGCCAATTTCCGCGACACCCAGAGTGGATCTCCTTTGTCCCTTATCTAAGTGGGACCACAACTGATCATGTCAAAACCACGTGGAGCGAGGACCTATGGGATTGTCGTATGAAGAGTTGCATCCAATCGAACTGGTCCTGACGCTCTATTCCCCCAAAAGAGATATTCCCTGAAACTTCCTGAAATTCAATTAGAGAGAACAATTGTAGGAGATGCCTAAGTCCGCTAGAGAATTGATTCATCCCTTGGCCCTCCTTTTTGTGATGAAATTTCTTGGCGGAAATCACTCTACAACAAAGCTAATCGAGGTTCTATTTTTCGAAAAGCTAATTTGGACAAAACTAACGAGACATAAATGTGATGAAAAGCCTAACAGTTGTGGATTGTCCTCCAGACTGGATCAGATACAGTTTGTATAACAACAAGATATCCAAAGCAGGAGGCTACGCCGGGAAAAGTAAAACAAAAATGAAATGTCTGGTATAATTCACAAAATTCTATGATTCAAGAGATACGGTTCAAGGATAGGACGTTGAGGTCCTTTGCAGGGCTCGTCTTTTCCACTGTTATTTTCGAGATTGGCGAAAAAAGAACGATCTGACGATTGGTTTAGCCATTTCAAGAATTTTCCGATTTTTCTGGATCAAGTCATCGTTTTCTTGTCGGTGGTGCATTCATTGATTCAGTATCGCCGGGTTACAAAGACTCAGAAGATTCACCCAATCTCATGGGAAATTCACCCTTACAATGGATCAGATGTCGCTGTCAAAGAAGATTTGATACACTTTCGTGAGTCTTTGAAAAAAGCTGCGTGAGCTTTAAACTATTGGCCCCATAAATCTTATGCAACTTTAAGGTCTACCTAGAGTTTTAAGACCGCCTTGACAATCTTCGCGTAGCCAGTACAACGGCAGAGGTTTCCAGCTAAGCCACGTCGGATCTCCTCTTCTACGGGATGCGGATTATGATTCAAAAGCGCCTTAGCCGCCATGATCATCCCGGGAGTGCAAAAACCACACTGAATTGCCCCCTCGTCGATAAACGCCTGCTGCAAGGGATCCAGCTTCCCGTTTTGAGCTAGACCTTCTATGGTCATGATTTGTTTGTTTTCCACCTCAACAGCTAAGGTTAGGCAGGATAGAGTAGGCTTTCCGTTTACCAATACGGTGCAGGCCCCACACTGCCCAATGTCACAGCCTCGTTTGGTTCCAGTGAGTCTCAGTTTTTCGCGTAAAATCTGCAACAACGTCTCCCGAGGATCCACAAATACTTGATGGTGGTGTCCGTTAACCTGAAAGGTAACTGAACGCCTATTATTCATGAAACTACCCCCATTTCTGCAAAAGCCTTTCTTAATAGTTCTTCAGCCATCTTGCGGCGGTAGGCCGGCAAGCCTGAGACGTTGGCTACTGGTTTAACCCTGGAAACAGCTTTAGTCGTGAAATGAGCCACTAGACTTTCGGAGAGCCCTTCCTGCGAAAGCATGGCTTCGAGATCTTTGAAACGAAGGGGCCTCCCATCAACAGCGTTAAAGACTACCCTGTACTCCTTGTTCTCTGGAAAAGCGACAAGGGCAACTCCTATCTGTGGAAAATCTATAGCCGCGCGAGGCCGCAGCTTATAATAACGTGCAAATCCAGGCTTTTGGGGTGGAATAATGATTTCTGTAATAAATTCATCCTTTCTCAAGTTAGTTGGTTTTACAGGATCACCGCTAAAGAATTCCTCCATTGATACAACTCTATGTTCCTGACTACTGCTAGTCACAATTATACTCGCTTCCAAAGCGAAAAACACACCTCCGACGTCAGCAGAGTACACAGCATAACACTTGTGTGCTCCCTTAATAGCATAGCAGGTGTTACCACCTAGTTTGTGGCAAGGAGTCAAGGAACGCCGCCAGCCCGCCGGCTGGTTATAGTACCAGCAACGCGTGTTCAGGCAGAGATTGCCTCCCACTGTTCCCATGAACTGATGCTGCATGGCACCCACCAAAGAGGCTGTCTCCGCCAGCACAGGAAAATTATCTTTTACCACTGCTGAGGTAGACAGTTTTTGGAGGCTGACCATCGAACCTATTTTGAGCCCCTTGGTTTGGCAATAACTTAAGCCCTCTAATTCAGGAAGCCTCTTTAGACTAACTACTAGTTCGGGGACTAATGTTTGCTGTTTCATTTGCACTATCAAATCAGTACCGCCAGCCATAATAGCCGCACGCCCGCCGGCCTGTGCCAGCAAAGAACACACTTCAGAAATGGATTCAGGAGCCTGATAATCGAATTTGGGTAGAATCAAATTGTTTTTCCCCCCTTTCGCTGCTTCTCTAAGGCAGCTAAAACTTTATCCGGTGTGATAGGCAGGGACGTAATCCTTATGCCGACGGCATGGTAAATTGCGTTGGCAATGGCCGGGGCCGTGGGTACCAGTCCTGGCTCCGCCACACCCTTAGCACCGAAAGGTCCGTGAGGCTCATTGGATTCAATTAAAAATACTTTGGGAAGTAACGTATCGCAGGCCGTAGGTAGCTTATACTCCAAGAAACTTGGATTAGCGATACGTCCGTCAGTGAAGACCATCTCTTCAGTTAAGGCATAACCTGAACCCTGAGCAAGAGCCCCTTCTACCTGGCCTTCCGCAGCCAAGAGGTTAATAATCCGCCCTAAATCGTGGGCGGACGTAAGATTAAGTAACTTTATTTGACCTGTATCCACGTTAACTTCCACTTCCGCCACTTGAGCAGCAAACGTATAGGCTACATTATTATTGCCATACCTCCTTTCATCCCTAAAAACTACATTCTCTGGGGCATAAGTAGCCATCCCTACAACAGGTTCGTGTTCCAGCTGCCAATCGAAATGTCCTATTAGACTGAGAATATCGACTCCTTGCGGCTGGAGTTTCCCCCCTAAGCCTTTGACATATAACATACCCCGATCATATACCACTTGGGTTTCGTCCACACGGTAATATTTAGCGGCTAACAGGATAAGCTTCCGTTTGAGGTCCGCTGCTGCTAGGCGTACAGCGCCACCTCCTAGGATGGTAACGCGATCTGAAAAACTTCCAAGGGCATAAGGACAGTTATCTGTGTCCAACGGAGCAACTTCTACTGCATCGAGAGGCACTTCAAGCTCTTCCGCCGCTATCTGGGCGAAAACCGTGTTCGAGCCTTGCCCGACATCTGCCTCCCCCGATATCACTATCACTTTGCCGGTATTTAGCACCTTCACCCAGGCTGTTGATCCCCAAAAGCCCCGCGATACCCGCCGCCCAGCCACGTGAATCATGCAGGCCATGCCGATCCCCCGCCTTTTTTGCGCAGGTGACTCTCTCCTTTTTGACTTTTCACGTGGCCAGGACACTCTTTTGGAATCCCAATCAGTTTCCTGCCTCACTTTATCGATGCATTCAGTAAGGCCGCAACTGGAAATATCCCAACCATGAACGGTGATATCTCCCTTTCGTGTGGCATTTTTTCGCCTCAGGACTAACGGGTCGATCCCCAGCTTTTGTCCGGCCATATCTACCATGGATTCAAAAGCAAAATGCATTTGCGGGTTGCCAAAACCACGAAAAGCTCCCGTGGTTGGGAGGTTGGTATAAACTAAGGTTGCCTTAGTGTGCACATTAAGTATGCGGTACAATGAATCGACCCTCTGGGCCATGGTCTCTAACAAAAGTGGAGCAACGCACGTGTAGGCGCCGTTGTCGGCTATGATCTCCGTCTGCTTGGCAAGAATAGCACCATCTCTGGCAAAACCCACTCTAAGCTTAATGGTGGCAGGCACCCTGGGACGGGCGAGAATAAATTCCTCGACGCGACTGGCCTCAATCCGCACCGGACGTTTCGTTTGCAGTGCAAGTAAAGCCGCTATAAGTGCATTCTTCGGAACATGTCTGGCTCCAAAGTTTCCACCCAGAGTGGGTGTGATAACCCTAACCTTCGAAGGTTCCACGTCAAGAACCTGAGCAATATCATCTCGAAGCCGGAAGGGAGAACCGGATGGCGCCCAAACGGTAAGTTTGTCGTTTTCATCAATGGATGCTATGCAGGTAGTGAGCTCTAAGTAACAAGCATTAACCCGGGGAAGAACAAAGGTTTCTTCTAGTACATCCGAGGACTCGGCAAATCCGGCAGCAATATTGCCGCGTTCGATTACGTATTCCTCAGCAATATTGTTAGGAAAAGCCTCATGGATGGCCTGTGCTCCCGGACGTAGAGCTTCTGAAGGTTCCATGTACTCAGGTAATTTCTCATAGACCACCTCGATCATTTCGAGAGCTTCCTCCGCGGTCTCTTGGTCAACAGCAGCCACCGCCGCCACCTCATCACCTATGAACCGTACCTTATCCGTTGCAAGCAGATATTCGTCCTGTATGAAGTGTCCGTACCTCTTCTTGGGAGTGTCAGCAGCTGTAACCACTATCGCTACCCCTGGCAGCTTCTTAGCCTTGGTTGTGTCCACATGTAATATATTGGCGTGGGCATGGGGACTCCGCAGAATTGCCCCATACAATGCTCCCTCAACAAAGATATCATCACAATATTTTGCCTGTCCAGTGACCTTGCTTATCGCATCCAGTCGTGGTGTCGCTGCTCCAACAACATTCATACTCATTCCTCTTAGACAAACATCGATGTTTTAACTTAAATTGACTTGCCGAATAAACATTCCCCTGACCAACCTCTCGGGTTTATTCATCCCGTCATTTCACTTCTGACCATATACTATCCCCAATATCAACACTACTTGACGGGGTTAGCACTTCCACGATCTTAATCGACCAGGGCTCTGGTCTTAACCTTCCTTTAAAGTCTCTAACCCATAGCTTCTCCCCGTCAGGTAGCTTGGCGGGATCCCGAGATATGATTGCTTTGACATCCATGCGCTCGTAGGTTTCATGATCAACTATATACGTTTCAATCACCTCGTTTGCATCAATTTTTCGCTCATATCCATATAAAACCTCGTCCATTGTTTCCCACTCTCTGGTACTCATAGCCCGTACTCCTTCCAATTACTCAGGACCTTATCTTGAAGGTCCTTCGGAAATATGGTTTCAAACGATGATACCGGAGGTACAGCAATCGAAGGATGCCAGTCGAGAGGCCAGGTGGCATCAAAGGTGACGTGCGGCGCATTCATCTTAAGTCTTTCCTCTAAACTCGCATAGGGAGTGAGGGGCCCGCATATCTCATCGCTAATGATTATGCCTCTCCGTGGATGGACTCTGGTACCAATCACCCACAAAATCTTATTAGCATCGAAAATATCAACGTCATCGTTTACGATGAGAAATTTGAAGTTATAAACAGCAAATTGCCCCATCTCGGAAGTAAGTGCATTTTTTATCATTGTTGCTATATTCGGTGTTGGCCTTTTGACCGCAACCACCACCATACAGGAACCTGCTTCCGGCACTTTCCAAACGCGTGCCTGAATGCCCAATCGCTCTAACGTGTCTACCGCCATTCCAGAACTTAGTATGGCATTACCTAGATTCTCATCTACTGGAACCCCTACAGGACTAAAAGCTAGGATTGGATCATTCCTATAGGTTATTGCCTTCACCTGGTAAATTGGACGCGGATCCCTTGGAGATGCACGATAGCCTGTGTATTCACCAAATGGACCTTCCCACGCGCGTAGGCGCGGCGGAACCACCCCTTCAATTACTATTTCTGCGAAGGCCGGTACTTCTAAATCATTGGTTTCACACTTGACCACCGGTAGAGCCTTCTTTCTAAGACCTCCAATCACGTCTGCCTCGTTTACAAAATCGGGAACGGGGCAAGCACCAATTAGAAAAGTTATTCCGTCAGGACATATGGCAGCAGCAAAAGGCATAGGCTCGTTCCGTTCTTCATATTTCCGGTATATCTTTCCTATGTGCTGGCCGGGAATAATTAACCCACTCATCGTGTTTTTGTTAATTATCATCGCACGGTAAGTACCCCAATTGACCCAGTTGCTATCGGGATCCTTTGTGGCAGTAACTGCCCAACCGACTATATACCTGCCGCCATCACCATCGTGGATCATCGGGGCTGGGAATTTGTATAGATTCACTTCATCGCCAACCATCTTATTCTGTTTACAAGGGGCATCTTTGGGATCAATTCTAATAGGTTTTACAGGATTCCTAAGCGCATATCTTATCACTTGCTGCAGGTCACTTTTAGCCTTATTCGGGTCACCCTTATAGCCAAATAACTTCACTATGCGGTCTATACCGCTATTCAACTGAGAAGCCATTCGAAATCCTTTGGGAAAGCCCTTAATCTTGTCAAATATGACAGCAGGGGTTCCACCCGCTCCGACTGCCCTGCCTAATCCTTGTTCGGCTAACCTCCGGGCAATAGCCCCCGCCTCCAGATTCCAATCCACCTCTTTTTTTACTGTAACTAGCATTCCTTCTTTTTCGCACTCCTCCATAAACACTCGATTGTCGTCATAGGGAAATGGCATTTTTACTCTCCTTTCGTTATTTGATTTTAAGAGCGTTTCCCAGTTTCATAATCTGAAAGCACGATTTCTATCCGAAGTCCTCCCCCTTAACACCTTTTTCTTCGAGTATCTTGATGCCCCAAAGGTCTGGAAGAGCCATTCCTCTTTGCCACCTCACACGCAAGGAATCCCCGCCGGACAAGTTCTTCGAAGACTTGTCAATCACAGCCTTCACAACCCTTGTTTCGTAAGTTTCAGTATCCCTTATTTCCAAAGTGCACTCTTTCCCGTCAGGGATCTCGGTTGGATCTTTAAGGATAAAAGTTTCGTAAATGGCCATGTTTTCCTCCTTATCTTTTTGGTTATTTGAAAGAATAAATGTTCACGAAGCTCTTTTTCTCAATCTTCAGTATGTTTAGGTTCTTGATCGTAAAGCCGCTGTGGTCCTCCGGACTCAAACTGATGACCCCCCTCGATGCCTCAAACCCCTTGATATTCTCGATGGCATCCCTGATTTTCAACGGATCATTTCCTCCCACTTCCATAGCCTTTGCAAACAACTTGATCCCATCCCACCCCTGGGCATGCATTATCAGCGGCAGGACGCCGGGGTATTTTCTTTTCATGGCTTCAAAGAATTCTCTGGCCCCGGGAGATTGACTAGCGTAATTGACATTGCTTATTAGCATCATGCCCTCCCCCGGCTCCCCTACCAAATTGAGAAACGTTTGCGTAGTGAGAGAACTCGCACCTATTACGGGGATCTTGATTCCAAGCTCTTTTCTCTGTCTCATAAAGATCGCCGGTGCACTTGGGGGAGCACCGCAGAGGGCAATGCCATCGGGATTAAAGTCCCTCACCTTAAGAAGGATAGGAATCAAATCGGTATCGGTGCCTTTAAATTCATAAGAAAGGGTTTCAACCGATTTTTCCTTGAAAGCCTTTCGGAGCATGATTTCATAAAGTTTCGTATGCTCAGTGGTATCATGCACTATGGCAACTTTTTTCCACCTCAATTCTTCGACAATGTATTTTGCCAGGGCTCCTGCGCCGACGTCCGTACGAACGGTATTCATAAAAGCAAAACGTTTCCCCTCTACGACTGAGTAGGTAGGGGCCACACTGATGAACGGTATCTTCTTCTCCTCGCAAACCAGGGCAATTGCATGGGCTGGGGGCATGGGCGTCCCGCCCAAGATCGCCGGTACCTTGTCTTCCCCTATCAATTTTTTGGCTAAACGGCTAGCCACCGCCGGATCATTTCCATCATCTTCAAAAATTAGCTCCAATTTGTGACCGTTGACTCCCCCAACTCTGTTGATCTCCTCCGCAGCAACGAATGCACCATCCTTCTGTGGACCTCCCATGGCAAGGTAGCGACCTCCCGCGGTGAAAATGACTCCGATTTTATAGGGTTCTTTCTGCGCATATGCGCTGGAGCCAAAATCACTGATGGCCGAGATCACAAATATACTTGCGATAATCAAGACTAAACTTTTCGGTTTCATATGCGTCCCTCCCTTTCTATCGTGGGAAAAGAACTTACTCCCTCTCCCTATTTGATTTTGGAAATGTTTATAGCTTCATAATTCAATCCGGCGAGATTCAAGTGGCCGTTCTTTCCTCCTTTTCTCTCTCCCACCACCTCCCCTAAGATTCATTCTCTCCGCACCCATGTTGAAACCTTAATAGGCTTCCTCACAGAGTCGCACCTTAACAGATCAGTTACTTAAAAGAATAAATGTGAACAAACCTCTTTTTTTCAATCTTTAGTATGTGTAAGTTCTTTGCTGTAAGGCCGCTGTGGGACTCTGGACTCAGATTGATGGGTCCCCTCGATCCATCAAGCCCCTTGATATTCTCGAGGGCATCCCTAATCTTTAACGGATCATCTCCTGCTACTTCCATGGCCTTTGCAAACACCTTAACTGCATCCCATGCCGTAGCATGAAATATCAGCGGCAGAATTCCTGGATATTTTCTCTTCATCGCTTCAAAAAATTCTATGGCCCCAAGAGATTGACTCCCATAATTAACATTGCTCTGCAGCATCATTCCCTCCCCCGCCTCGCCCACTAAATTAAGATACGTTTGCGTAGTAAGAGAGGTTGGTCCTATTACGGGTATCTTAATGCCAAACTCTTTTCTTTGTTTCATAAAGATCGCCGGTGCACTTGGGACAGATCCACACAGAGAAATCCCATCCGGATTAAACTCCCTTACCTTTAAAAGAACAGGCACCAAGTCCGTATCAGTGCCTTTATATTCATAAGAAACCGTTTCCACCATTTTTTCTTTGAAAGTCTTTCGGAGCGAGATTTCATATAGTTTCGTGTGTTCAGTGGTATCATGGACGATCGCCACTTTTTTCCACCTTAACTCTTCAATAATGTATTTTGCCAAGGCTCCCGCACTAATATCAGTTGGAACAGAAACCATAAAAGAAAAACGTTTCCCTTCCACCACCGAGTAAGTAGGAGCTTGACTAATATAGGGTATCTTCTTTTCCTCACAAACCAGGGCTATTGCATGGCATGGGGGTATCGGCGTTCCGCCGAAAATCCCTGCTACTTTGTTTTCTCCTATCAATTTTTTGGCTAAACGGCTGGCTACCGACGGGTCACCTCCATCGTCTTCAAAAATCAGCTCTAATTTGTGACCGTTGACTCCCCCAACTCTGTTGATCTCCTCCGCAGCAAGGAATGCACCATCCTTCTGTGGACCTCCGATGGCAGCGTAGGGACCTCCTGCGGTAAAGATGACTCCGATCTTATACGGCTCTTTCTGCGCGTATGCGCTGGAGCCAAAATCACTGATGGCCGAGATCACAAATATACTTGCGATAATCAAGACTAAACTTTTTGGTTTCATATGCGTCCCTCCCTTTCTATCGTGGGAAAAGAACTTACTCCCTCTCGTTATTTGATTTTGGAAATGTTTATAGCTCCATAATTCAATCCCGGCGGAATCATATAGCCGCTCTTTCCTCCTTTTCTCTCTCTCACCACCTCCCTTAAGATTCATTCTCTCCGCACCCATGTCCAAACTCTAATAGGCTCCTTCTACAGAGAGTCGCACCTCAACAGATCAGTTACATAAAAGAATAAATCGGAACAAATCTCTTTTTTTCAATCTTTAGTATGAATGAGTTTCTTATTGTAAGACCGTTGTGGTCCTCTGGGCTC
>Ga0214473_10009792_pt1 | contig 11315 bp, 9 predicted proteins | sample RVTome_7_FD_203509 | JGI IMG/M metagenome (GOLD analysis project Ga0214473, IMG submission 203509) | Soil microbial communities from uranium-contaminated site in the Upper Colorado River Basin, Wyoming, United States - RVT98D197 | ecosystem: Environmental > Terrestrial > Soil > Contaminated >...
CTCAGATTCAACAGAATCATGCAGTAGGCCGCTCCGGTATAATCCGACAGGCGATGGGCTACTATTCTCAATACCGATGGCAAATCCAGGGTGGATGAAATCGCCAGCGACGTTTCCTGCAAAATGCGCGTCCCTTCGGCCCGCAGTTGTTTGTCTTTTTCGAGAAGCACTCCAAAGGTCAATACCGCGATCAGGTCGATGAGGAGATCGGATATGCTTGAAAAAAACCGAGATTTCATCTCGTCTTCGCCGGAGACCAGCAATAGAATACCGATCAGCCGACCCTTTAACCGCAACGGGAAGAGGCAGACGCTTGGGTACTTCGCGAAAATCTCCAGCAAATCGCCATCGGGGGGCAGACCCTTGATATCGTGCAGATTCGTCCGCGAGGAAAGCTTCTCCATTATCTTCAAAAGCCCCAGTCCTCTGGGTGTGGCGGTCAAAGCGTGAACGATATCGTCGCTTATGTTATACCGGCCCAGCGCCGATGATGATTCGCTGGTTTGCACGGACGAGAAAACCGCTCCTCCGCAGTCCGGCAATCCTCGAAGCAAAAACTCCAGAACGTCGCCTATGGACTTGCCTTCAAACCCTTTATCTTCAATTATCTCCAGGGTCATCCCGAACTGCTCCAGGGATTTTTTGAAATACATTTTTTCGGCGGAGCTCTCACCGGCCAGGCTGAACAATTCAGCCAGCTCGGGCATGAATTTTTCCATGACATACTGGTCTCTGCGAAAAATTTCCACGCCGGGCTTATCGGACCTCAATAGCCTGCCGAGCAGGGCCGAATGGTCGGAAAACGATCTCAGGTATCTTATTATCAAATAGAAGAAGAGAATGACACTGATTATGGGGAGCAGGCCCAAAAGCGTTACCTGCCAGCCCCACAGATATTTATCGGCGAACGATTGAAATACGGTTCTTATATAGACATTACCGGCCATCGAACCATCTAACATATATATCGGGATGGCGACCAGGGTTCTGTCATCATTTCGCGGCTTGGCGCCGTTCGGAGCGAATACTTCGATGGTGACGACTCTGTTGTCCAGATCGAGGCGGGCATATACGGCCTTCGCCGTAACGGCCACCGAGAGAGTCCAATTATCGTCTTTCATGCCCTTTAGACTACCCAGAGATCGAGTGGAAAGAAAATAACATTCGTTCTGATAGACGATGGAGATGAAAGCCGAGTCTACTTCCAATACCCGGCCGATTTCCGGCGGGGCGGGATGATTCTCTTCAGGATTCGCCGTGATTGTATCGCCGGCGGTTCCTGACAGCCAGGCGCGCGTTCCGGCAATCCCCAATTCGTTCAATCCCTCCTCTGCCTCGTAAAACGCCGCCGACACATCCGCGCCGCCCTGCGTTGACCTGACGATGCGAGCCGCCATTTCGGCTATGGTCTGATCCATGAAATGAGAAGCGCCATGATCCAGACGCGAATAGTAATCCATCGCTTCCTTATTCCAGAAATTTTCGGGACCTTCAATCAGGCCCCGTCCGAAAGTCAGGAACAGGATTGATGATGCGGCGGTTATGATAAATCCTAATATCGCCGCTTTTTTAAAGAGAGTTTTGTGCGAACGAATTACCTGCATCGCTTTTATTTCGCCATGATCGCGCGACCCTGTTCGCTTTTTTCCATGGTGATTTCGTGAATCCTGGCCGCGTTGCGCTGGATAACCTCGATAAATCTATCGACGTCGACCCGATCATCGCGAGTTCGCGTCTGGAGATACTCGCAGGAAGCCAGAATGCCCGCCAGAGGACCGTTGATTCGCGACCGGAAATTCGGACCCGGATCGATCAGGGCGCTATCGGCGAATTGCTCTTTTTTCCTAAGCATTAGCGATTTCCGGCCTTCCTTCAGAAGATCGCCAGTCCTCCTGTCTTTATGCCATGTCAGCACCATGGAAATCAGACTCGCGATGGACGTCACCAGAAGAGCCGATTCTCCGTTGAGCGACGATCTATTGATATTCCGTGATTCACCCACCGTCAGAGACCCGACCGGCGTATCGCCCACCATAAGAGGCACGATCATTCCATGCTTGATCCCGTCCGGAAACAACAGGTTTTTTTCATCCTCCGTCGGCGTGTTATCGCCGCCTTCTAATCGAAAATAGAGGTTCGTCCGTCCGAGAAGAGCCTTTCTATGCAATGCCGTATCCTGCAGTTTTACTTTCGATGAATCTTTTTCGGGCCAGACAAGATCTCTCACCTGAGCTAATCCGATTGTCTTGAAATACTCCCTCCTGGCATCGGCGAAAATGATCCTGCAAAAGGTAACCGGGGCGAGATCAACCACCAGCGACGCCAGCTCCTTGAGAAAACCCGAGAGATTGACGGCGGAAAGAGATTTCTCCTGGTAATATTGCAGAGCGCCGAATAGCTGCTCGGTTCGCTCCCTCATTTTTTCCAATAGCTCGACTTCGAGTCGTTGGCCGATTTTCTGCCCCAGGGCGGCGCCCAGAAGCGGCAGATATGACGCTTTCCCCGCCGGTTCGGCCAGATCGATCCGTAAATGGGCCAGCGGATTTTTAGCGCCCGAAACCGTGAAAATGAAGTTTTTTTGCTCGCTGTCCAGAATCATACCTCTCGAACCGCTCTTGAACCGGCCCGCCATATCGAAACCGTCATTGAATTCGGGATATTTCGCTCTCGGGAAGAAACCCGATTTTACGGAGACCACCCCGCCGGTGGACAGATTGAAATCTATTTCGTATGGCTTCCCGCTGCCGTGAACATAAAGAGAGATTTTCCTAAACGGTATATAACCGTGAACTATCTTCGCCGATTTGATCAATGCCGAGACCAGGGCTTCGCCGTTTTCGAACGGCTTGACCGCCATTATCAGCATTTCCCGATACCGTGATACCAGGTTGTATCTCTTTTCAGCGTTATCGTTCTCCAGCGATATGCCCAGGGAATCGCAAACGATCTCCATCAATTTCACGTCATCATCATCGAACAACAGAACGCCACTTCTATAAAGCGTCAAAACCCCCAGGGTTTTGTTTTCGAACTCGACTGGAAGGGACATGGCCGCGAATAACGGCCCCGCCTCGGACATGAGCCTGAATCCGTCGCCGAATACCAGGTCTTTATCGCTCAGAACTGCCCGGCCCGCGTTCTTGCATTTCCAGAACATATGGGCGTTATCGAGCGGTATGGAAATCAGATCTTTTGATTCGGACGTCAGGCCGGATTCATAGACAAGTCTTAAACCGCCGTCGTCGGTGGTTTTGTGCAAGGATATCGCCTGGCAGGACAATACCTCTTTAACGTTGTCGGCGAGCGCTCCCAAAAGCTGGTTATGATGATGTCCTTTGACCAATGACGCGGAAACCTTTTCTGAAATCGACCTGGCATTTACAGTGACAAGCGGTTTTCCCTTTTGATCAAAATACTCTTTGGCCCAGCGAACGGCGCCGAGGACCAGAAATGACCAGCCGATTACATACCCGACAATAGTTTCCAGAACATAAGCCTGCCACGATTGGGAAAACAAACCGGTGGATAGGCCTATTTTGGAGACAATTCCGGCAATCGAACCCGCCGCGATCAGGCCGAAGCCGATCCTGAATCTGGTCAGCGCCGATCCATTTATTCCGGCACGGCGCAAGTTCAATTTATAAAGCAGGATCAGGGCCGCACCGCTTCCCATCAACCATACTAATTTTTGCTGAATTATTTCCATTTTACACCCCTTTACGCCTTTTGATATTTTATCGACCTGTTCGTGATATAGTTGAGGTTATTTACCCTTGACTTTTGAGTATACGCGGGCTAAATTTGCCTTGTGAATCGGTCAAAATTCCGCGTGTTGGGCTGCCTGATAACATTTTTTTTGATTAGTACCTGCTCCGATTCTCTTAAAGAACCGCCCGGCAAGATCTATGGCTCCGTAACATTATCCCCTGAACCGATTTCCGGCGAAAACTGGGCATATCTGACGGCTTCCAGCGATATCGCGGTCTATTCGATCACCTCTGATCCTGCAACTCATAAATTCGCCTTCGATAACTTGAAGGTCAGCAATTTGCGGACGGAGTATTATCTCGAAGCATATCGGGAAGGGTATATATCCTACGGGGATTCTATCCTGGTTGAAGCGGGCGTTACGTTATCGAATTACAACATCATTCTGCAGAGAGGAGCGAGGCAGGATACGACTTTCCAGGACGGCATAAGCCCCGACTCTTCTTATTTCGGCTGCCTGGATACTTATATCTCCACTCCCGACTCAACCGCGTTACACGGCGCCGGATCGTATATAATCGCGGCCGGCGGCGCTCCCGGTTCTTTGAAAAGAGGACTTATCCATTTCTCATTTACCTGGCCGCAATATTTCCCGGCGGTCGATACGTTTCCCAAAGAGATTGAATCGGCCGGGCTATGGCTGTATGTCGATTCGGTTCTGACCAGCGGCTCGGTTCAATTCGCGGTCTTCAATCTGGAACAGGGCTTTTTCGAAAACTCCGCCAACTGGATAAACAGCGGCCAGGGCCCCTGGCCGGGCGGCCCCGGCGGATCGTGGGGAATATATTCTTCGGATACCGTAACGGTAAGCGGGCTGACAACCGGGTGGGTTCATTTTTCCATCGACGAGATCGCTGCCCGCTGGCTTATCGACTCGAATACCGGCCCTATGATGATAAAACTTGTCGATGAATCCAGGTTCAGCTCGATATTTATCCGGTCGGCCGACAGCGATTCCGTTTCGCTTCATCCGAGGCTCAGAATCGCGATAAATTACCTCCAATAAACTCTTGATTCGCAGCGAGTCCGAATGACTGAAAAAAATTCAAACCCAATATCAGGCATAGCCGGAACGCCGGGGAGTTTGACTGAATTCGGCGACTATCGGGACCTCGGTTTGTCCGACGGCCGCCCGGGTATATCTTTCCGAAAAACGGATCTTTTGCCTGATAATCGGCGCCACCTATTATTTGATCCCGGCGCCATCGACGCATGAACCGACATAACCAAATATGAAAGGAAACATTTCCGGGATAGAGATTATGCGCAACAGACTCTTTTTTCCAGCGGTTGTTATTCTCACGGCGGCCTGCGCTGTAACGGCAATGTCTTCTCCCCTCATTCTGATCAGGGGAGGCACGGTGATTACGGTTACCGGAGAGACTATTGAAAACGGCGATATTCTGTTAAAAGACGGCAGGATCGCGGAAATCGGCAAAAACCTCCCGGCTCCGAAAGACGCGACGGTCATCGAGGCCGCCGGGAAATTCATTATGCCGGGCATTATTGACGCACACTCGCATATCGGGGTTTATTCCTGGCCGGGCGTTCCGGCTCACGATGACGGCAATGAAGCCACGTTTCCCATTACGCCCGAAGTGCGGGCGCAGGATTCTTTTAACGCCGATGATCCGGCGATCAGACTGGCCGTGGCGGGAGGCGTGACTACTATCCAGTCTTTGCCCGGATCGGCTAACCTGATCGGCGGGGAGACATTTGTCTTGAAATTAAAGCCGGGCAGGACGGCCGAGGGTATGAAGATCCAGGACGCTCCGAAGGGAATAAAAATGGCCCTGGGGGAAAATCCCAAGAGAGTCTACGGCGAAAGAAACGAAATGCCGTCCACCCGGATGGGAAATTACGCCATGATGCGCGCCTGGTTTGTAAAGGCACAGGATTATGCCAGAAGATGGGAGCGATTCGAGAAAAAGCCGGACGACAGCGACAAGGAACCTCCGGTCAGGGATTTGAGGCTCGAGACACTCGACAAGATCCTCGATGGGGAATATCTGGTTCATGTTCATTGTTATGCCAAAGACGAGATGCTGCGGATGATCGCTGTCGCCGATGAGTTCGGTTTTAAAATCAGGAGTTTCGAACATACCCTGGAGGGGTATAAGATCGCGGACACGTTGGCCGCCCGCGATATCGCCGCCTGCACCTGGACCGATTGGTGGGGTTTTAAGGTGGAAGCGTTCGAGGGCATACCTCAAGCTCCCGCAATTCTGGCCTCGAGAGGCGCCAGGGTGGTGTTCCATTCCGACTCGGCCGATCAGATTCAAAGATTGTGGCTTGACGCGGCCAAGGCGGTCCGATACGGGATGGACAAGCAGAAGGCTCTCGAAGCTCTGACCATCAATCCGGCCTGGGTATTGGGTCTGGAAAACAGAATCGGCTCGATAGAGAAAGGGAAGGACGCGGATATCGCCATATTCTCCGGGCATCCCTTTAATATCTACTCTCTGGTCGAGATGACTATTGTCGACGGTGAAATCGTTTTTGACAGGTCGAAGGAGCCGTCAAAACTGGAGATTAATCATGAGAACTAAAATATTAATGCCGTTGATCCTGCTTTTTTTCATGTTCGGGACTGTCGACGCCTGGGTATTAGCCGTCAAAGGAGGCCGGATTTTCACCATGGCTGACGGCATAATCGACGACGGCGTGATATTGATCGAAAATAACCTTATCGCCGAGGTGGGCAGAGATATTCAGATTCCGCCGGGGACAGAGGTAATCGACGCGACCGGGATGATTATCACACCCGGCCTGTTCGACTCATACAGCCAACTGGGACTGGTCGAGATCGGAATGGTTCAGGCTACCGTGGATACCGAGGAAAAATCGGGCCCGCTTACGCCGGAGGTCAGGGTTATCGACGCATTTAACACGCAGTCGAAACTCATCCCGGTGGCGAGGATCGAAGGGGTTACCACGGTTCTGGCCGCCCCCGGAACGGGAAATGTCATTTCGGGACAGAGCGCTGTAATGGATTTGTACGGCTCCACGGTGGACGAGATGACCGTGAAAGCGCCCGCCGCTCTGCATTTCAATTTTGGGGAGGCTCCAACGGGCAATTGGCGTGCCAGGCACAAGATCGATACCAGAATGGGACTGGTCGCCATGCTCAGGCAGGCTCTTATCGACGCCCAGGAATACAAGAAGAAATGGGCCGGTTTCGAAGAAAAGTCGAGAGCCTACAAGGAAAATCTTCAACTGCCCCAGAGAAAGCGTCAAAAAGATCTCGAAGAACCGTCGATGCCGGAAAGAGATCTCGGTAAAGAGACGATCATCCTTGCCTTAGACCGCCAGATACCGGTAATTCTCTCGGCCAACAGGAAAGATGATATTCTGGCAGCCATCAGGGTGGCCGAGGAATTCAATTTCAGGCTGATTCTGCTTCATGGAGCCGAAGCTTATATGGTGGCTGATATTCTCAAGAGAAAGAATATCCCCGTTCTTCTCGGCCCGATCACAACGCAACCGTCATCGATGGAATCGCAGGGGGCAATTTATGAAAATGCCGCTTTGCTCGACCGGGCCGGGGTGAATTTCGCTATTATCTCGGGGGACGCCCACAATGTCAGGGATATCAGGTTCCAGGCGGGAATCGCCGCCGAATACGGTTTATCCATATCGGCTGCTCTAAAAGCGATCACTGTCAATCCGGCTCAGATTCTCGGGGTCGATAAAGCACTCGGCTCCATAGAACCGGGGAAGATTGCGAATATTGTTGTTTTTAACGGCGATCCGCTGCAGCCCCTGACCAGGGTCGTGGATGTTATTATCGAGGGCCGCCGGATACCCCTCGAATCTTTTCAAACGGAGTTATTCAACAAATATAAATAGCATCTATCTTGCTATTAATTGTGGAATTAAAAAAAGGAAAATCGACGTGTCTGAAACACCTGTATTGTATCAAGAAATCTATAGATGTGAATTATGCTCTCAGTTCGACAATCCTGATCCTAATGGTATAATAGGTTTTGTTCGACCAGGCAGCAATCAGACATTTCCTGTTTCACACTTTGGTGATATCGCAAATTCCTTAATATGGCTTGTTGCCACGAACCCAAAAGGTGATAGAAATGATCCAAATGTTGGCCATTTAGTTAGTCAATACGATATGCGCAGTAGGAGCATGCTGTCTGCGCAAGACGCACAATCTGTTTACAATCATTTTAACAGCTACTTTAAGAATTCCTCTAATATTCATTCCTTTTTCGACGTATTCTTGCATTTACTTGATGGCATAAGAGTAAATGATCATAAATGCACTTTCGAAAACGGGAAAATATGTGCCGTAGACGCAATAAAATGCCCTACTGATTTAGATTGGCAAGTTTTTGTCAGGAAACCAGAGGGGAAGAAAGTCTGGCATAACTGTTTGGGAAATAAAAGCCGCCCCGGGCCAAATCGCTTTCTCATTAAGCAAATTATTTTACACAAACCTTTGGTGTTAATTTTCGTCGGAACCGATGGATTAGTGCCAATGCAACATAAGGGATCAAAAAATAAGGTTCTTACCAGCTTGATACCAGACGACTTGAAAACATATCTCATGGATGTAAAATATTCAGCATATCCCAAAAGAGTTTCGATATCTTTGGGAGGTGCTGGGAGGATTTCAAGAGCACCGGTAATGATTATTGACAGATTGCATCACACTGTTGGCAAAATTATTGGAGATTCATTGAACTAAATATAAAAGAATAATTTCAAATTTAATTGAATAACTTCGGCTGTTACGGGTATCCTTTTATGGCAGGAGTTTGAAATGAACGGATACCCGCTGAAAATAATTGGATTGGCAAATCGTACCAAAATGAGGATCTCCTCGGGAGAAACAGAGCCCGATGATAGCGCCCTCGTAGCATGGGCCGCGAAAGGCCGGGTTGATTCTTTCAAAATACTCGTCTCAAGGTACAGAAATCAGGCCTATTTCTTCGCCCGGGGAATGGTCGGCAATTCCGAGGACGCCTACGATCTTTCCCAGGAGGCTTTCATAAGAGTGCATCGTCATCTGAAACGATACGATCCCGCCTATTCGTTCAAATCCTGGTTTTTCCATATCCTCTCCAACCTCTGCAAGAATCATCTGAGACATAAGAAAGTACGAGCCCGGCATACGACGTCATTGGAAACGGCCCCGATAATCGCCGACGCGTCCGAGAAACAACCGGATATCGCCTATCAGAGAAGCGAGATTCAGCAGAAAGTCTGGGAGGCGATCGGGGAATTACCCGACAATTTCCGGGAAATCATCATATTGAGCCACTTTCAGGAAATGTCGTATGAGCAAATGGCCCGGGTTCTTGGTATCCCCACAGGCTCGGTCATGTCGAGATTATATTATGCCAGGCGAAAACTGCGGGAGATCCTGGAAAAGCGGGGAGTGAGTCTATGAGTTGCGATGGGATGAAAATACTCCTCTCGGGGTTGATCGACGGGGAGCTCGATGCCGGGCAGAAGAAATCCGCCGAAAGCCATATTGTCTTCTGCGGCGGCTGCAGAGAGGAGTACGCCAGGCTTTTGAAGCTCAAGGAGGTTACCGACGATATGAAATATTTCGATCTTCCGGACAAACTCTGGGCCGGTTACTGGCAGGGCATTTACAGACGGATAGAGAGGGGAATCGGCTGGTTTCTCCTTTCACTGGGCGCAGCCGTCATTATCGCTTTCGGGGCCTGGCGCTTTCTCAACGATTTTATCCTCGATCCGCGGATATCGGTGTTTTTAAAAATCGGAGTAGGAGCGCTTCTTTCGGGCCTGATTATACTGCTGGTATCGATTATTCGCGAAAGGCTTTTCATACGCAAACACGACAGGTACGACGAGGTAGAAATATGATCATGGTGACAACTTTCGAAATCCAGGGTAAACATATAACGGAAGTGCTCGGCCTGGTTAGGGGCAACACGGTCAGAGCCCGACATCTGGGACATGATATAGCGGCATTTATGAGAAATTTGGTCGGCGGGGAGGTAAAGGATTATACCAAGATGATAGCCGAAGCCCGTGAACAGGCCCTCGATCGTATGAACGCCGAAGCGGAAGCGCTGGGAGCCGATGCCATTGTCGGGTTAAGGTTCTCCACCTCGTCAATCATGCAGGGGGCGGCCGAACTGCTTGTCTATGGCACCGCGGTAAAATTGGCCGATCAATAAAGACGTAATTCTCCAATCATCCATATTTCCCCGGAAAATATAGTGCCTATTCTAAGAATATCAAAATGGCACCATTATTGCGAATTAATATCTGTGAATATGCGGTATTCTGTTGAAAGAAAAGATGTTAGAAGTCTAATTCGACCGATATCGAGCGGATTTTCTGCAATTCGTTGCACATTATGACACAGGATGCTAAGTATGATGGGAAAAAGCGACACAAGAATCGACAACGTGGTAATGATTTTTTCCGGGTTTGCGGTATTGATCGCGGCTACGTTGACTATGGCTACTATATCCAACCATAGCGGCGATTTGACAGCTGGCAACGAATTAGCCTTATCAACGCCGGATCCATTAAAAAGAGCTGAACTCGCCGCCAAAGCCGGTATCGACGCGGCCAGATATCATATAGAATGCCACGGGCGGACGTCGGCGGGCAGAATCGCGCCGAGATTCTATGTCAACGGGGCGACTTTTGCGGCCGAATGGGATGATGTCGATATGGCTGATTCGACGACAGTCATAAGAAGCACAGGCGATTTCTCCTGGGGGGGCGAGAAGAGCTACCAGGCGGACATGGAATCCAAAATAAAACTTAGTTTCCTGCCGACCCACAAGCAGGAAATACTGGAAAGATATTACTCCAGGGACGATATCGTTATAACGGACTCGGAAAAATAGGCTCAATCGAAATAGTACACTAATATTTCTTGCGGCGTTCGATCATGTAATTCGAGCCGGGAAGAGATTTGGTATATTTTTTCAGGTCGGCCATCATGTGGCTCATCTCTCCGGGATGCTTGAACATCCTCTTTTGGTTGATTATCACGGCTATAGAGAGAGTCAACAATGGAAATCGCTCGTTCTCTCCTTTTCGGTTCAGGACTTCTATCCAGCCCCTCTCGCGGTCGAAATCGGAGTAACGGAAAGGTACGACGCGGTCGAAGGTGGCTATGACGTTCTCGCATACGGGAACCACCAGTTCCGACGGGATTATGAAAATATAATCATCGCCGCCGATATGGCCGATAAAACCGTCGGACGTGAGATCGTGCACCACGTTTCGGATTATATGCGAGGTCAGCTTTATTATTTTATCGCCGTAAACATAGCCATAATAATCGTTGTAGGCCTTAAAATTATCGATATCGGCGTAGCAGACGGCGAATTCCCGTCCGATTAGAAGGCGTCTTTCTATTTCGTATTCTATGGCGTTGGGCCCGGGCAGCCTGGTTGACGGGTTCAGGCTGAGGTCGCGTTGAGAACGCGCAATCAGCATCTCTATTTTTGCCGATATTATCTCGTTGTCCCATTTATCCGATGTGAAATCGTCGGCCCCCTCTTTCAGAGAATTCACGATAAAATTCTTTTCGGCGT
>Ga0214473_10009793_pt1 | contig 11315 bp, 13 predicted proteins | sample RVTome_7_FD_203509 | JGI IMG/M metagenome (GOLD analysis project Ga0214473, IMG submission 203509) | Soil microbial communities from uranium-contaminated site in the Upper Colorado River Basin, Wyoming, United States - RVT98D197 | ecosystem: Environmental > Terrestrial > Soil > Contaminated >...
TTCAGCAAGTGGGCGGGGCTGGCGGGGCTGAGGGTCGGCTACGGTGCCTTCCCCCGGGCCATCGCCGAGTACATCATGAAGATGAAGCCCCCCTACAACATCAATGCCGCCGCCCAGGTGGCGGCCATGGCATCACTCAGGGACCTCGAGTACCTCCGGGGCAGGGTGCAGGAAATACTCAAGGAAAGGGAGCGGCTTTTCTTTGAGCTTTCGCGACTGCTCTACATGCGCCCTCACCCCTCCCGGGCCAATTTCATCCTCTGCCGGGTGATGGGGGGCAGGGCAAAATACCTCTGGCAGGGGCTCAGACAGCGCGGGATATTCGTTCGCTATTTTGACACCCCCAGGCTCAGGGACTTCGTCCGCATCAGCGTTGGCAGGCCGGAAGACACCGATGCCCTTTTGGCTGCGCTCAAGGAGGTGGCCCATGGCTAGACAGGCTAGGGTGACCCGGGAGACGGGCGAGACTGTGGTGAAAGTGGAGCTGGACCTGGATGGGAGCGGCGTCGGGGAAGTGCAGACCGGACTTCCCTTCTTCGACCACATGCTCCAGCAGCTGGCTACCCACGGCCTGTTCGACCTGAAGGTCTCGGCCACCGGCCAGGACCAGCACCACAAGGTAGAAGACGTGGCCATCGCCCTGGGCCGGGCACTCTACCAGGCGCTGGGGGAGAAGGGCGGCATCGTCCGCATGGGCCACGCTATCGTCCCCATGGACGAGTCCCTGGCCCAGGTAGCGGTGGATTTGGGCGGCAGGGGGTATGCCCAGATTGACGCGCCTATCGCGGACGTGGAGATCGAGGGGGACCTGATAGCCCACTTCCTGGACAGCTTTGCCCGGGAGGGGCGGCTCAACCTCCATGCCCAGGTGCGGGGCCAGAATGACCACCACAAGGCCGAGGCTGTGTTCAAGGCGCTGGCCCGCGCCCTCGCCTCTGCCACCCGCATAGAAGAGCGCCGGCAGGGCCGGCCTCCCAGCACCAAGGGCGTAATAGACTAGTCCCCATGAGTGTGGCTGAAAACCTGGCCAGGGTCCGGGAGCGGATAGACCAGGCCTGCCAGAGGGCTGGCCGCGACCCCCGGGAGATAACCTTGGTGGCGGTTACCAAGGGGGTAGGCGCGGACAGGATCGTGGAGGCCCACTCCCTGGGCATAAGGGACTTCGGCGAGAACCGGGTGCAGGAGGCGCAGCCGAAGGTATCTGCCCTGAGTCACCTGGATGTCACCTGGCACATGGTGGGCCACCTACAGAGCAACAAGGCGAAGCTGGCACTGGGCCTTTTCCATACGATAGACAGCGTCGACTCGCTTTCTCTTGCCGAAGCCCTCAGCCGGAGGGCCCCGGCTCCTTTCCCCATACTGCTGGAGGTCAACGTCTCCGGGGAGGCCTCCAAGTTCGGCATCTCTGCTGGTTCCCTCCCACGGGCATTCGAGGAAATTGCCCGCCTCCCCAACCTGGAGGTCAGGGGCCTGATGACGGTGGCCCCTCTGGCGAAAGACCTCCAGGAGGTCAGGCCCCTTTTCGCCCGGCTGCGGGAGCTATCCAGGGCCCTGGGACTCAGAGAGCTTTCCATGGGGATGACCGACGATTTTGAAGTCGCTGCAGAGGAAGGGGCTACCCAGGTGCGGCTGGGCAGGGCCCTCTTCGGGGAAAGACCCGGCGACGCAGCGTGATGAGGGTTGCCTTGACAGCTATGCGGAACAGGCTCTATCATGGGCACCAGGGCGGTGGACGCCCGCCCGGCATGCCCCGATGGATAGGGGAAGACTGCTGATTATGGAGCATTATTAGAACACAGGGACGCACCAGCAGACGCCAGTTCGCCAGATACCGCCGCATCGCGGGGGTGCTGGTCAAGCACAGGCTTGGAGAAGTGGCGCGGTTCCTGGGACTGGACCGGTTCTTGCCCCTCCGGTGGGTGCCTCCGTCTTATCCCTGGCGCAAGCCCGCTCACAGCATGCCGGAGCGCATGCGTATGGCGCTGGAGGAGCTGGGAGTGACCTTCGTGAAGGTGGGGCAAATCGTCTCCACTCGCTCTGACCTACTGCCACCCGAGTTTGCCCAGGAGCTGGCGAAGCTCCAGGACTCCCTTCAACCGCTCCCGCTGGACGTGGTCAAGAAGGCGATCGCCGATGAGCTGGGCCGGCCGGTTGAGGAAATCTTCGGCAACTTTGACCCCAATCCGATAGGCGTTGCCTCCATCGGCCAGGCCCACGCCGCGACGCTCAAGGATGGCACCGAGGTTGTGGTCAAGGCGCGCAAGCCCGGCGTCGTAGAGGAGGCTGAGGAAGACCTTGAGATCCTGCGTCAGCTGGCCGCGACCTCGGCGCAACGCTGGGAGGGGGCACAGGAGTACGACCTCGTAGGCATCGTTGAAGAGATAGGTGAAACCCTCAGGGCGGAGATGGACTACGTCAAGGAAGGCCGCAACGCCGAGCATTTCGCCCGGTTCTTCCAGAGAGATGAGTCCATACACGTACCTAAGATTTTCTGGGACTACACGAAGTCCCGCGTAATCACGATGGAGCGCGTTCGCGGCATCGGCATTCTGGATATACGCTCTCTGGACAAGGCGGGCTTTGACCGCAAGGAGCTGGCCAAGCGGGTAGTGAATCTGTGGCTGAAGATGGTCTTTGAGGGCGAGGTGTTCCACGCAGACCCGCACCCCGGGAACCTGTTCGTGGAGGCTGGGGGGCGGCTGGGCCTGATTGACTACGGCATGACCGGCGTCGTGGACAAGGAGGTGCGGCAGCATCTGGCCGGTGCACTCAAGGCCATCCTTGACCGGGATGTGGACTTGCTTGTGGAGTCGCTGACGGAGCTGGGGGCTGTGTCCCCTGCAGGTTCCAGGGAGAACCTCCGCAAAGACCTGAAACATGTCATGGCGCATTACCCAAAGCTGTCGATGGCTGAACTGAAGGACACTTCCAACCTGGGAGAGCTCATCACCATGCTCCGTCGGAACCATGTCCAGCTTCCCTCGAATAGCTTCATGCTGCTGAAAGCACTGGCCATGGTGCAGAGCCTGGGAAAGGGGCTGGACCCGGACCTTGACTTCTTCTCCCTGCTGGAGCCCAACGTGAACCGCATATTGAAAGAGAGGTATGCTCCCACGGCAATCATCCGTCGGTTTCCTTCAGCAGTGATGGACCTGGCCACGTTGGGCATGGAACTGCCCCAGCGGCTCAACAGGCTCGCAAGACAGGCTGAACGCGGCGAGTTGAGGGTGCGCGCCGAGGCGTCGGGCCTGGAGCGCCACGTTGAACACCTTGAGCGATTGGTGAACAGGGTGGTGATAGGGGTCATAGCCGCCGCCCTGATTGTCGGAGGTGCCATCCTGCTCCTGGCTTCAAGGGTCTGAGGAGGTCTGCTTGAGGATCGCAGTGCTCGGTTGCGGGGCGATGGGGGAAGCGATGATATCCCAGGCGCTGGCAAAAGGCGTTGCCAGGCCCCGCGAGATAGCCATCTTCGACACCAGTCCCCGCCGCCTCAAGGACCTTAAGGAGGCCTACGGCCTGACGGTCGCCAGGGACAGCCCCCACGCGGCGAAGGGGGCCGGGGTGGTGGTGCTGTCCGTCCTACCCCAGAACCTGCCTTCGGTTATGGAGGAGCTGCGGGGTAAGCTGGATGCGGACCAGCTGGTCCTGTCCATTGTGGCCCGGGCGTCCCTGGAGACCCTTTCGGCGGGACTGGGGCACCAGGCGGTAGCCCGGGTGATGTCCAATATTGCGGTGCGTGTGGGCGAGGCCATGAGCGTATGGACCGCCACGCCTCAGGTTACCCCGTCCCAGAGGACCAGGGCAGAGCGCTTCCTCGGGGCGCTGGGCAAGGAGCACTTCACCACTGAGGAAAGATATCTGGACATGGCCACCGCGCTCTCCGGCAGCGGCCCGGCCTATGTCTTCCTGTTCCTGGAGGCGCTGGTGGATGCAGGGGTCCACATCGGGCTCCCCCGGGAGCTCTCACATGAGCTGGCCCTTCAGACCCTCCTGGGCTCGGCCCGCATGGCTCAGACCCTGGAAAAGCACCCCGCCGAGCTGAGGAACCTGGTGACCTCCCCGGGCGGCACCACCGCGGAAGCGCTTCTGCGGCTGGAGGAGGGTGGCTTCCGGGGCCTGGTGAGCCGGGCCGTCCTGGCCGCCTACGAAAAGATAAAGGCCCTGGGCAAGGCCTAGGCCGGCCTGTCGCTCCCTTCTGTTTATGATAAAATATAGTTTCAATGAGGGTCATAGCTGGAGAGGCCAGGGGGAAACCCCTGAAGGCCCCCAAGGCGATACGCCCCACCACCGACCTGGTGAAAGGGGCCATTTTCTCTATGCTGGAGGCCTTGGGCGGGAGTTGGGACCGGGTCCTGGACCTCTACGCAGGCAGCGGTGCCCTGGGAATTGAGGCCCTTTCCCGGGGGGCGAACTGGGTGGACTTCGTGGAAAGAGAGCCCAGAAGCTGCGCCGCTATCAAGGATAACCTGGAAAGCACAGGCTATGCCGAGTTTTCTCATGTCTACTGTACGCCGGTGAAGCGGGCCCTGGGCTTTCTGGAGGGGAATTATGACCTGGTGCTCATGGACCCGCCCTATAACGTGCCTGCCCTGGAGGACCTCGTGGGGGAGGTGGCCCTCTCACCCCGGGTCAAGGAGGGGGCTCTTCTCGTGGTGGCCCACTCCTCGCGGACACCGCTGCCCTCCCGGTTTGAGCGAGTGATGAAGCTGAAGGACCGCCAGCACGGCGATACCTCGATTTCAATCTACCGGAAGGAGGCGGCATGACCGTCGCGGTGTACCCGGGGAGCTTTGACCCGGTGACCAACGGCCACCTTGACATCGCTGGCCGGGCAGCCAAGCTATTTGACCGGCTCATCCTGGCGGTCTTTGAGACACCGCCCAAAGCCGTCCTGTTCTCCGTCCAGGAGAGGCTGGACATGCTGCGCCTGGCCTGCGCCCCTTTACATAACGTTCAGGTGGAAGCCTTCAGCGGGCTCATAATCGACTACTGCCGCCGGGAACGGGCCCAGGTCATCGTCCGCGGGCTGAGGATGACCTCGGACTTCGAGCGGGAGTTCGAGATGGCGCTGATGAACAAGAGCCTGGCCCCGGAAATCGAGGTCGTCTGCCTGATGGCCCGGACCGAGTACCAGTTCCTGAGTTCGAGCCTGGTGAAAGAAGTGGCGAGCCTGGGGGGCTCTATTGACAACCTGGTCCCGCCCCATGTGGCCTCCGCCCTCCAGGCCAAGCTTCCCCGGCTCAAAGAGATTCAAAGCGGTCAAAAAGGAGGATAGAGCATGGCCTATAAGATCACTGAGGATTGCATCAACTGCGGCGCCTGCGAACCGGAGTGCCCCAATGTGGCAATCACCGAGGGCGACCCTATCTACGTGATTGACCCCAACAAGTGCACCGAGTGCGTGGGGCACTTTGACAGCTCTCGCTGCGCCGCGGTCTGCCCGGTTGATGCCTGCGTCCCCGACCCCGCCCACAAGGAGACGAAGGAGCAGCTGCTCGCCAGGTTCAAGAGCCTTCATCCCGGCAAGACGCCCAAAGTCTGAGAAGAGGGCCGGAGTCCTTCCGCATCAGGCCCCTGAAAACGGGGCCTTGTCTTGTTTCGTTCAGGGAATGAGGCGCAAGACGAACTGGAGGAGGAGGATGGCTATGAGGGGGGTGATGTCCAGCATGCCTATGCGGGGGATGACCTGTCTCAGCGGGGCAAGGATGGGTTCGGTGATGGCATGGAGAAAGCTGGTTATGGGGTTCGAGGCGGGGAGGGGGAACCAGGAGAGCAGTGCCCTGGCGATGATGGCAAACGTCAGCACCTGGATGAGATAGCGGAGGAAGACGTAGAACAGGTCCAAACTACAACCAGCCGTGAAGCGGGATGGTGACAGGACCTTCAGGCATGGTCCTATTGTAGTTTCTTCCTGTCGCCTGTCAAGTGCGAGATTAGCCGGATATCGGATATAATCGAAGAAACGTGGAGGAGAAGAGGGAGGCCTGGGGTCAGGCCCTGGAGAAGGCGCGAAAGGAGCTTCCGGAGCGTAGCCCGTTTGTCCTGGGAGCCATGAGCGGTTGCGACTTCAGGGACGGGGAGTTCAGGATTCCCTTCTTCAATAAGAGATACCGCGTTTCTTTCCCCGGGGGTGAGGTTAGGGAGGAGGAAGGGGAAGAGCCCGCTATCTGGCTCAAGATCCTTCTCCTCCATTACCTGCTCACCGCCGATGGCACCCCTGTGGCAGATTCCTGGATTGCCTACCGCCACCTCCCCGGGGCGGCGCTGTCCGAGGGCCGCTTCCTGAACATGGCCACGAAGCCGCTGCTGGGGGCCTTCGGCCAGGACCTGGAGGGCTTCAAGCGGGCCGCGGAGGCCCTGGGGGGAGTGGCCATGAGCCGGACGGGGGACGCCGCCTACTACTTCCTGGCATTTCCTCATGTCCCAGTCGCCTGCCTTCTCTACCTGGGGGATGAAGAGGTCTCGCCTTCGGTCAGCATCCTCTTTGACGCCAGCGCCCCGCATTATCTCCCGACGGAGGACCTGTCCTATCTTGGGAGCTACCTATCCCGCGCTCTGAGGAGTCACAAGCAATGCTCTCACTGATTGTCCCCACCTATAACGAGAGGGAGAACATCAGGCCTCTCTGGGAGGGCCTGACCCGGCACCTCGAGGACTTCGAGGCCGTCTTCGTTGACGACAACAGCCCCGATGGCACCGCGAGAGAGATTGAAGCCCTCGGGGACCCCCGGGCCAGGCTTCTTTCCCGGCCCGGAAAGCTGGGGCTGGGCTCGGCGGTGATGGCGGGCCTGGTCCTGGCAAGTGGGGAATACGTGGGCATGATGGATGCCGACCTCTCCCACCGGCCAGAAGATGCGGCGAGGCTCTATCGGGTCGCCAGGGAGGCGGACATAACAATCGGCTCCCGCTATGTTCCGGGGGGAAAGACCGTGGGCTGGCCCCTGAGGAGGAAGGTCACCAGCAGGGGTGCCACCCTGATGGCCCGGCTCGTGTTATGGATGAGGGTGAAGGACCCGCTCTCGGGCCTGGCCATCTACCGCCGGGAGGTGCTGGACGGGCTCAGGGGAAGGCTCTCCGCGCGGGGCTACAAGCTACTTCTTGAAGTGCTGGTCAAAGACCGGAAGAGCCGGGTACAGGAGGTGCCCATAACCTTTGTGGAAAGGGCCCGCGGCCAGTCGAAGCTGGACACGAGTGAATTTACGGCCTTTCTCCGCCTCCTCTGGGAGCTAAGGGGCTACCGGCCCTGAAGCATTCCCACAATTTCGGGTGAACTCTTAAGGTCAGTATTCCTTGACAGCAGGTAAGAGTCCGAATAAGCTTGTTGATGTCCCTTTAAGGGGCGTCCTGCAATATTACGTTGCCTCTAGGAAGGACATCAATATGCGTGTGCCAGATGAGGTTCGCCAATGCGTTGTATTCATCGGGCTTCCCATAAACCCGCCTGATGGCGGACAAGCCCTGGCCTTCCATGGGACTGCGTTCTTTGTGTCTGTCCCTTCGGAATCCGTTGAAGGATGGCAGTATGTCTACTTAGTCACGGCAAAGCATGTCGCCGTAAAGCTTGAAGGCAAACCACTTCTTGTGCGTGTCAACACGAAAGGAGGTGGTTCGGCCTCGTTCAGCGGGCAAGGGGCGCGGTGGTGGTATCATCCGACCGACCTGTCAATAGATGTGGCTGTCATTCCTTGGGCCCCTCCAGAACAAGTGGATTACAGACACATTCCGGCACAAATGTTCCTCACTGACGAAATCTCTAGGTCGAAATCCATTGGCACAGGGGACGAAGTTTTCATCACTGGTTTATTTGCTCATCTTACCGGGAGACAACGCAACCTGCCGATAGTTCGCATGGGCAGTATCGCAATGATGCCGGGGGAGCCGGTACCGACGAGAGAATTTGGTGATATGGATGCGTACTTAATTGAAGCGCGGTCTATTGGTGGACTAAGTGGCTCTCCAGCGTTTGTGCGAGAAACAATCCCCCTCGGAATTGGAGCGTTTTATCTGTTGGGCCTAATGCACGGGCACTGGGACATACCTCCCTCTGCAAAAAATGATGCCGTTACTCCAGATGATGACGGCTCAGGTGCTGTAAATATGGGTATCGCAATTGTCATACCAGCGAAAAAGGTCATGGAGGTTATACAGCAACCTGGCCTTGTAGAGATGCGACAGAAAGCTGATGGAGAAAGAAGACGTCAAATCATGCCCACTTTGGATGAGGGGAAGCAAAAAGCAGCAGACCAGTCAAAGCCAAAGGAGGATGGTACCGCCTCAATCTAGTTATCCTTTGTTGGGAACTGATTTAGCCTCCCCCCCACAGCTCCCAGCGCAGTTTCAGCAACACCCTCAGCATCCTCAGGATGGTGCCGGGGATGCGGACCTTGGACTCGGTGTCCTCGTGCCATTCCACCGGCACTTCTTTGACGCGGTAGCCCTTCTTCTCCGCCCGCAGGAGCAGCTCGGTGTCAAAGGACCAGCCGGGGTCCTGCACCTTCGGCAGCACGTCGCGGGCCACCTCCGCCTTCATTGCCTTGAACCCGCACTGGGCGTCCTGGATCCTCGACCTGAACAGGGCCCTGAAAAGCAGATTGTACCCCCAGGAGTAGAGCCGCCGGCCGAAGGTGCGGCGTATCCGGGAGCCGGGCAGGTAGCGGGAGCCTATGGCGATGTCGTAGCCCTCCTCCAGGGCCTTCAGGAGCAGGGGGAAGGCCTCCAGCCCCGTGGCCAGGTCCACGTCCATGTAGGCGAGAATGTCCGCCTGGCTCTGGAGGAAGGCCTGCTTCAATGCCCTTCCCCTCCCCTTCACGGGTATGTGGATGAAGGCCATCTCGGGGTATTCCTTGGAAAGCTGAGCGGCGATCTGCACGGTGGCATCGGTGGAGCCGTTATCGGCGACCAGGATGCGCCAGGGCCTGTCCGGCAGGTGCGCCTTCAGGAAGGGGTGCAGGGTGCGGATGCAGCGGGGGAGGTCCGTCTCCTCGTTATAGACCGGGATGACTACCTCGACGCTGCCTTTTCCCTTGTTTTCCAGCTTCTCCCCCGCGGCCAACATAGCATCCTCCCTATGCCCTGTCAAGGTGGCGGCTCCAGCCAGGGGGGGTGGGCCGCTGGCTTTGCTTGACGCTTGCGGCGATAGCTGATAGCATAAACTCAAATGGATGAAGCTCTCCTCGGCCTCTTTCCTGTCACGGCCGAGGTCAAAGATAACCATCTCTCCATCGGCGGCTGCGACTGCGTGGCGCTGGCCCAGGAGTTTGGCACCCCCCTCTATGTATTCGACGAGGAAACCCTGCGGAAAAGCTGCCGCGATTTCCAGGATGAGTTCTCCGCCCGCTACCCGGAGACACAGGTTGTCTATGCCTCCAAGGCCTTTCTCGTCCGACCTCTCGTGCGCCTGGTGATGGAGGAGGGGCTGGGGCTGGACGTGGTCTCGGGAGGGGAGATAGCAATAGCCCGGGCGGCAGGGCTCCCCCTGGACCGGGTATATTTCCATGGGAACAACAAGTCCCCGCAGGAGCTGGCCCTGGCCGCCGACGGGGGGGTCGGACGGGTGGTGATAGACAACTTCCACGAGCTGGGCCTCCTTGAGGGCGAGGCGCAGAGAGTGAAGCGCCGCCTGGATGTGATGTTGAGGTTGTGCCCCGGGGTGGACCCGCACACTCATGCCCATACCGCTACCGGGGCGGTGGACAGCAAGTTCGGCCTTGCCCTGGAGCAGTGGGAGACAGTGGTCCGTGCCATACCCTCCCGCATGCTGCGGCTTGTGGGGCTGCATTTCCACCTCGGCTCCCCCATATATGAGGTGGAGCCCTACCAGGAGGCAATCCGTCTCGTCCTGAAGTTTGCGGCGAAGATGACAAAGGAGGCCAAGTCCAAGTTTGAGCTACTTGAGTTTAGCCCCGGAGGCGGGTACGCCATCTCCTATGTCCGGGAGCGCCCCGCTCCTCCCTTCTCCTATTATGCCGAGGGGATAACCCGGGCCCTTCTTGAGGGGCTGGAGGAAAACGGCCTGCCCCGGCCCTTGCTCGTCCCGGAGCCGGGCAGGGCACTGGTGGGCAGGGCGGGGGTTGCCCTCTACACGGTCGGCGGCAGGAAGGACATACCCCACGTCCGCACCTATGTTTCCGTGGACGGGGGAATGGGGGACAACATCCGCCCCGCGCTCTACGGCGCCTGCTATGAGGCCCTGGTGGCCAACCGCGCTGAGGAGGAGCCAAATGAGATGGTGACCCTGGCGGGGAAGTTCTGTGAGTCGGGTGATTTGCTTATCAAGGACATCCCCCTGCCGCGGATGTCCCCGGGGGACATAGTCGCCATTCCTGCCATGGGGGCCTACTCCATCCCCATGGCCAGCAACTACAATGCCGCCCCCCGCCCCGCGATAGTCCTGGTGAACAAGGGGAAGCCAACGCTGTGGCGGCGCCGGGAGAGCTACGAGGACCTCATGGCCGAGGACGTGGGCTGACGTGTGGCGGACGCCGGGCCAGGAGAGGGCGATAAAGCTGTTCGAGAACAGCTTGCAGCGTGAGAGGCTGGCCCATGGCTATCTCCTGGTAGGCCCACCCCGAGTGGGGAAAATGAGTCTAGCGCTGGAGATGGCCCAGGCCCTTAACTGCGTGGGGGATGACCATCCCTGCGGGGCCTGCCCCTCCTGCCGGACCATCACCTCCGGCACTCATCCCGATGTGCTGGTCGTCAGACCTGCCCCCGACGCAAAGAGCGGGCGGCCCAGGACTGAGATAGGCATTGACCAGGTCAGGGAGATAGAGGCGCTGGCATGCCTCCTCCCTTTTGAGGGCAGATACAAGGTCTTCATCTTTGATGGTGCCGAGAGGCTTTCGCTCGAGGCGGCCAATGCCTTCCTGAAGACCCTGGAGGAGCCAATTCCCTCAGTGGTCTTCTTGCTCACCACGTCCAGAGAAGGCCTTTTGCCGTCGACCCTTGTCTCGCGGTGCCAGCGGCTGGAGATAAGACCGCTGGGCCTCCGGCAGGCGGAGGATGCTCTGGTCATGGAATCCGGCCTGGAGAGGGGCAGGGCCTCGCTTCTCGCTCATGTCTCTCAGGGGTGTTTGGGCCTTGCCCGGGATGAGGATTTCATGGTATTCAGGGCAGAGGCCCTGGAACAGGTCCAGCATCTCCTGGGCGCCGGTTTGGAGGAGCGCTTCAAGACGGCGGACCAGTTGGCCCATCGCTGGGAGCGGGACCGGGAGGGAGTGCTGGGGCTCCTGCGGCTGTGGCAGGGCTGGCTCCGGGACCTCTTGCTGGTGGCAGCGGGTCTCGCTGAAGGTGTGATGAACAGGGACTACGAGGAT
>Ga0214473_10009794_pt1 | contig 11314 bp, 10 predicted proteins | sample RVTome_7_FD_203509 | JGI IMG/M metagenome (GOLD analysis project Ga0214473, IMG submission 203509) | Soil microbial communities from uranium-contaminated site in the Upper Colorado River Basin, Wyoming, United States - RVT98D197 | ecosystem: Environmental > Terrestrial > Soil > Contaminated >...
CGGCGTCATCTCGAGCGCCTGGCGGACGGCCTCGATAATATTGGTGACGGGCTCGGATATGGCTTCGCGAATCTGGGCGGACGAAATCTTCATGGTCTTGGGGACGCCCGCCATAAGATCTCTCCCCTTGATCTCCATGGTCTCCTCTTTGTCGAGAGGATAGGCTGAGCCAATCTTGCATTTAATCTCCTCGGCGGTGCGCTCGCCGATCAGGAGATTGTAATTCTTTTTCAGGTATGTGACGATCGATTCATCGAGCTCATCTCCGGCTACCCTGATCGAGGTATTATTGACAATGCCGTTGAGCGCAATGACCGCGATCTCAGAAGTGCCGCCGCCGATATCGATTATCATGGAACCGGACGGTTGGTCGACCGGCAGGCCGACTCCAATGGCGGCCGCCATCGGCTCGGCGATGAGGAAGACTTCCCGCGCCCCGGCATTCTCGGCGCTGTCGCGAACGGCTCTCTTCTCCACCTCGGTGATTCCGGACGGCACGGAAATGATGATGCGGGGTTTCATTAAGTAACGATGCTTGACAACGCGGCGGATAAAATCGGCCAGCATCTTTTCGCTAACCTCGAAATCGGCAATAACGCCATCTTTCAGTGGCCTGATTGCGGCAATCTCGTATGGCGTGCGGCCCAGCATCTCCTTGGCGGCGATTCCGATGGCCAGCACTCTGTTGCTGCGTTTTTCTACTGCGACGACTGAAGGCTCATTAAGGACAATTCCCTGTCCTTTAACGTATACCAATGTATTTGCGGTGCCTAAATCAATTGCAATGTCATTGGTCAGAAATCCCATCCACGACATGTTCTCTGTAGAATTACCTTTCTTTGGTTCTTCCAGTACAGCTTTCATTCATTTCCATCCGGCAATAATAGTTTTTGTGACCGCAAATTACAACCTATTTTTTAATTCGGCAGATAACGGAACCGCTTTACTCATCCGAAAAAAAATTACGCCGTAATCGGACCGATTGCTCTGCCGTGGATGAATTGCTGCACCACCTCGGAATCGCTGCTCTTCAATTCCTGGGGTGCGCCGGTGAAGATGATGCGACCGTCGTAAAGCATGGCGATTCTGTCGGATATCTTATAGGCCGATGTCATATCGTGAGTTACGGCCACCGACGTGAGTTTGAGCCGGTTCTTCATCTCTATGATGAGATCGTTTATGGCATCGGCCATGATCGGATCGAGGCCGGTAGTCGGCTCGTCATAGAGCACGAATTCGGGATCCATGGCTATGGCGCGCGCCAATCCAACTCTCTTACGCATGCCGCCTGAAAGATCGGCTGGTTTCTTGTCTTCGACTCCCTCCAGGCCGACAGCCTCGAGCTTCTGACGCACGATTTCCCGAACTTTATTCTCGGGATAAACGTTGTGTTCTCTTAATCCCAAGCCAACATTCTCGTCGACCGTCATCGAATCGAATAAGGCGGCGCTCTGGAAAAGAAATCCGAAACGCCTGCGAAGAGTAATGATGCGTTCGCGCCTGTATTTGGTAATATCATCTCCATCGATTCTAACAACGCCGGAATCAGGTTTGAATAGGCCGATAATAATCTTGAGCAGGACCGATTTGCCCTCTCCGGAGCGCCCGATTATAGTGGTTGTCATGCCCCTTTCGATAGTAAGGTTGACGCCGCGCAAAACGCGGTGAGGCCCAAATGACTTGTGAACATCGATTATTTCAATCATGCCTGGCTGTCCCTACGTTTATCCGAAGAAAATCGATGCCACGACATAATCCGAAAGCAGGATCAGGATGGACGACAGGACAACGGCTCGGGTCGTCGATAAACCGACGCCTTCGGCGCCGCCGGTTGTGCGGAATCCCTGGTAGCAGCCGATTATGGAAATTATGGCACCGAAAACCAGCGATTTGGCCAGGCCGCCCCAGAGATCCTGCATATTGAAGAATAGCTTGACTCCGTTAAGAAACGTTGTCGGTGAAATATTCACGGCCAGCACCGCCACGATGAGTCCGCCGATGATGGCGACACAGTCAGCAAAGATGGTGAGAACCGGCAGCATGGTAATGCCGGCGAAAAAGCGGGGTACGACCAGGTAGCGAACCGGGTCGAGCGCCATGGTCTCCAGGGCGTCGATCTGCTCGGTAACCTTCATGGTGCCCAGCTCGGCAGCAATCGACGCTCCCACTCGTCCCGCCACCACCAATGCCGTCAGCACCGGGCCCAATTCGATTATGACCGCTTTTCCGACCGTCGTGCCGAGATATCGCATGGGGACAAAACCCTGAAATTGATAGGCCGCCTGCACTGCGGATACGGCCCCGGTGAATATCGACGTTAATAGAATCAGGGGAAGTGAATTGACGCCCATCTGCAGCATCTGCTCCGATGTCAGGTGGGGATTTTTCATCATTAGGGGCAGGGCCTTAAAAAGCCTCCAGACGAGAATTGAGAGCTCGCCGACCTGCGCTATGAAATTAGCGGATCTTCGTTTGATAATTGAAAATATAATCAGCATTATAGTATCTCAATTCCAGATTTCATCGAGGTGAATTATAGGGGATAAACTTCATTTAAGACAAGAACGTTTTGTTATTCCTCAGCTTAGAAGTGTCATTTCCCTTGACGAGCCGTACCGGACAGCGCCATCTGAAGCCGGCTGCCCGAAATGCGCGGGCATGAAATCCTATTTCTTTTCGTAATTTGGGGGTATTTCGAATTTACTATCTTCGATACTTATCTGCTCTATGCCGGTTATCTCATTGGTCAGGTGAAGCAGTTTCCAACGGCCGCCCTTTTCAGGTCGCATACCACTTCCCCGTCGCTTTACCCCACCAGTCTTGCCCGGCTCACCAAAAAGCTCAGCGTCGCGATCATACAGGAGCGATTTCTCGATTGTAATAATGCTTTTGATTGGAAGGCTCTTTGGCCCGCCCATCAAATCCGAAAGCCTTTCGCATTGAGCGCCATACCCTTTCTCCATATAGGTTGCCATGTGCTCCTGGGCCCACATCTTGTGCGCGCCGGCCACCCTCGCGAATTCCTGCCAATAAGCGACGAATTCTGCGCCGATTAGAGTATCTTCTGTCAACCATTGTTCAAATGTTATGAAGACGGTATCTGCCGGGTCATTCTCGTTTACGCCGGTGGCTTTTCCGATTTGGCCCCTGCAATCGAGTTTATTGAAATTCTTTTTCCTATCAATTGGTGCTGCATTAAAGCTCCAGATATATCCCTCGACCAGTTCCATCGAATCGGGATCATGGATGGAAGTGATCGCTTTCTCTATATATCCATTATCTCCACTAAATGACCAACGCACCCCTTTGTCCAGACGGATAATGCTGTTAGAAATTATGTCAAAAGAAGCGCCCGGTTCGCGGGGCTCGATCAAGCCGAACGTAGATGTGAGATCGCAATAGTTCCTGTTAGCCGCAATATTATATGTACCCTTCATTTTAAATGACATGCGATTCGTCACAATGGCTTGGGCTTTATATTTGATTATCAAATCGCCGCTGGCAGCCAGGCTTAATGAAAAGACGATCGCCATTATAAAACCGCAATTCCTCATCTGCAACCTCCGTCTAATAGCATGACTATCGAATGTAAGCGACCTTCCATTAAGATCGGGCAAGGTGTGCCCTGCCATAAATGAATCCGCCGTCATACATTTGAATGCGCGATACTTACGCCCCCTCCCCTAGCAACGGCGAGCCGTGATAAACATCGGCCATCTCGAAACGAGCATAATCTTTGACAAAATGCAGGTTGATCGTTCCCGTCGGCCCGTTGCGCTGTTTACCGATTATGATCTCGGCGGCGCCACCCAGCGAACCGTCGTCATCCCTCTGCCTGTGGATAAATATGACCACGTCGGCGTCCTGCTCCAACGCACCGGATTCGCGCAGGTCCGACAGTTGCGGCCTGGAATCGCGCCCGCGCATCTCGACCTGGCGGGACAATTGCGATAGGGCCACTACCGGCACTTTCAATTCCCTGGCCAGCGCCTTCAATGATTGCGATATATATGTTATTTCCTGCTGGCGGCTCTCGGGATTCTTCTGGCCTTTCATGAGCTGTAAATAATCAATCAGAATCAGCCCGATATCGTATTTAAGCTTCATGCGGCGGGCCTTGGCCCGTATCTCCATTACTGTCAATGTAGCCGAGTCATCGAGAAAAATCGGAGCCTCGGAAAGGGGGCCGACGGCGATCGAGAGGTTGGTCCATTGGTGATCGGCGATGCGGCCAGTGCGCATCTGATGGGCCGATATCCGGGCCCGACTGCACAGCAACCGTTGCGCCAACTGTTCCTTGGCCATTTCCAGGGAGAATATAATGACCGGCACACCGCGATTCACTGCCGCATTCTCCGCTATATTCAAAGCGAATGCGGTTTTTCCCATTGAGGGTCTCCCCGCGATGATAATCAGATCGGATTTCTGGAATCCCGCGGTCAGACTATCGAGATCCGGGTATCCCGTCGGCATGCCGGTAACATGCCCCTCGCGCTTGGCATATTCCTCTATCTGCTCGAACGTTTGCGGCAGGATAGTGCGCAGAGGCACGAAATCGCCTTTGAGAGATTCCTCTTTTATGGCAAATATCTTTCGCTCGGCGTAATCGAGAAGGTCATCGGCGTTATTTCCCAGGTCATAGCAGCGGCTTATAATCTCGCTCGATTCGTTAATGAGTTGATTCTTGACGGCAGCCTCGATTACCAGCCGCGCATGATCCTCGATATTGGCGAAATTCACTACCGAATCTGATAAATCCAGAATGTATTTGCGGCCGCCAACATCGTCCAATTGTCCCCGATTTGTCAGTTCCTCGGGAACAGTAAGCAAATCGATAGCGCTGGAGTTTTCATATAATTTTCTGATGGCGGCGAATATTTTTCTATGTCGGGGAAGATAAAAATATTCTTCCTTGAGCATTTCGATGCCGATGTTGAGCGCCTCGGCGTTCTGGAGGATCGAGCCGAGCACTGATTGTTCGGCCTCAATTGCCTGAGGTGGTATGCGTTCCCTGGGTTCCGCCATTTAGAATTCCTCGCTTATATTGTGAACATCCGTGCTGGTGCCGTCACGTGGTTTACACCTGCTTCGCCCTGGGGCGGATGCGGGGCCTCACCTGCCGGCGATCAATATTCGGGTCGGGCGAGCCGACGTCACATCAACGATGATTATCGTGCCCCCATTATTTGCCCAATTCCTTCAGCAACCGCTTCAAATCCTCTATGCCCGCCTCATAATTTCCCATCGTCCGCAGGATGGCTGCGGGATGATATGTGACCATGAACTTCGCCCCGCGATAATCGTACCATTTGCCGCGCATCTCGCCTAAGCTCTTCTTGGTCTTAAGCAGGGTCTGGGCCGCAATTCTACCCAGCGAGCATATCAACCGAGGTTTGATGAGCTTGATTTGCATATGCAAATACGGCTCGCAGGCCTCCACCTCATCCGGTTCGGGATCGCGATTCTCCGGCGGGCGCGACTTGAGAATATTGGCAATATAAACATCTTCCCGTTTCAATCCCACATCGACCAGCATTTTGTTGAGCAGCTTGCCCGCCCGCCCCACGAACGGTATGCCCTGTAGATCTTCGTCGCGTCCCGGGGCCTCGCCGATAAACATTATTTCGGCATGAGGATTGCCATCGCCGAATACCAGGTTGGTGCGCGTATTCCAGAGCGGACATCGATTGCAATGAGAAATCGTCTTCTCGAGTTGCGCCAGCGTCGTGGCCTCGGAGAAACGCTCCAATGTCAACGCCGCGGGCTCTTTCACATTGGGCAATGATTCCCTCGGCGCTGTCTCAGGCGCCCCGGCCCGCGATTCGAACGGCAGATAAATCTCTTCAAATCCCAGGTCGATCTGCTGACGCAGATATTTTTCAAGATCGCCTTTTGATCTTGTGCCCATCCCTCTTCCTCTCTCTGGGGATATCTCTACGGACGTTGGACGGTCCCTGCGGCCCGGCTTGCCTGACCGTCAATTTCAACGATTCCTCGATTATCCTGACGGCCACGTCGAATTTGGGCTGTTTCTCGAGCCGCATTACCTGACCGCCACGCGGTATCAGCACGACCTTGTTGAAATCGGAACCGAAACCGACCCCCTCGTCTGTCGGGTTATTGGCCACGATCATATCCAGCCGTTTCTCTCGCAACTTGTCATAGGCCCGCGCCTCGATATTATCGAATTCCAGCGCAAATCCGACCATCGTCCGTGGACGATTCTTCTCCAGCGACCGGAGGATGTCGGGGTTGGAATGTAGAACGAGATTAAACGATTCCCCCGTCCTCTTGATTTTCTGTTTCTGGTAGCTGGCGGGCTTAAAATCGGCTACCGCGGCTGCCATGAAAAGCAGGTCCGCTCCGGGGCAATGTTTCTGCAGCTGCTCCTGCATTTGCAATGCCGTCTCGACACTGACAATATTGACGCCCGGCGGCGACGCAAGCTCGGTCGGCCCGCAAACCAGCGTGACATCGGCCCCGAAACCAACCGCGGCATCGGCCAACGCGAACCCCATCTTGCCCGACGAATGATTCGATATATATCGCACCGGATCGAGCGGCTCGCGCGTCGGCCCGGCGCTGACTATGACCCGCTTGCCCTTGAGATCGCTTCGCCCCAGAAGAATTTGGCGGGCGCGGGCGAATATCGTCTCTGGCTCGCTCATGCGTCCCGTGGCGGTGATAAGCGTTGCCAGCTGACCGGTCTCCGGCCCGATGAAATTCATGCCGATCGATTTCAAATAAACAATATTCTTCTGCACCGCCTTATTGTTATACATCTTTACGTTCATGGCGGGTGCGATAAGAATTTGCCCGGCGAATGCAATCGCTTGCGTCGAGAGCACCTCGTCGGCAATACCGTTGGCCAGCTTGCCGATTATATTGGCAGTCGCGGGTGCGATAACCATAATATCGGCCCAGTCGGACCAGGCGACATGCTCGATTGAGTACAGCTTCGGCTCGAAAACGTCGCATGAGACCTGCTCCGCTCCCAGCGATTGGAACGACAGCGGAGTAACGAACTGCGTTGCGGCCTCGGTCATGACCACGCGGACATGGGCCTCGGCCTTGACGAAAAGGCGCAGCAGCTCGCAAGCCTTGAACGCGCCTACCCCGCCGCTTACGCCGAGAAGGATATTTTTATTCTTGATCGACATACGCCTTTCCCATTTGGGTGCTGTCAGATGGCCTCACCTGACAGTCGTTAGTGTCGGGTCAGGTGGCCCGGCACCACTTAAGTGCCGTGCCCGATTTTGAAGATGAAATAAAGCAAACGACAACACTCGTAGGCAAGGTTTATTTATGCACACGATTTCAACAGATAATCGAGTCAGGCCGACAAGCAACTTGATCGACGGGGCTATTTGGATTAATAGCCGGCCCTTCCTATGGCCGGTTGAACCGGGTCTGAAGTGAAGTCGGGTGGCCCCACCCGACAGTTCATTTGTGTCGGGTCAGGCGACCCGACACCGCTCCTATGCCACCACGCGGTAAATTTATCAATCCGCCAATCTGAACGGTGGATATTTATCGGTCACGAGCAGGGCGCAATATGCGCTGACCCGCCAGACCATCCTCGTGCGGTCATGTCCCCGAACCTGACCGTCACGATTTTGTCATTGCGCTGTCAGGAACCCCTTCCTGACAGCCAGCCTGACGTAGTGTCGGGAAATGATTCCAGACGCGTCGAGGAAAGCCCCGAAACATCAGAACCGCAATCTCCGTAATAATGGAAATGAAAGATCATTTTTTTGGGAAAGGCAGGATGGAAATGCAAGTAATCAGGTGGGCATTTTTTTCGCTGGCTCTGGGGACCGCCCTGGCGCCGTCGGGAGCGATTTCCAGAGTATCGAATTATGGGCTCGACGTCACTTTCGATCCCCGGAGGGCATTCATGTCGGCGATAGCTGTCGTTTCGTTCGATTCCACCATGGCTCGCGGAGATTCGGTTGTATTCTATCTTCACGGCGAGATTGGGGTCGATTCCCTCCTCGCCGACGGCCGTCGCATTGAATTCAACCAGCAGCCGGCTTATTATTATTACGACTATTCTCTCGTCGCCAACCGCGTGGCATTCCGGCTCGAAATCGACTCCTCTAAACATTTGACAGTCTATTACAGCGGCTATTTCAACCCATCGAAGGCGCGGTCGCCGTCCGATTATATGCGGATCGATAACGATGGCGTGTTCCTGCGGTCGTATGGATACTCGCTCTGGTTTCCAACATTCCTGGAATCAAACGTCGATTCGTACGATGCCGATTTCGATGTCACTTTGCGCCTGCCCCGTGAGTTTGTGCCGGTGTTCGCTGGTGAGCGGATTTCCGATGAGGTCACTGCCGACGCGCGCATAAGCCGCTGGCGGGCGACGGGGTTAGACCTGCACGCAGCCCAATGCACCGCACGGCGATTCTTGGTCGCACTCGATGAGAACATATATTTATATCACCTCGATGACTCGGCATCGAACGCCATGGCCGGAAAGATTTTTGAATTCGTTCGCGGCCTGAAGGGCGAATACGGCCGAAATTATCGCCGTAACTTCGCATCGGGCCAGATGCATATCATGGAAATGCCGCATTACGGCGATATCTCCAGCGGCAACGTGGTGGGGATTAGCTCGGGTATCTGGCGGGATTTCGAGTCGGACGAGTGGTCGCGGCGTGGGCTGGCGCACGAGCTGGTCCATCCGTTTGTGCAGACCGAGACCAAACGGATAGATTCGCTCTACGCCCTGATGATCGAGGGTTTCCCCAGCTATTTCCACCTGCCGATCCTGGCCGGAACATTCGGCGACGATTGGTACCAGCGGACCATGAAACAAACCGAGGATGAATACCTTAGAAAGAAACGAACCGGACTGGGCTGGCGAGATATGGCGTTGCCGCCGGAGAAACCGTTGTCACAAATATCGGCCGACGAGGTTGGGGAGTATAAGGACGTTTTCATTCTCGATGACCGCGCGCTGCTGTTTTTGAACTGGCTCTATAAGAAGATGGGCCCAGATCGGTTCTTCGAGTTCACCCGCGAACTATTCCACGGCCAGCCCGTGACGTTCAAGTCATTCAAATCGCTTATCGCCCGTTACCTGCCCTCGTCGCAGGAGGATATTGACCTCTGGCTCAGCTCTACCGAATTCCCGAAGAAGTTTTATATAGATGCAAAATAGTAGCCGAGGTCTCCCCAGAGACCTCGGATTAATTCAATTGGGCAAATATAAAGAGTCAGGTCGGCGGGCGACCTGACCTACTGTTCCCTGTTCCCTTTTGCCTGGTTGAGGTGATGTCGGGTGGCCCCACCCGACAGTTCATCTGTGTCGGGTCAGGCGACCCGACACCACTCCTATGCAACTACATGGTTAAATTATCAATCCGCGAATCTGAACGGTGGATATTTATCGGTCACGAGCAGGGCGCAATATGCGCTGACCCGCCAAGACCATCGAAACAAGCCGACTATAAAATTGAAAAGGGGGCGCGGGTATCGTCCCGTAAAGAGAATGGCAAACCAGGCAATGATGACAACTATAATCGCCGCCACCGCCAAAAACACGAGCACCACGATATGGGGGATTGCCAGGAACCATTTCACCAGCGGCAGCCAACGATTCAGATCGACGGCGGCATTGGGATATGGAATCTCCAGGTGAATCGCCTGTTCGTCCTCCGTCGACGGGTACTCGTCCCTCAGCAGAAATAAATATGCCAGGACACGCGTGGCGAACCGCGCCAGGTTGACATTCCAATCGTACCACCAGGGCGGATATTTTCTCTTAAATAAAATCATCAGAAGCAGCGGTATGATGACGTAACCGGTATAAACGACGTCGCGATAGACGGCCCGGTTGCATTCGGTGTCCGACGCGGCCTGCCAATTTGCGCCGTACAACAGCAAAATTATTATAAGAATCGGTAGCGCGGCGAAAATTCTAAAAAAGGACGAAAGCCTGTTTAGCGGCCTGTCGGGATAATCGACCGAGAACTTCACCGGATAATTTGTATCTGTTTCTGCCACAGCACGCCTCCTTGCGCCATATGGTTTCGGATATGGAGCTTATCACGCAGCCCACGCAAAATCACGGTGAAATTGTAGGAGTAAATGGACAATCTTTCAAGGGAATTAAGATAAAAAAAGTTAGGTCGACAGGCGAAGTGACCTACGGGGCTGTTTCAAAGAGGGGTCACAATGAATAGTGACTTGCCCACTCACGAATCCATTCCTGACAGCGAGCATGCAGTGGCCGGAGAAGAGGATGGCTGAAGGCACGATTGATATCTAGAGAATTCTAAATATCAGTGACTTTTACTTTAAATTTCGCCTTCATTTTGTCGCCAAAAATGGATGTAAATATGATGGTACCCTTAAGCTCAGCCACCAATTTGGTTGAAGTGAATACGTAACGAAAATTCTGCTCATTAATTTTTTCATTGCCCCATGAATTGCCACTAGGCCTTTCATAATTGCCCGCGTTTGTCTCAAGGGCTACATGATCAATTCCAAACTGGCCCTCCTTGCGTGAGTCAAATCGTAGTATTTCGATGCGCAGGTCATATTCATAGCCTTCAGCTAATTTTTTAACATTTACTTGCGGTACGCTTCTTATCTTAACGGTTGGGCTTTTGGGTAATCTATCATAAATCATTATACACAGCGAGATAATTGCGGCAATGCCTCCTACGGTCCCTATATTTTTTAAAACGATCCACATTTTAGTTAGGGTGCACATATAATAAATCCTCCTGATTCTTTCAATATTTCCTTGAACGGCAAACTTCCCGGTCAGCCCCTTGGCCTGATAAAACTACAAACAGACAAGTACATTTGCCGCGCAGGTATCTCAGACCTGACCTACGGGCCTACTTGTTCTCGTGAGGCCAGGGGAACAGGCTGACATCAACCCAAAATTTGTATTGGTAAATCTTCCCGGTCAAACGGTCATAAACCATGTATATGCCGCTGGCCTGATCGCTACCGTTCCGAATATCATACCGAAAAAACATCTGGAACACGACCAGGCAGGCCAGCGTTACTAAAGCATACTTTAATTTGCGATTCATAACGGACTCCTTAAATATTCGGACCACAGACCTCCCGGTCTGCCCTTTAGCCTGAAAATTAAGGGCAAACGAGGACATTTGCCGCGCGGCAAAATGACTCAATATTTATTCAAGCTAAAATATCTCGCATCTTTTGCCTGCTCAACTGCGTCTACGAGCTCTTTTCCTTTTTCTAATCCTATTTTGCTCATCTCGCAATTAATAGCCGCGCCCCCAGAAGCAATAGAAATTACCTGTTTTCGTGATCCCCAATA
>Ga0214473_10009795_pt1 | contig 11314 bp, 20 predicted proteins | sample RVTome_7_FD_203509 | JGI IMG/M metagenome (GOLD analysis project Ga0214473, IMG submission 203509) | Soil microbial communities from uranium-contaminated site in the Upper Colorado River Basin, Wyoming, United States - RVT98D197 | ecosystem: Environmental > Terrestrial > Soil > Contaminated >...
GGGTCATTACAGCGCGGCGTTCCGCGCTTGTCGTCATTCCGGCCCCGCATCAAGTGCGGGATAAACTCCACCCGGAATCTAGAGAAACGGACTGGACTCGGTGTCGAGCGCCCCTTCAATTTCTATGTCTATCCCACAATGCTTTTAATTCCTTTATCTTGGAATCCACGGGCGGCTTCAGGAGTTTCATCTGGTAGGCAGGGATATCATCCCCTTGCGTTTTCAGAAGGCAATCAATAATTCACGGCGATCACTTCTTCTTTCAGATTTCCGATGTGCTCTATATCGGGATTCTGCTTTGCGTAGTCCTGGTCCACCGCCTCCAGACTGTAAAGCTGGACCCAGGTGTCCACAGGGAAAAAAGTTGTTCTCGCTGGTATGAAAAAAAGGCTGAGGTGTTCAATGCATCCTGCAGTCTGCGGCTTGTTTTTCCTTTGAGATGTGGTTTTCACCACGAGATAGGGATCATTCTTTTTCGGAGTATTGAGAAGGATCAGGTACTTTTTCCCTGCTGTACCGTCTTCATAAATAAAATTTTTGTGAAGGAGTATGGTACCCCTGAAGATCACCTATAAGGCTCCAAGAGCTCGATGCAATTCTCCGATTTCTTCCATTCTCTCTTTCGCCTCCTCGTAAGTCAGACTGCCCGGCTTTTTGTCCACTGCGAGGAGATAGTCAATTTTTTCTAGCATGCCCTTCGTTTTAAGAGTCTTATCCCAGGGTTCGTTTTCCAGGTGCGATACCTCGGTCATGTCATCGGCATTTGCATCTTTGAAAACGTAGGAGAGTTCTTCGAGAAGCTTCATTTCCCTTTTGGAAAAATAGGAGTTATCAAACTTTTTCTTGGGAACAATTTTCTTAAAATTGTCATAGGTCACGATGTTGATCGCTTCCCCTAGATCGGCTTTCATATCATCAAGTTCTTCAAACAGGTCCTTCGGGACCGGTCCCATTTTCCATGCATAATAATCCATGCCCGTAACAGACTTGCCGGTTTGCTTGAAGTGACAAAAATCTAGGAAATACAGTAGCTTCATTAGCTTTACTTTGCCACATTTGTTTGTGTTCCGAGCAAAGTAGATGATGGAATTGATAAGTTTTTCTCTATAGTGCGTTATGATCATTTTGCCATTACCTAGATCGTATCGATAAAAGGTGCTTACTATTAGAATAATCTCCAAAGGTTCTAAAGCAAGAATCGTACCGCAAGGGAGTTTAATGTCGATGTAGAATCGCCCCAACGGCTTGAGTTTTGACGTACCGCAACGATGCGGTCATGCAAGAGGAAGGGGCCGATGTTTAAGGGTCATTGCTTCTTTTGAATAAGTTTCTTGTTACGCTGATCTTTTTGCCGACGCTCTTCTCTGCGAGAACGGGTACCATAGATAAAGGCCGTAACTAGACCAACCAGACCACTGCCGGACAGTATCGAACCAGGTATCGTGTGTCCCCCGCTGATCAATTGAGAGCCGAAATATAGTGTCCCCATGGCGATTACCGCTGCACATGCGACCCCGAAATATGAAAGTATGGTGCCGCCAACAATCACCCATTTCTCTATGTATTGCCTGTGCGCCGATTGCTTCTCCGCCATTACGAGAATTCGATTTGCCCCGTTCTGGATGACCGAATCATATTTGGCGAGTAAGTCTGGATGGGGAATAGGTCCGCTGAAAGATTCGGCCCTGATGATATTGCTTTGGACGCTATTGTTCGGATTATCCGGAGGTCCTGGTAGTGGAGCGCTACTCGGTGAGTGTACCTTCTTATGCGGCTTCTTTTTCTTCGACAAGGTTCTCGATGGCGCCCTGGATGTCTTTGCCGGTTATGGCCCAATCACTCGCAAGTGCGCGCGTGTCGGCGTACCGAGGAGAGACAGAGACGTTATACTCGACGAGTGTGCCTCCCAAATCCAAAGCCGATGCAACGCCCTGCAGAAAGTCAGGGGCTGCAAACAAAAAACCAGTATCTTGGCCGTATTTGCTCATTTTAAATCACTTTCGCTTATTTTGCTTTATAAGTATTATAAGGGTTGCGGTTCGAAATGTCAATCGTTACAACTTCTTCTACTTAGTCAAGTACCTACTATGCCTCATCCTGTCAAGGGAAAAATAGATAGAGCCGAGATTTCCACCCGTGTAGCAATGAGATCAAATGGAGGTATCGAAGTTCATCGCCCTGGCCCGCTCAAACATGTTCTCGACGTTGAATGCGCCGAGCAGCAAGCGGATGGTAATCCGCAGCCCGTTGTTCCGGGCGCGAAGCGTCCGGAACAACGTCTCCGGCTCACCTGCCAGGATGAAGCCCCGCGGGATCCCGGTCGGGTGCAGCCGAGGGTTCGGCCCCTTTTGCCTTCTTGGCCGTACAAGCCTTTCTCCCAGTGTAATTTGCCTCTTTCGCAAGTCTTCAAATATGGCATCCACATCGAAGTTAAACTGTGCTGCCAACTTTTCACGTTCACTCCTAACTTCGTGAACAATTGGATCTTCCCACATATGGCTAACCTCTCATAAGCTCTTCAGGCGTGCAAATGATGGGCATGTGAAATCCCTCCCTGTTGCACACCACGGAGAGTCGGCGAATCACCTGCGCGTTCGCGAGGTGCGTGCAGTTCCATGTCAAAAGATAATTTACATCATGGACAGCGGCAACCGAGACGTGGGCGGCCTCCCGAACGGCACGCGGTGGTATAGCTTCGCTGCTCAAGATGGCTTTGGCCAGCAGCAGCGCTTCTTCTGTTACTTCGAGAACGGGAAACATATTGATGATTTCCATTCTTTTCCGTGCTTCATCAGGGTCACCCGCCGATACTTCATCAATGACAATCTGCGAAATAAAACAATCAAAGGCTTCACGTCGACTCGTCCACCAATCAGATGTGACCTGCTGGTGTGCGGCAACCAGAAGGTCGCGGCTCGGTCGAGAGCAAAGATAGCTTATCAGAGTGGTCTCAAGATACACCGATTCCATGGTGTCATTACCCTTTCATTATTTGACCGTTCCCAGGGCTATTGCGTTCTAGCCGAACGCCGCGCCTCACAGGCCGCGAGGTCACGAGCGGTCCTCGTGCAGGCGAATGTTGGAATGTGCTCATCTTTCCATTGAGGTCAATGCACGTTCTATTTGGCGGAGATAAAACGGAAGAAAACACTCTCCGCTTTTGACGGCAGCCGTTAAAGTATCAAGTTCTGTCCTCAGTTCGGTCAGTCTTAGTTCACCCGCAATCGTGACAGCTAACATTGTTCTTGGTTCAGTGCGCTGTTGAATCCATGATCTCAGCACCTCAACGAGCTCCGATTTGTGCTCATGTTCTAACTTCCTAGCTCGACTGAGAACATTGTCTACCAAGTACTCACCAGACTTTATAGAGCTTGGATTGGTAAAGTCCGTCTCAAAGGCATTTTCGATTTCTTCTTTGGTCATCTTAATTCCAACGTCGAAATCAGCCTCCGCGTCAGCGGTAGACTGAATTGAGTGGTTAGCGGAGTTCATTATGTTCTATCGAGTACCTTCGACCTTCTTGATCGATGGACCATTGAGACGGACGGTTAAAGGCTATTGAGGCGGTTATCATATTCCGTTGCTTGAGTTTTTGGAGATGGAAATTGACGACTTCAATATGGACTTCAAAAACCGATGCTATGTCTTGTGCTGTCCATTCGTGCTTTTGGGCGAGAAGTATCAGGAGTTTGATTTGAAAATCAGCGAGAGAGGCTTTAGGCAATGAATGAGATTTGGAACTTCTTATGTGAATTAATAAACCCGATAAGAGAACCAGCCCAGTGGTTGCCCATAGCGGCGTTGGTATATTTGCTATTTGAAACGCCGTTATTATCGTGGTTTTGGTTAGGTAGCGAACGCAACCCCCGAGAAGAATTCGGCTTATCACGATGTAACCAACGATTGCTGTCCTGCTATCGCTGGCGAACAGCTTCAGTAATTTTAATATGTTTGCTTTCAGGAGCATTGCTTGTCCTCTTATCACCGTTTAGTAACCGCTAATGCTGCGGATCAGCAGCGAGACCGGAGGCAAGTTTGCTTGCCGAAGGGATTGGCTGCTGCATCCGCATGGTCGTGAGGCGCGCAGCGCCGAGCAGCCTGCCGATGGTCATCCGCAGCATTGTCGAGGACGCCCAGCGTCCTCGACAACAAGTGATTGTGAAATTTCTAGATAAGTCCACAGGTGGAGGGCTGGCTTCAGTGGTGGGTGTAACAAAAGTTGCGTGGTGTCTGTCCGACCGGTGGTCCACTGAACGCCTAGACCCCACTTAACTCCTCAGGTATGCAAAGCCTCAAGGACAGCGCTGGGATTCTTCGTCGCGATACGTAACAATGCCTTAGCCGGCCCTTCGGGTTGTCTCCTGCCTTGCTCCCAATTTTGCAGGGTTCGAACACTGACTCCAATCATAAGCGCAAATTCGTTCTGTGAGACATTAAGGCTTTCTCGCACCATCTTGATTTCAGGCGGCTTGATTTCATACACACGGCTTGGCGCCTTTCGTCCAGCCTTGATCTCTCCAACTTCCTTAATGCTTGCAACCAGCTTTTCAAAATGTTCCTTTTTCATGATAACAACTCCTTCACCAGCCGACGGAGCACTTTGAGTTGATCCATCGTCAGGTCTTCTTGCTCACTCTTTCGATACGGAAAGAGCATAAAAATGGTATCTGGAGGACTCCAAAAGTAGATGACTCGCAATGCCCCCCGCTTTCCGGAACCTGGGACACTCCAACGGATTTTCCGTAAACCTCCGCTACCTCGGATCACGCTTCCGGCATCGGGGCGCAGCATCAATACCGACTGGAGCATCCGATAGCTTTCATCCGGAAGCAGGCGCTGAATTTCTTTGGTGAACAGGGAAGTTTCGATGAAAATCATATAGGCATTATACGCCATTGGCGTATTTTGTCAAGGGAAGTTTTGCCGATGGCCAGCGTCGAAATCAGCCGCGCGGGTTTCGAGTCGGCCGAAGTGAGGGGTTCGGCGAAGCCGGACTACGTGTAAACACCTCAGTTGATGAATTCAGAAAGAACTTCCTCTAGCACTTCGTCAACCTCTCGGAGGTTCTCCAAAACCTCTTCGGGCGCTTTTCCTTGTATACATATGTTTCTGATGATCAGAAGAAGCGGGGGCATCCCTCTCAGGTTTCGAACGCTCTCCCAGCTCATGGCTTCGTCAATGTGGAAGATGGCGCGATCCCAACCTTCAAAACCTGCTGCGTCAACCACGGAGGATCTGAGGGCAGTCCATGCGCCTTGAAGATCGGTGAGGATTGTCTTTTCGTATCCCGTTGACTCTTGTACAAACGCCATTTGCTTATCCTTCAATTATGCCGAACGGGCGGGCTGGCAGGTGCGCGGGTACTTCTCCCGCGCATCCTCGTCCAGCGCGATGTTAGGGCTGGCATTATGGCCAGGCATAATGTTTGTCTACCCAACGAAGAGCGTAAAAGTACCATAAGGCGGCAAGAAGACCGAGGATGGCAAAGATCCAATCCCACAAGGCAAAAGCTAGAAGACCGCCGCCCACTAGTGAACCAAACATCCACCCCAATGCGCTCCTTCGTTTGGTGATTCCAATAAGGCCGTATTTTACTAGAAACGGCACCTTGTGTTTGCATTTGTCAAAGTTCACCGGTCGTCTCCTAACGACCGGGCTAACAGGTGCGCGGCGGGTTTTCCGCGCATCCTTGTTCAGCCCGATGTTATAGTCTTCATTCAAGTACCCATTTGCCGGAAACATCAGGATTGGCGGTATCGCTTCCTCTGGCCCTTGTTTCGCGATAGCTCTTTTCAGCAAAGTTATCTCTCAAAGAGATTGCAATTTGGACATCTGCTATGAGCGCCTCTCTTTTTGCCCTTATTATGTTGTCAGACCAATCTATTATTTGATAGGTAAATTCTTGATTATAAAGTATATTATGGTTTAGGAAGGGGTGCTCTTTTGGGGTAAACAGAAGGGATTCAACTTCCCTACATGTCATGGTTTTTCGATCGCAAGTTATAGATGTAGAGTTAATCGCCGAGATTATGCCTGCCTTTGTTCCTGGTATTGCCTTCCAACGTCCTTCTGCCAACACAGTATTTCCATCTTGTTTTATTCTTTTTTTGGGCGAATCTATGTTGCCTAGATCATGGCAACCAACAAGAAGAACTGTTGCGAGCATAAGAAAGATCATATTCTTACGCATTTTATCCTTCCTATAACGCTGCCCTAAACCGGGTGGTTTTGGAGCGCCAGAGGAGAAGCCAGTCAGAGTTGAAGGGCATCGGAATGTTATAGTCATTCTCTATCAATTGCATTCAGGTCTTCAAACATGCTCACAGTATCCTCTATTGCTGACGGGCCAAATGCGTGTCCGCTGTTGTCTCTGGCGGTCGTGATTTTGTTCAGTAGTACCTTAGAATCTTCAATGAAAGATTTAAGTTTGTTGGGAGTCAGGCTTGCTTCCTTCCATACGTCCTTTGTATCAAGAATGTTTGATCGATGCGCAAAGAGCTTGTTTCTTATGATAGAAATATTGAGCCACGCCTGTCTGATTCTATCCATTTCCGCTTTGAAGCGAAGAATATCGCCTCGGCCGACTTTACCTTCCTTTTCGATTAGCTTGAGAAGGTTCGGAAGATTGACGGTGTCGCGTCTCGTCTCAAATAATCGATATGCCGCAATTATCATTGCAACGAAATGGGCATGCAAAGATGTAGCTATGAATGTGGGGTAATATAAGGTAAGCGGTTCCACCAGCTTCTCGCGGGTTTCCTTGTTCTTATAGATCCACCAAATTCCGTAGTTCAGCCCTGCAATTATCAAGGCATTCTGTAACTCGTGTACATGAGTTCTGATTTTGTTTTCCATATGCAACCTCGAATGCCTTAAGAGGCTATAACGGTTAGCTCAGCGGCGCGGTTTTCCCGCGTCCACTGGAGCGTCTGGTTCGGTGTCCTTCCGATAGAAACCGACGAAGAAAGCTTTTCCCTTCTTCAATGGTATCCTATCGGTCCTGATCTCTTGAAGCCCGATGCTTCCGCACATGTTGGAGAACTCCATAGGTGACACCAGATTCATGATCGGTGACAGGCGTTCGAGGCTTTTGTAACGCGTGGCAGTGACGGGTGCAGATTCAGTGCTCGCTTCTTGGAGAATCGAAAGAAAAATTCCTCCGGTAGCCAGACATCGGACGATGTTGTGCAACGCGCACAATACATCCACATACTCGAACACGAGCCCAGCGAACACCATCGAAACCGGATCGATATAGAAATCCGAGGCGGTGATATCGGCGTGGATCAACTCAAGGCGGGGAATCCTGTCGCTAAACCGTGTCTCGAGAATCTTCAAATAGCCAGGATTGATATCAATGCCAACTACCCGTCGGGTTCGTGCGGTGTTTATATGCTCGAAACCGTTTCCCGTGGAGCACCCTATCACCGCCAGGGACATAGGAGCGTATTCTATCAGGGCTGACGCCATCAGGTTACTGAGCACTTGGGCCTGAGCGACCTCGGGCAGGGCCATATGGGCTTCATAATCGGACGCAGGTATTCTAAGCCATGGATTTTTCATATTATGACACCGAACGTCCGGGCTGACAGGTGCGCGGGCGCTTTTCCCGCGCATCCTTGTCCAGCCCGATGTTAGACAATTTCTTTTGTTAGATCGATTTGAAACTCCCTGCACAAGTACTCGATTGTTTTTGGCTGTCCATCTAATGATGCGCGGACATGTGTTGTGGTAAAGACACCATCCGCTTTGCGGGCCGGCTTCGCTTTATCTCGATCAACTGTCCGCAACCACTCGACAAGGCACACGTATTCAGAAAGATCCGGATCGCCCGAATTATCACCTAACGTTTTGGATCTGAGCGGAAGATCCAGAAGTGCGTGTCCACCGACAGCGACATCACGGATCATCTTTGCGCTTGTCTTGATACGGCCAATGCCAACATAGCCATGACCTTTCAGATAAGCGGTAAACACATCTCCCGGAATGAAACCCATCATAGCGTCGCGCCAGCGACGCCCTTGACCTCCCGAAATGAACGAATGATCAAGGTAGTCTTCCCACACACGATGTCTGTCTGAACTTTCGCCAACATTGTAGTAGTACAACCCATTACGATAATCATAACCGGACAGCTCTTGGTGAAGCGTGTTGTGCGGTCTGAACTTTCCAGAGAAATGACCTTCGGCGATATTGGCCGTGTGTTTTCCAAGTTTCCAGATCAGCGTTGTCTCAATGAGCAAAGCCTCGTCTTGTGTGAGATTGGCCGCGATGACTCTGATTATCGGGCGAAGTCCAAGTTTCTTGATTTCCTTGATGCGCTTTGACTTCTCGGAACCGTCGTCGATGTACTGATGAACGTCTTTACGGGAGCCCTTACCTTTACCATAGTAGAACTCCTCGAAGTTACGCGGATCGATATAGACGTATACGTAGTATTCTTTCATGTGTAACGCCTGCATAACCGGGAGGCAACGCCGTTTGTTGCCGATCCGGTTTATTTGTGTGCATGGGGACGCTGTTAGGTTTTTGACTTGACGGAAGAGGGCGCCCTTTTGCCTTTGTATCCTCCATGACCTCTGCCAGTGGGTCCCCCCGGGCAGAGCCCGGGGCACCCACTTCGTCTCCCCTCGACTTTGCTGCGCTCCGCGAAGTGATTGCTATCGGTATCGCCTCGGGGAATACCTCGATTCTTTCAATCCCCCTAACCAGGATATGCTGGAGAGCACCAGCAGCGTCGATTCGAGATCTTCAGGGCATCTTCCATCACTACCATTTCAAGCTTTTCCCCGTGAACCTAAAAACCTAACAGCGTGCCCCTTTACGATACGCGTATCTCGACGTTACGGTGTCGCCGGAAACGAATTTCGATATCCGAGCGAGTTGGCGGATTTTTCATGGATTGATTAATCATGGGCGGCACGTTTCAGTTCTTCGCGGAGGACCTGACGCAACACCGTCTCATCGACAGGTTTCGGGGCCTTCCCAACGTAAAGCCTCAAAGCCTCATTGATCATGGTCTGATACCCATAGCCTGCGCTGTCAGCCAGAGTTCGAAACTCATCGAGGACATCGATGTCGATGTAAATGGTGATTCTTGTCTTTCCCTTTTGTGGAACGACAGCGCCTCTCTTGGCATTTTTGAAATCATATTCCTTCTTCATATCTTTTCCTCTCATGTGGGGTTGCGCTCCGGGCGGAGATCAGCCGAATATCTTCGTCCCGATAAGTGTAAACCACAACGGTGACACGATCCAAGGCGTCCCTGCCAATGGTGACGAAGCGTTGTTCATCGTGCAACCCTTCATCTTCCCGTGTTAGTGCCATGGGATCAAAGAGCACTGACTCTGCATCGGAAAACCGAATCTTGTGTTTCTCGAAATTGGATTTCGCTTTTGCCGAGTCCCAGACTACTTTCATGGAACCAATATGCATATATTATATGTACATGTCAAGGTGATTGCAATGAAGAGTATCGGGAGAGGATGCCTTCAGCGGGGAGCAAAGAACAAAAAAGGTTAGCCTCAGCCGGCTAACCCTTTGGAATTTCGGTGGCAGTCCCAAGGGGAATCGAACCCCTGTCTTCGCCGTGAGAGGGCGATATCCTAGACCGTGGCCTTCATAACACTTTTCCTGTGAACCGGGCTAAATGCGCTGGTTGGCAATAAGCCTTCTATCCTCCTCAGCCTTTCGCAGATTCCGAATTCTTCGCTTCTACCCACTTCAGCACCTTCTCCGCAAGAGCGATAGCGTTGAGATAGTCATCTTCATTCACAGGTTCATACTCACCTGGATAACGAGTTTCAACCGCATATCCAGTCAGGATTCTGGCTTTGTACACGTCTTCGGGGATCGGCACACTCCCTTTCACCAACAAATCCATCAGGTAGGCGATATCATGAGTCTTTGGGAAAAGGATCTCGTGGAGAATGCAGAGGGACTTCAATGCCTTTTCTGCTGCCTGCTGAGCGCCATAGCAGAGGTCCTCGTAAAGGATTTCGCCGGAAACCCTGCCTGCCTTTGCACGGGCCATATTGCTCTTGGCCCTCTGGAGCCATTCATTTGCCCTCTGTTGCCTTTTCATAGACAGTTCTTCCATGCTTGGCTGCCTCAGAGTAGATCAGGTAAGGGTCACTTTTCAACTCCTCATACTTGTCCAGATCCGCCACAATCACGTCGATGGGCGCCCCAATATCCTTGAACTCCATGTAGATCTTATGGGTCAGCGCACGCTGCTTCTTTTCACCTCTTTTCAGTACGAGAAAATCATAATCACTGTCCGGTCTATCATCTCCGCGCGCATGCGACCCGAACAGGATGATTCTATCCGGCTCCGCTACTTCAACGATGATCTGAATAGCCTTTTTCAGCGAACGCTTCATGCTGGATGCCCTCCAATGTTTCTTGCCTTGCTCGCCCTGGTTTACATTCCTCAAATGCCGGCCACCAATCGTATTCCCAGGCCGGTCTTGCATTCATTATACTATCGGATTGATAAACCAAGATCAATCCCGAATTAATCCGTTTGATGTCGAGGGTCGCCGAGCTTACGGAGGGTTAAGAGGTGATGCTACGATGGAACGATTGAAAGGCAAAACTGAGGAAGATGCTGAGTCGCAGGGGTGGAAGTGATCGCAATCTTATGTTCTGCTGAGATTGCCGATGGGAGAAGAAAACAAGAAAGTCGGCTTGTAGCCGACTTAAATGAAAAATTGGCAGTCCCAAGGGGAATCGAACCCCTGTCTCCGCCGTGAGAGGGCGATATCCTAGACCGCTAGACGATGGGACCAGATGGTTTGCCAAGAGGAAAAACCCAATTCGTATCTTCATACCAAGAATTCTCTGTGGATTCAAACAAAAAATGCAAGATCCCATCTTCAGTCTTCTCTTAAGTTCTCACTAAACCTTAGCCTCTGGTGGAGGGCCCGACGGAGGTCAGGTTTGCCCCTATCCAAAACTCAATTGACTTATCGGCAATTTTCATTACCCTGTTCGAAACCTTTGTTTCTTATTGATTGGGTTACTTTCAGGGCTGGAGAAGAAAAGAGGAGGGAAGGTTATGCCGCAATTCAGTCGTTATGAATACAGCAGTATCGGTCTGGACGCGCATGGTTTAAAGAACATGAAAAACGTGTACTGGACCCTGTCAACTCCTGCACTCTACGAGGAGGTATTGAAGCGTGAAGAAGGGATTCTGGCCCACCTGGGTCCCATGGTGGTCCGAACCGGTGAATTTACAGGGCGATCACCCAACGACAAGTTCATCGTGGACGAGCCGAGCAGCCGCGATAAAATATGGTGGGGAAAGGTTAAC
>Ga0214473_10009796_pt1 | contig 11313 bp, 8 predicted proteins | sample RVTome_7_FD_203509 | JGI IMG/M metagenome (GOLD analysis project Ga0214473, IMG submission 203509) | Soil microbial communities from uranium-contaminated site in the Upper Colorado River Basin, Wyoming, United States - RVT98D197 | ecosystem: Environmental > Terrestrial > Soil > Contaminated >...
GATCGCCGTCGCCCCCGATCGACCGGTAGACGCCGCGGCGGCCGAGCTGCGGCTCGCCGTGGGGAAGCAGATTCAGGTACTTCACGTTCCGGTCGAGGAGGCGCAGGATCTCCCGCACGACGGCGAGCGATTCCGCGAGGCGCTCGCCGGACACGAACGCGAGATCGTCGGCCGAGGTGTGGTACTCGGGGAAGTCGCCGTGGGTCGCGCGCGAGAGCGCTCCCACGCCGAGCCGGAAGCCGGGGGACTCGAACTGGCGCTCGTCGTAGCCCCAGGGCGCGAAGTCGACGAGCTGGTGCCAATGCCCGGATTGCCGCAGCGCGTGGGCCGCGACGCGATCGACCTCGGCGGCGCCGGAGAAGCTGCGCTTGTAGGTGAAGGGAGACGCGTCCCCGAGGCAGGTGAGCGTCAGGCCCCCGCGGATCCGCCCCACCCGGTCCGCGTTGCGCGCGAGCCAGGTGAGGGAGCCGATCGTGCCGGGGATCCACAGGAAGCGCAGCCCGCGGCGCCGCGGCCGCCCGTGGAGCTCGGCGGCGAGCAGCGCCGCGACGGCGATCCCGGACAGGTTGTCGTTGCAGAGCGAAGGGTGGCAGACATGGGTCGAGACGAGGATCTCCTCGTCCGTCGTCCCCGGCAGGAAGAGCTCCCCGTAGGAGAGCGAGCCGGGCTCGAGCCGCGCGTCGATGCACACCTCGTATTCCGGCTCGACGAGCGAGTCCACCTGCCGCTGCGTGGCGCAGAATCCCCAGCTGCGCTCGTAGTAGGAGGTCCGGTACGGGATCCAGTCGGGGTGATCGGGCAGGCTGTGCACGTGCGCGAGGAGCTCCCTGCGCGAGACGAGCCGCCGCACCGGCTCGCTGTAGCCCACCACGTGCAGGTTCGAACGGCGGAAGTCCACGACGCGCCGGCCGGCAAGGTCCCCGATCCAGGCGTCCCGGATCTTCCATTCGTCCGGGACGGTCCAGTCGAAGACGCGGGTGCCGGAGGGAACTTCGTGGACCTCGAGGGGAGCCCAGCGTCGGAGGATCTCGAGGGTCCGTCGCACGCCGTCCCCCGTGAGGCTGCGACAGATCGGATGGAGCTCGCGCACGAGATCCATCAGCGACTCGGCGAGGCTATCGCGCTGGAGGGCGGCTTCAGCCATCGAGGCCCTCCCGACGCAGCTTCGGGAGCTCGCGGTCCCGGGCGCTGATCGCGCCCAGCGGCAGGGGCCAGCGGATCCCGACGGCGGGGTCGTCGAAGCGGAAGCCGCGGGCCGAAGCGGGCGCGAAGGATCGGCTCATCTGGTAGAAGATCTCGCTCCCGTCCCGCAGGGTCTGGAAACCGTGCGCGAAGCCCTCAGGCACGTAGAGCATCCGCCGCGTCTCCGCGGCGAGCTCCACGGAGAGCCAGCGCCCACGCGTGGGCGAGCCAGGCCGTAGATCGACGATCGCGTCGAAGATCGCCCCGGCGGTGCAACGCACGAGCTTGGCCTCGGCATGCGGCGGGTCCTGCCAGTGCATTCCGCGCAGGGTGCCGGCGTGAGCGTTGAAGGAGGTGCCGCACTGCACGAAGGAGCTCGCGAGCCCCCGCGCCGCGAACTCGTCCCCACAGAAGGTCCGCGCGAAGAGCCCGCGCTCGTCCTGGTGCGGCTCGACCTCGATCAGGAAGGCACCCGGCAGCTCGGTTTCGACGAAGCGCACGGCTAGAACCCGATCCGGAGCTTGCGGGCGTGGAAGGCCTCGGCAAAGGTCGCGCGACACTCCACACCCCGGAGGCGCATCAGGCCGCGCAGCGTCTCCGCATCGAACCACGGCCGCGACGCCTGCGAGGTGTAGACCTCGAGCAGCGTCTTGAGCTTGCGCTCGGCGATCTCGGGGTGGAGCGGAACGAAGGCGTTCGGCTGGCCGAGGTCGCCCTCGTACTTCGGGATCTCGTACTCGAAGATGGAATGGTCGCGCCAGGTGTTCCAGGTGAGCTCCGCTACGAGGCGGTGGTCCTGGTGCCGATCGCCGAGCGCGTGGGTGAAGATCAGGTCGGGATCGAGCTCGCGCTTGAGATCCTCGAAGCATTCCTTGACGCGCGCCCCCTCCCAGGGGAGGAAGCCGTCGCGGAACGCGAAGCCGCGCACCCGATCCGGCCCGTCCTCGCCCAGGAAGCGGCGGGCGCTCTCCCGCGCCTCGCGCAGGCGCGGCTCGTCTCCGCAGAGCGTGACCCAGTGGATCTCCGCGCCGGGCGCGCGCTCGCGCAGCCGCAGCAGCGTGCCGCCACAGCCGATCTCGATGTCGTCGCAGTGCGCTCCGACACAGAGCACGAGCGGGCGGTCGTCCCCGCGCAGACCCAGGCCCAGCTCCCGCATCACGCGGCACTCCGCCCGCGCTCGAGGAGGCGCCAGGGGGCCTCACCGCGGGCCTCGAGGTCCTCGAGCTCCTGCAGGTCCTTGAAGGTGTCGAGGCAGTGCCAGAAGCCGTCGTAGCGGTACGCGACGAGCTGCTTGTGCTGCATCAGACGCGGAAAGGCGCCGTCGACCAGATCCTCGCCGGGACGCAGGGTGTCGAAGATCGAGCTGCGGAAGACGAAGAAGCCGCCGTTGATGCGGAGCCGGGCGGCCGCCACGTCGCGCAGCCCCACGACGTTCCCTCCCCCGTCCGTCTCGACGAAGTGGAAACTCGCGTTCGGGACGACGCTCACGAAGGCGGCGACCCGGTCGCGCGCAACGAAGTCCGCGACGTAGTGGTCGAGGGGCAGATCCGACAGGCCATCCGCGTAGTTCGCCAGGAAGACCTCCTCGCCCTCCAGATGGGGCCGCACCGCCAGCAGCCGCTCTCCGATGCTGGCGTGGAGGCCGGTGTAGACGAAGGTGATCGTCCACTCGTCGATGTCGCGCCCGAGGAGCGTCACGTTGCGCCCGCCCTTCGAGAGCACGAAATCGTTCGACACGGTCTCCTCGTACTCGAGGAAGTAACGCTTGATCTCCTCGGAGCGGTGGCCGAGGCAGAGCACGAAGTCCCGGTGGCCGAACGCGGCGTAGTAGCTCATCAGGTGCCAGAGCACCGGGCGCTGCCCGATGCGGGCGAGGGGCTTCGGGGTGCTGTGCCCCTCGTCGCGCAGGCGCAGGCCCTGCCCCCCACAGAAGAGCACCACCTTCATCGCTCACCTCCGTCCTCGATCACGCGAAGCTCGGGGATCGGCACCACGAAGCGGCCGCCCCAGGCCCCGATCCCGGCCATCTGCTGGCGGATCTCGGCCTCGAGGTTCCAGGGAAGGATCAGCACGTAGTCCGGTCGGGTCTCGAAGATCCGCTCGGGAGCCAGGATCGGGATGCGCGAGCCTGGCAGGAAGTTCCCCTGCTTGTGGGGGTTGCGGTCGACCGTGTAGTCGAGGAAGTCGCGGCCGATCCCGCAGGCGTTGAGCAGCGTGTTGCCCTTCCCGGGGGCGCCGTAGCCCGCGATCCGCCGTCCCGCGCGGCGGGCCTCGATCAGGAAGGAGAGCAGCGCGCGCTTCGTCTCCGCCACCCGCTCGCCGAAGCCCTGGTACCAGGAGAGCTCGCGCATTCCCGCCGCCCGCTCGAGCTCGCGCAGGCGCGCGACCGAGGGGGCGACGCCCGGGCCGTCCTGCTCCTTGCGCCTCGCGTGGATGCGCAGCGAGCCGCCGTGCGTCGGGAGCTCCTCGACGTCGAAGATCGCGAGGTCGTGGTGGCGGAAGATCGCGTCGACGGTCGTGAAGCCGAGGTACGAATAGTGCTCGTGGTAGATCGTGTCGAACTGGTTCCCCTCGACGAGGCGCAGCAGGTGGGGGAACTCGAGCGTCGCGACGCCGCCGGCGGAGAGCAGCACGGCGAGCCCCCGCACGAAGTCGTTCAGGTCGGGAACGTGGGCCAGGACGTTGTTCGCGACGACGAGGTCGGGCGGCCCCTTCCCGGCCAGGATGCGCCGGGCCAGGGCCTCGCCGAAGAAGGCGACGATCGACGGGATCCCGCGGGCCCGCGCCGCCGCCGCGCAGTTCGACGCCGGCTCGACTCCCAGGACCGGGATGCCCCGCGCCGCGAAGTGCTGGAGGAGATAGCCGTCGTTGCTGGCGATCTCGATCACGCGGCTCCTCGCCCCGAGCCGGAGGCGGCGGGTGGCCTCCTCCGCGTAGCGGGCGGCGTGCGCCACCCAGCTGTCGGAGTAGGCGGAGAAGTAGGCGTAGTCGCCGCCGCCGAAGATCTCGGCCGGAGAGAGCAGCTCGGGCAGCTGCACCAGGAAGCAGCCTTTGCAGACCCGGACGTGGAGCGGGTAGGTGAGCTCCGGCCGATCGAGCTCGGCCGGCGACAGGTGGCGCTGGCAGGGCGGAGCGCTCCCCAGGTCGACGAAGCTGTGCTCGAGAACGGCCCTGCAATGGCGGCAGCGCAGATCCACGGGTCCTCCCAGGGGGACTCGGTTACCCGAGAGGTGGGTGGCGGTCCGGGCGTGCCTGGTGACCTCGTGCACCCGCGTTTCACACGGTCTTCACCGCTCCGCGCGGAAGCACGACCATCCGGGCGGAGGACCAGCGCAATTCTCCGGTGCCCCTGGAAGCGCGACACGCGGCGCGGCCCTGCGGCACCCACCTGCGGAGAGTCGCGCCCGCTGGCCGCTGCTCTCCCGCGCACCCGAGGAGACGCCATGAGCCCCGTCCTCTTCGATCCGGAGCTCTCGGACGACCAGCGCCGCGAGACCCTGTTCGCCGGAGACCTGCTCGTCTTCTCGCCCGGCCCGGCCGCGACGGCCCTCTGCGCCTTCGCGCGCGCCCTGCTGGAGGAGGCCTTCCACCCGCAGGACCCCGAGACCGCCCAGCACCACCTGCCGGTGCGCGACTACGCGAGGATCGCGGCCGAGCTCAAGCCGACCTTCATCCATCACCCCGAGAGCAAGCGGCTCGTCCGCGAGCTGCTGCGGGAGCACGGCTGCGACGCGGAGGCCACGCACTTCGACGTGCCGCGCCTGCGCTCGTCGACCTCGCACGGCTACCTCACCACCGGCATCGCGTACGCCTTCCATCCGCATCGCGACACCTGGTACTCGGCGCCGATGTGCCAGATCAACTGGTGGCTGCCCGTCTACCCGATCACGCGCGACAACGGCCTGGCCTTCCATCCGCGCTACTTCCACCGGGGCGTGAAGAACGGCTCGCGCCTCTACGACTACGACGAGTGGAACCGGACCAGCCGCTGGAGCGCCGCCGAGCAGATCGGCGTCGACCGGCGGGTGCAGCCGCGGCCCGAAGAGGAGCTCGACCTCTCCGACGAGCTGCGGATCGTGGGACGCACGGGCTCCCTCGTGGTCTTCTCGGCCGCGCAGATGCACTCCTCGGTCAGCAACGTCTCTGGGCGCACCCGCCACAGCATCGACTTCCGGACGGTGCATGCGGCGGACGTCGCGTCGGGCGGCGGCGCGCCGAACCAGGATGCGGAGTGCACCGGCACCTCGCTCGGAGACTTCCTGCGTTGCGCCGACCTGGCGCGCTTCCCCGACGAAACGGTCCGGCGCTACCGGGCCGGCTTCGGTCGCTAGCGCCGTGGGAGCCTTCGAGCGATCCGACGCCCTGCGCAAGCGCGCCCACGCGCTGATCCCGGGCGGGGCCCATACCTACGCGAAAGGGGACGACCAGTTCCCGCGGCGTTCTCCCGGCTTCATCGTGCGCGGCGAGGGGTGCCGCGTGTGGGACGCCGACGGCAACGAGTTCATCGAGTACGGAATGGGGCTGCGCTCGGTCCTGCTCGGACACGCCTACCCCGCCGTCGTCCAAGCCGTCCAGCGCCAGCTCCAGCTCGGCACGAACTTCACGCGCCCGGCCTCGATCGAGGTCGAGGCGGCGGAGGAGTTCCTCGGGGTCGTGACCGGCGCCGAGATGGTGAAGTTCACCAAGGACGGATCCACGGCCAACGACGCGGCCATCCGCCTGGCGCGCGCGCACACCGGCCGCGACCTGGTGGCGGTGTGCGCGGACCATCCCTTCTTCTCCTACGGCGACTGGTTCATCGGAACGACGCCGATGAACGCCGGCATCCCGAAGGCCATCCGCGACCTCACGCTCTCGTTCCGCTACGACGATCTCGGCAGCGTCGAGCGTCTCTTCGCGGAGCACCCGGGACGCATCGCCTGCCTGATCCTCGAGGCATCGCGCGGGGAGGACCCTCGCGAGGGCTTCCTGCACGGAGTGCAGCGTCTGTGCCGCGAGCACGGCGCGGTCTTCATCCTGGACGAGTGCATCACCGGTTTCCGCTGGCACCTCGGCGGCGCGCAGCGCCACTACGGGATCACGCCGGACCTCTCCACCTTCGGCAAGTCGCTCGCCAACGGCTTCGCGGTCTCGGCCCTGGCCGGGCGGCGCGAGCTCATGGAGCTCGGCGGGATCCGCCACCTTCGCGATCGCGTCTTCCTGCTCAGCACGACGCACGGGGGCGAGACGCACGCGCTCGCGGCGGCGATCGCGGCGATGCGCGTGTACCGGAGCGAGCCGGTCGTGGAGCACCTGCACCGGCAGGGAGCGCGTCTCGCGGCGGGCTTCGAGGCTCTCGCCCGGGCGCACGGCGTGGCCGACCGGGTCCGGGTCTCCGGAAGACCCTGCAACCTCAGCTTCGCCACCCTCGACCCCTCCGGAGCGCCCTGCCAGGCCTTCCGGGCGCTCTTCCTCCAGGAGCTGATCGCGCGCGGAATCCTCGCTCCCTCGCTCGTGATCAGCTACTCGCACCGCGACGCGGAGGTGGACCGGACCCTCGGGGCGATCGACGGTGCCCTCGGCGTCTACGGGCGGGCGCTCGACGCCGGCGGGGTCGAGCGCTTCCTGGACGGCCCGCCGACCAAGCTCGTCTTCCGCCGCCGCTGTTAGTCCGATGAACTTCGCTCGCCTGCGGCTCGCTGCGCGGCCGCTTTGCGGCCTTGCCCGATGAACTTCGCACGCAGGCTCTCGAGTCGCGGCCTCCTGGGCGGGGCCGTCCTGCGGCGGATGTGGCAACGTAGCGCGAGGGGGGCCAGCGGGCGGATGGGTCGCAGGGCGTCGGCGAGCGCGCGGGGCGCGGCCCGCCGCTGGATCGACGAGAACGTGCTCGAGCTCGGCCGCGAGCTCCGGCTCTCCTTCCTGCCGCCGCTGATGGTCTACCTCGCGGCCGGCGTCTCGGGCCTCACCGCGATCGTCGGCACCTTCTTCGTGAAGGAGTACCTGGGCCTCTCGGCCGAGTTCCTGGCCGGGCTCGCCTTCTGGGCCGGAATCCCCTGGGCCCTCAAGATGCCGCTCGGCCACCTCGTGGACCTGATCTGGCGGCACAAGGCGGCGCTCGTCTACGTCGGCGCCGGGCTGATAGCGGCGGGCCTGCTCATCATGCTCGGGCTCCTGCGCGACCCCGAGGCCATGCGCACGGTCCTTCCCGCCGAGGCCTGGTACGTGATCGCGGCGCTGCTCTCGCCGGTCGGCTACGTGGTGCAGGACGTGGTCGCCGACGCGATGACGGTGGAGGCCGTGCCGCGGCGCGACGAGCAGGGCCGACCGATCGATCCCGCGCTGCGCAAGCGCATGAACACCACGGTGCAGACGCTCGGCCGCGTCGCGATCCTCGGCGGGGGCGTGCTCGTCTCGCTCGTGAACGTGATCATGTTCCAGGACACGGAGTCGCTGCCGCAGGCGGACAAGGCCGCCATCTATGCGCGGATCTACGCGATGGCGCTCGTGATCCCCGCAGTGTCGGTGCTCGGGGTGGCGCTCGCCCGCTGGCTGCGCGGTCGCGAGGCGCGACGGCTGCGCGCGCAGGGCCTGGACGACGCGGCCGTGCGACGGGCACAGGATCCCGGCGGCGCGGCCACCGAGCCGAACTGGTGGATCCTCGGCGGAAGCCTCGTCTTCGCCGCGATCAGCCTCTCGATCGGGCTGTCGGAGCTCGAGCTCGGTCAGGAGCTCGTCTTCGCGGGCTCGCTCTCGGTGATCGTCTTCCTGATGACGAAGATCCTTCGGGAGCTCGAGCCCGACGCCCGCCGCACGCTCGTCGGCACGGCGCTGCTGATCTTCGTCTTCCGGGCCCTGCCCGGCCCGGGCGCCGGCGCGACCTGGTGGATGATCGACGTGCTCGGCTTCGACCAGGCCTTCCTCGCCAAGCTCTCGCTCATCGCGAGCGGCCTCACCCTCGCGGGCCTCTTCGTCTTCCGTCGCTTCATGGCGGACCGCTCGATTGCCACCATCGTCGGCACGCTCAGCGTGGCCGGCTTCGCGCTCGGGCTCCCCATCGTCGGCATGGTCTACGGGCTCCACGACTGGACGGCCGCGCGAACCGGCGGCATCGTGGACGCGCGCTTCATCGCGCTCGTGGACACCGCGCTCGAGTCCCCCCTCGGGCAGATCGCGATGGTTCCGATGCTGGCGTGGATCGCGAACTCGGCGCCGGCGAGGCTCAAGGCCACCTACTTCGCCGTGATGGCGTCCTTCACGAACCTGGCGCTCTCCGCCTCCCAGCTCGGGACGAAGTACCTGAACCAGCTCTTCGTCGTGACCCGGCAGGTGACGGACCCGGCGACGGGAGCGGTGACGGTGCCCGCGCACTACGGCGAGCTCGGAGTGCTGCTAGTCACCGCGAGCGCACTCTCCCTCGCCCTCCCCTTCGCGGCGATCGGCCTCGCGAAGCTCCTCGGTCTGCGCAGCGCTTGACGCCGACTCTCGAGTCGGCCTCCTAGCGGCACTCGCCGACGGAGGCGGGTGCGCAGGTGCGGCCGTCGCTCCAGATCGCACCCCCGAGATCCGCCGAGCTCAGGTTCGCGCCGTCGAGATCGGCCCCCTCGAGGTTCGCGCCCTCGAGCTTCGCATCCAAGAGGCTCACGCCGCGCAGGTTCGCACCCTGGAACTGCGCGCCGCGCCCGTCGATGGCGAAGAGGTGCGCCTGCTCGAGGTTGGCGCCGCGCAGGTCGGCCTTCGACAGGTTCGCGACCTGGAGGTCGGCGTGGCGAAGGTCCGCCTCGCGCAGGTCGGCGCCGGCGAGCACCGCGCCGTGGAGCGAAGCCTGCTCGAGCTTCGCGCCGCGCAGGCTCGCGCCCGCGAGCTTCGCGAAGGAACAGTTGGTGGCCGGCTCGATCCGGCAGCCGCCCACGACGGCCGGATCCGCTCCGGCCGCGGGGGCGAGAACGACGGCGAGGATCGCGATCCAACCGGAACCTGCGCGCATGCGGCCCTCCCTCGCGCGACGGACCGGTCGCGCCGAAGCCTTCCCGGTGCTTGTAGCGCAGGCGCCCCGGGCCGCGATGCGGGGCTCTTCCAACACGCTCGAACCTGGGCGCCTGGACACTGGGATGCGCGAAAGGGTCTGGGGCAGAAGGCCGCATCCGCCCCTCGGCCCCGGCGCATCCGGACGGCCGGTGCCGGCGTGCAAGCGCTTGTGATTGCGAGGTTTTCAGATCCTCGGGCGCGGAGGCCGGACTCGGCGCAATCCTTGCAGCCTCAGGGGCCGCACGACTTTCACCGAGTCAAGGGAGGGGTTCAATGCTCGGCTTTTCTCGGCGGGGCCCGCGCGGCGGGCGAGGAATGGCAGGGATCGCGATGGCATGGATCGGCGGGGCGCTGCTCGTCGCGCCGACGGCCGGAGCGGAGACGCTCCAGCAGGTCATGAAGCGGCGCCAGCTCACGCAGGAGGACGTGCTCGCCGCCGCGAAGACCTTCGTGCCGACGGGCAAGCGCGACGAGTTCGTCGCGTTCTCCTCCGGCGGCCAGAGCGGACAGGTGATCGTCTATGGGATCCCCTCGATGCGGATCCTCAAGTACATCGCCGTGTTCACGCCCGAGCCGTGGCAGGCCTACGGCTACGACGAGGAATCGAAGGCGGTCCTCGCCCAGGGTCGCATGGGCGATCGGGACATCACGTGGGGCGATACGCACCACCCCGCGATCTCGGAGACGAACGGCGACTACGACGGTCAGTTCCTCTTCATCAACGACAAGGCGAACCCGCGCCTCGCGGTGATCGACCTGAAGGACTTCGAGACCAAGCAGATCGTCGTGAACCCGGTGTTCCAGAACGAGCACGGCGGCGCTTTCGTGAGCGAGAACACCGAGTACGTGATCGAGGCCGCCCAGTACGCGGCGCCCCTCGGCGGCGCCTACGCACCCCTCGAGGAGTTCAACGAGAAGTACCGGGGGGGGGTGACCTACTGGAAGTTCGACCGCGCCAAGGGGCGGCTGGTGCCGTCGGAGTCCTTCGCGATCGAGATGCCGCCCTACAGCCAGGACCTCTCGGATTTCGGAAAGCTCGCGAGCTCCGGGTGGTCCTTCACCAACTCCTTCTGCTCGGAGCGCTACGTCGGCGGCATCGAGCGCGGACGCCCGCCCTTCGAGGCCGGCTGCTCCGCGAAGGACACCGACTACCTCCACGTCGTGAACTGGAAGAAGGCCGCAGAGCTCGTGAAGGCGGGGAAGGCCAGGAAGATCAACGGCTTCCCCGTGCTCCCCATCGACGTCGCGGTGGCCGAGGGCGTGCTCTTCCTGATCCCCGAGCCGAAGAGCCCGCACGGCTGCGATGTGACTCCCGACGGCAAGTACATCGTCGTCTCCGGAAAGCTCGACACGCACACCTGGGTGTACAGCTTCGACAAGATCCAGAAGGCGATCGCCGCGAAGAACTTCGCCGACAAGGACCCCTACGGGATCCCGGTCATCGCTCTCGAGGCGGTGCTGCACACCCAGGTCCCGCTCGGGCTCGGCCCCTTGCACACGCAGTACGACTCGCGGCCCGGAGTGGCCTACACGTCGCTCTACGTGGACTCGATGGTGGCCAAGTGGGACTACGTGAACGGGAAGCTCCTCGACCGGATCCCCGTGCACTACAACATCGGCCACATCATGGCGATGCACGGCGACACGGTGAAGCCGCGCGGAAAGTACGTGGTGGCGCTGAACAAGCTCGCAATCGACCGCTTCAACCCCGTCGGGCCGCTGCATCCGCAGAACCATCAGCTGATCGACATCGCCAGCGACAAGATGCAGCTGATCTACGACATGCCGGTGCCGCTCGGCGAGCCGCACTACGTGGTGGCGATCGACGCCACGCTGCTCAAGCCCACGGTGCGCTACCCGGTGGGCACGAACAGCAGGACGGACGAGCCCTCGCCGTACAAGACGCGGGCCGGTGAGGAGAAGATCGTCCGCAACGGGAAGAAGGTCGAGGTCTTCGGCACCGAGATCCGCTCGCACCTCACGCCGGAGATCATCGAGGTCGACGAGGGGGACGAGGTCACGATCCACCTCACCAACCTCGAGCGGGCCGAGGACCAGACCCACGGCTTCACGATCGGGAAGTACAACGTGAACGGCTCGCTCGAGCCGGGCAAGACGGCGTCCTTC
>Ga0214473_10009797_pt1 | contig 11312 bp, 10 predicted proteins | sample RVTome_7_FD_203509 | JGI IMG/M metagenome (GOLD analysis project Ga0214473, IMG submission 203509) | Soil microbial communities from uranium-contaminated site in the Upper Colorado River Basin, Wyoming, United States - RVT98D197 | ecosystem: Environmental > Terrestrial > Soil > Contaminated >...
AAACATGGCCTCTACGACTACGAATGCAAGTACACCGACGGCATGTGCGAGTATGTCTGTCCGGCTCCGATCACTCCTGCTCAGACACGAGCGTGTCAGGAACAGGGTCTGGAAGCATTCCGTGCCCTCGGTTGCCGCGGGTATGCCCGCGCCGATTTCCGCATGGCGAATGACGGACGCGTCTACTGTCTCGAGATTAATACACTGCCGGGAATGACGTCACATTCGCTGGTGCCGAAGGCCGCCAAGGCGGCGGGCATTGATTTCCCGGAGTTGGTCGCGCGAATCTGCCGGCTGGCAGTACGATGAATCGCGGAGCCGTAACCCTCAGACCGAGGTACCTGTAGGGGCCGATCTCAGACGGACCCGCTTTCCCACCCGATACGGAGCTGCGAGGGTGGGCCTTGAACCCGCCACTGTAGGCACGATATCTGGCGCCGATGACCACGCGACCTGGCAATTCTGTTGATCCGATCACAGGAGGAATTCTCGCTCCCCCCGGCGGCGGACATTTCGCCGCCATCATCTTCGACATGGGCGGCACACTTCTCGAATTCGAGAACGTGCCATGGGATGCGCTCTACCCATCGTCCGTGCATTCCCTCCACAATTGGCTGATGAGCCGGAAGCAGACGGTTCCCCAGTACGATGCCTTCCTCGGGCGATTTGTGGAACTCCTCGAACGGCGTCGTGCACGAATTCGTGCGGAGATGCGTGAGTATCAAATCACGCCGCTCGTGCGCGAATTGGCCGCTGGTTTCAAGATCACGCTGAAAGGGGGGGAGCTCTCGGCCGCTGTCGATGCCTATTATGCCTCGATTCGCCGCCAAGTCACGGTCTTCCCCGAAGCGAAGGGGACGTTGGCGCGATTGAAGGAGCTCGGATATACTCTCGGTCTTCTATCGAACACTCCGTTTCGTGTCAAAGACCATCGTCAGGAATTGGAGTGTTTCGGGTTGTGGCCGTATTTCGATGCCGCGATCTTCACGTCGACAATCACCCATCGCAAACCCCACCCTGAGCCGTTCACGATGATTGCCGAACGTCTCGGGGCGCCGCTCGCACGATCGCTCTACATTGGCGACCGCCAACTCGAAGATGTTCAAGGACCACAGGGTGTCGGCATGACCGCCTGTCTGATCCGTCGTCAGGAGAAGAAGTACCAGGAGGGATTGACAGACTCAGTCGAGATCCGGACGTTGGATGAACTGATTCCTCTTCTCCGGCATTCGTAGTTAGGCGCATCGCGAGAGCGTTGTGCAGAAGTCCGTCGTCCCCGCGAAGGCGGGGACCCAGGCTCTTTCCCGCGTCGGAGATGGATTCCCGCTTTCCGGAGGTCCCGAGCGAAGCCGAGGGGCGCGGGAATGACGGAAGGCGGCGGCGTGAGGATCCGAGTATGACGCAACAGTTCGTCGCTCCCGTAGTGCGTTCCTTCCATCACTTCCCAGGATCTTCTTTGGCACTTCGCAGCCCGGCGACCCACAATTGCTGATTGAGCCGTGTCTGTCGATTCATTATCTTGATTTTTCTCGATTTTGGACGATTCTGAACACATAGGAGGGTCATTTGGATAAGACAGAACTGCTGCTCAAGTCGCTGACCGAGGCGCCTGGCGCGCCTGGCGATGAAAGCTCGGTGCGCGCGGTCATGGCCGCGCACATGCCGATCTACGCGCGACTTTCCACGGACAAGCTTGGCTCGCTGATTGCCCAGGTCCCCGGCAAGAGCGATCACCCACGTGTGCTTCTCGGCTCGCACATGGACGAGGTCGCCTGGGTGGTGCGTGAGGTCACCAAGGACGGATTCCTCAAGGTGTTCCCGCTCGGCGGCTGGTGGGGTCATGTGATGCTCTCCCAGCGTTGCTGGGTGCACACCGACAACGGCCCCGTGATGGGCGTATTTGGCTCCACGCCGCCCCATCTGTTGCCGGAGGACAAGCGCAAGAACGTGATCGAACCGAAGGAACTGTATATCGACGTAGGGGCGACCGACTCCTATGATGCCAAGAAGAAACTCGGCCTGCGCAACGGCCTCTATGTCACGCCCTACTCCGATTTTCAGATCATGTCGAACCCGGATCTCTATCTCGCCAAGGCGTTCGACAACCGTGTCGCTTGCGCGTTGGTGTGCGATGTCGTAAATGCGACCAAACCGAAAACTCAGCCGTACACGCTGTACGGCATCGGCAGCGTTCAAGAGGAAATTGGCCTGCGCGGGGCTGGAACCGCAACATGGGCGATTGAGCCCGATGTCGCCCTGATTGTCGATGTCGGCATCTCGCGCGACACGCCGGGGATCGATGCGCCGGGTGAACGCCTTGGCGGCGGTGTGGCGATCGACATTTATGACGCCGGCATGATCCCCAACAAGGGGCTGCTCAAGCTGGTGATCGACACCGCCGACCGCAACAAGATCAAGTATCACCTCTCGTCGATGGACCGTGGCGCGACCGATGCCGGACGCGTCCACATGTCGCGCACAGGCGTTCCGACGGTCTCTATTGGCCCGCCATCGCGATATATCCACTCGCACAACTCGATCATCTCGCGCAAGGACTACGACGCCTGCCTCAAGCTGCTCCTGGCGGTGCTGAAGCGTCTGGATCAGACGACGGTGGAGAGCTTCACTGGTTTACGCAGCGGTTCGAAGAAGACGACAGCCAAGAAAGCTGGAGGCCGTCGTTAGGTGACCTTGAAGTTCCTCGATACGCGCAAACGCGAGTTGGTCGAGTTCCAGCCGCTGGAGCCGGGGCATGTCCGCATGTACACGTGTGGCCCGACGGTCTACAACTTCGCTCATATCGGCAACCTGCGCACATTCCTTTTCGAGGACCTTCTACGGCGGTATCTGAAGCGGCGCGGCTATCGTGTCACGCAGATCATGAACCTGACCGACATCGATGACAAGACTATCAAGGGCTGCCGCGAGAAAGGGGTGTCGCTGGGGGAGTTTACCGCGCCCTACAAGAAGGCCTTCTTTGAGGATCTCGATTCGCTCCGTTTCGAGCGCGCCGAAGTTTACCCTGAGGCGACTGCGCATGTGCCCGAAATGGTCGCGCTGGTTCAGAAGATGATGGAGCATGGCCACGCCTACAAGGCAGAGGATGGCTCGATCTATTTCAGCATCGCGTCCTTTCCCAAGTATGGCGAGCTGTCGCACATGAACCTCGACGAACTCAGGGCCGGGTCTCGTGTGGCATCCGACGAGTACGAGAAAGACAGTGTTTCCGACTTTGCACTCTGGAAGGCCTGGGATGAACAGGATGGCGATGTCTTCTGGGAAACGCCGTTAGGGAAGGGGAGACCCGGCTGGCATCTTGAATGCTCGGCGATGTCGATGAAGTATCTCGGTGAGACATTCGACATTCACACCGGCGGCGTCGACAACATCTTCCCTCACCACGAAAATGAAATCGCGCAGTCGGAATCGGCGACCGGCAAGCCGTTCGTGAAGTACTGGCTGCACTCCGAGCATCTGATCGTCGACGGCAAGAGGATGGCGAAGTCGCTCGGCAACTACTACACCTTGCGTGACCTGGTAGCCAAGCGGTACTCGCCGGTCGCGATTCGTTACCTCCTGATTTCAACGCACTACCGCGCCCAGCTCAATTTCACGTTTGCGGGAATTGACGGAGCTAAGGGCGCAATCGAACGTCTACGCGACTTCCATCATCGTCTTGGCGAGGTGAATGAGTCCGGAGGCGCTCACGCCGATTTTCTGGCGGCGGTCAAAGAGACAAAGGAACTGTTCACCGAGAATGTCGACAACGACCTCAATATCTCAGGCGGCTTGGGCGTTCTCTTTGAATTCGTCAAGGAGACGTACAAGCGCATGGATGTCGGAAGCGTGAATGTTGAAGATGCGAAGGCCGCCCGCGTCCTGCTCGAAGACATTGATAAACTGCTTGATATCCTCCGCCCCGACGCTTCCGCCGTAGATGCCGGCAAGATTGAAGCCCTGATCGCCGAACGCAAAGACGCCCGTGCCAAGAAAGACTGGAAGCGCGCCGACGAAATCCGCGAGATGTTCGACCAGATGGGTATTATCGTCGAAGATACGCCAACGGGCACACGTTGGAAACAGAAGGTGTAACGTTGTCTTTGCCCGTCAGCTTTGACTCAACTTAGGGGCGCACGCATGTGCGCCCTTTTCTTATTCGGTGGGGCACCAAGCCATCTACCGATAAATCGTCGGATGCTGCGCACCGCGCTTGCTGAATTCGGCGAAGTAGACCGCGTAGTCGGCATCGGAGAAGAGGATGAGGCGGATTAGATCGAATGCATCGGGATTCGCCGTCACGAAATCAGACAACGTGCGCACAGCAATCGGTGCCGCCTCTTTGATGGGGTACCCATACGCCCCGGTCGAGAGCGAGGGGAAGGCAATCGAACGCGCCCCGACTTCCTGCGCCCGCACCATGCTCTCGCGATATGCCGATGCTAACTCTGTCTTGTCCGCCGGCAGACCCGCATAGATCGGCCCGACGGCATGGATCACCCACTTCGCTTTTAGCTTTCCCGCGCCGGTAATCACTGCCTTGCCCGTCGGGCAACGCCCGATCTTGCGACATTCTTCCTGTATCGTCGGCCCTCCGGCGCGATTGATCGCGCCATCTACGCCACTGCCAACACGTAGGCCGGTATTGGCAGCATTCACGATTGCATCTGTCTTCTCGGTCGTGATGTCCCCCCGCGCGGCTTCGAAGCGCGTCTTGCCGATGGTGAATGTGATGGCGGGCATATGCTCGGCGAATCGTAGGGTGGGCTCAGCCCACCATATTGGCAGTCCGGCGCGACGAAGTAAAGGTGGGCGGAGCCCACCCTACGAAATAGTCGACAAGACCAACAACCGCGGTTCGGTCATCTGCTCAATTGCCCAACGCGGACCCTCACGTCCCGAGCCGGACATCTTCACGCCGCCGTAAGGCATCATATCGACACGGTACGTCGGCGGTTCGTTGTGCATGACGCCTCCGACCTCCAAACTCTCGAATGCTCTCCAGATCTTGCGGATATCATTCGTGAACACACCCGCCTGCAGGCCATACTGCGAGTCGTTCACCATCGCGACGGCGTCCTCAAAATCGCGATAGCGTGACACATTCACAACCGGTCCGAAGACTTCATTGCAGTTGAGCCGCGCCGTGTTCGGCGCATCGGCGACGACAGTCGGCGCTATCACGTTATCAGAACGCTGCCCGCCGCAGAGGACCCGTCCGCCCATCTTCTGGGCTTCGGCAATCCATTCGGACACGCGATCGGCATTCGCTGTGTCGATCAACGGTCCGCACGTTGTCTTCTCGTCCGCGGGATCGCCAGACGGCATTGCTCGCGCGGCCTCGACGAGGGCCTCGGTGAATCGCTCTGCGATGTCCTCGTGGACAAAGATGCGCTGAACCGAGATGCACGATTGCCCGGCATAGGCGAAAGCGCCGTTCGCGAGCTTCTTTGCGACCAATTCGATATCCGCATCCGGCTCGACGATCGCACCGGCATTGCCGCCGAGTTCCAGCGTAACCCGCTTGGTCGCAAGACGGCCCTTCAATCCCCAGCCGACTTCTGCAGATCCCGTGAAGGTCACCATCGCAAAGCGTTCATCCTCGATCATTCTTGAAGCCTCAGCCCCGCCGAGCAGGACCAGATTCAGAGCGCCCGTCGGCAGCCCCGATTCATGCGCGATGCGAACCAATGCCGCGCCGGTTGACGGTGTCTGCGACGCGGGCTTGAGCACAACTGGGCACCCCGCCGCGATTGCGGGTGTGATCTTATGCGCGACAAGATTGAGCGGGAAATTGAAGGGCGTGATCGCCGCGATCACACCGATGGGGAATCGCCGGACAATCGCCGTCTTGCCCGTCCCGGGGCCGTATCCATCCAGCGGAAACGCTTGATCCTCCATGAACCGGGCACACCGCGCTGCTTCGGTAATCGTCTGTGCACAGCGGTTCGCTTCCAGACGCGCCAATGTGATTGGCTTTCCCGCTTCCTCGACCAGCATCAACGCCAACCCTTCGCGTTCGACGGTGACACGCCGCGCCATCTCATCAAGAATGCGCGCGCGCTCGTGATGCGGCATCGCGCGCATCGTCTCACGCGCATCAGACGCTGACTTAATCGCACGCGAGACCTGATCGGGCGACGACTGACAGACGCGCGCAACGACCTGATTATCGAACGGTGACCGAATGTCGCGCCGTGATCCGGCTTCTTGTCCCGAGCGAAATCGAGGGGCCGGTTCCGCTTCGCCGGCAATGAATGATGTCAGAGTCCTCATGACGACACAGAATAAAGTGAATCCATCTGTCGATAAACACCACATACGACCATCGGATGGGTTCTTGCAATTCTCGTCTTCGCCCCACGCAGTGTCGCCGCGATCCCACACTTAGGACTCTTGTCAATCCGGACGTTTCCGCCGCCACCCCGGAAAAATCTTCCCACTCGCGCTTGGCCTGTCCGCAAAGCCCATGCTCGACAACGCCCGAAACTCGTTATCCGACAACGACCGTGCAAACTCATGCAGGGTTGGCACATGTCTTGCTCAGAGAGTTGACGAGACAGGCGATCTGCGTCTACGGCGGATGCCGCAATTGGAGATGACGGCTTGTGGTGAGCACAGTCGAACCACACGCCGCGACCACACAGTAGAGACATGGGGTCACGTTCAGGCGCACAGATTGCAACCTGGTACTACATCCATATCACGCAAACGACATCGGAGTCAATCAACACTCAACACGGAGTCTAATACCCATGCCAGCAACCGCGACAATGCCGCGCGCCGCACGAACCCGTGTGGCAACTGCGACACCGACAGAGCCCAAACGCACCCCCGAACCGCCTATGAGCGCCGCCCGTCAGTGGGAGGCGTGGCGTTTCTCCGGCAATCTGGCGATTCGTGAACAACTCTTATCACGCTATCTGCCTCTGGTCCGCAATGTCGCGGGGCGCATGGCGCTCGGATTCCCCAAGTCGGTGGAATTGCCCGATCTGGTCTCAACCGGCGTGATCGGTCTCATGGAGGCCTTCAAAAACTTCGATCCCGAACGCGGTGTGAAATTCGAGACCTTCGCGGTCCCGCGTATCCGGGGCGCCATACTCGATGAACTTCGCTCGCTCGACTGGGTTCCGCGTTCCACCCGCGCCAAGGCGCGTGAGATCGACCGCTCGACCCACCGCCTGGAAAACAAGTTCGGACGGATCCCGACGAAGACCGAACTGGCGGCAGATCTCAAATTATCAATGAGCGAGCTGCATGACGCGCTCGATGACGTCTCCGGCACCACGATTCTTTCGCTCGACGAGATGGTCTACCGCGAAGAGGACAACCGCCAGGTCCCGCGCGTCGAGACGCTCGAATGCCGCAATACCGAAAGTGTGCTCGGCGATATCGAACGCCAGGAACTGCGCGCCTTCCTGATCAACTCCATCTCCAATCTGACCGAACAGGAAAAGCTCGTCATCGCGATGTACTACTATGAAGAATTGACCCTGCGTGAGATCGGCGAAACGATGGGCATTTCGGAGTCGCGCGTCTCGCAGATCCACACCAAGTCGGTCGGCAAGCTGCGCGGCATGGTCCGGGAGCGTTTCGGTGTCTGATTACGCTTCGGCCCAAGCATCGGATGCCGACGGAGCGCGTGTGAAGAATCCCGACGACAGCCCGATCATCTTGTCGCGCGTTGGCTGCCCGGTCTGCCGCACCGTCAATGAATACGAGACGGTCCGCCCGGGCTCCTATGTCGAGGATGGCATCGACACAGACTTCCGTCCGTTGACGCGCCGCTGGTCCAACCCGCGTTACCAGTCGGTCAATCCGTTGCTCTACTTCATGGCGACCTGCACAACGTGTTTCTACACACGTGAACTCAACCGTCTCTTTCGTGAGCAGGCGGCAGAAAGCGATCTCGCTCCGGAGCAGCAGAAGGCGATGCGGCTGAAGCATCTGGCGATGTTGGCCGAATCGGGCAGCGTTGCACAACGCCTCGGCAGTTCACTCTGGCCGGAATCGTTTCCGGTCCAAACAGCGATCAGCAAACTGCTCATCGGGATTCTGGATGAGAATCTTCTTGAGCAGCCATCGAATTATGATCTGGCGCGCTGGTACCTGCGCACGGCCTGGCTGTTCCGTGAAGCCAAGCCACACAATCGTCCCGATCTGACTTCACCCTTTACTCAAAGCCGTCGCGACCTTGAGTGCGCGACCGACGAAATGCAGGCGGACCTGGTCCGTCTGAGCGGACGTGTCAGTCAGGTCATGCAGTTCCTGCATTCTCACCAAGAAGCCGCACAGAAACACCCTGATGACTCGCAAGGGCCGCTGCAGTGCCGCCAGGGCTTGCAGCAGCTCGTCGATCAGATCAGCGGCATGCAGGAGACGTTGGCCGAAGTGCGCCGGTCTCTCACGGCCGCGCCTGACCAATTCGTGGGAGCCGTCCGAGACAGTGAGGGAGAGGCCTTCGGCGACCACGCCTCGTACACAGAGTTTCTCCGTTTACTCAAGCTCGATTCCCCGCTGATCCCGATCAATGAAGAAGACGCTCTTCTGCGTTCGCTGTCTCACTACAAGAAGGCCTTTGAGGCGCATGGCGGGATCGAGGCGGGCAACGGCGCGATGCTGACCGCTTACCTGATCGGTGAACTCTCAAGGCGGTTGGGCTATTTCGACGACGCCGAACGGCACCTCGACATGGCGCGCCTGTCCGCGCATGCCGCCATCATCGAAAACGGCGCGGACAAACCGCGTAGCGCCCTGGCCCGCCACATCGCGGTCTTGGCGGAACGGCAGTCGCATTTGCTCTACGATAACACGTCACACTCGGAATAGTGAGTCATCCCGCTTCACCGGCGGGTTGTCGCATCGGAACGCATCAACAGTGGGGGGATTCATGAGCACGAAGAAGCAGAGCAAGAAAGCGACCGACCCGGGCAAGGCCCAGAAGCGCCGTTATGTGCGCCTCGAGGTCTTCTCGCCGGTCGCGTTCAGCTCAATTGTAGTCGAACCGGACAAGCGTGTCCGCCTCCATCCGGAGAAGAAATCCGGCTTGCTGCTCAACCTGTCGGGTGGGGGGGCGCTGATCTCGACAACCGACCGGGCGACCGAAGGCGAGTACATGCTGATGAAGTTTGACATCAAGGGATTCGACGCTCTGACCAGCGTGCTGGGCAAGGTCAAGCGCGTGGAGACCTCCGAAGACGGCGAGTCCCTGGTCGGCATCGAGTTCCTCGCGCTCGAACATGTCGCAGACCAGACGATCGCAAACGGGCTCTCGCGGCTGGCGGATCATCCGCAGGAGTTCGCGCAGGGCCTGTCGCGCTTGATCTCGCGGTTCGTGTTCCAGCGCCAGATTGAGACGCACACAGATTAGCGAATCGCGCCCGCCGGTAAGGCGGGTTGGGGGCAGGCATGGATGAAGAATGCCGCATTCCTGATCCGGACTTGAAGAACGACATCGGTCAGGTGGTGGCGTCCGTTCGCGATCTCGGCGAACGGGCGCGTTTCCTTGCCGTGAACCTGGCCGTTGCCACGGCCAAGCTCAAACAAATGCAAGTCGGCGGCGCGCGCTCGAACGATGAGTTGCTCGATCTGGTTGCCAAGGTCACGCGTGTTGCCCACGACGTCACCGATGCCGTGGCCGCTATGGACGAAGGATTCTCCGAAGCCAAACCACAGTCCCAGCATCTCTGGAATGCCGTCGAGACCATCGGCGTCCCCGATGAACGTTCGCTGGAACGTCTGACACAATCTCTCAACGACACTCTTGACTTGGCGTGCCACGTTCTGCGCTGGGCGCGTCAACTGGCCCCTCCCGATGCCAAAGGGCGTCAGACGACATGGATGGACCGGTCTCCCGATTCGCCCGCAAGCGACTGATTATTGTCCCTCGAAGTTCCGATACCTACCGGAAGAGGAGTGCAAAGGCGATGAGAAAGCGTCGTGACGATACATCCAAACGCAACGGCCTTCTGCTGAGAGGGCTGGTGTACGGGACTCTGGCGTTTCTGATCTTTGCGGCCGCTGCGTCGGGTGAACCTGCCGGTGACGGCGTGTCGCTGCGTGACATTGCTTTCGTCGAAGGCCGTCCCGTCATGGTTTCGGGATTTGGTCTGGTGGTGGGGTTGAAGGGAACGGGAGACGGCTCGGTGATCCGCCACACCGATCGGAGTCTGGCGGCCGCTCTCTTGCATCTAGGCATCGAGCCACACGAACAGCCGATCAAAGTTGGAGAAGTGGCGGCGGTGTTGGTGCAGGCCCACCTGTCTCCGGGAGTGGACGTCGGCGTGTCTGTCCCGTCACGGCTTGTCGCGCTCAGCGACGCATCCGATTTGACCGGGGGAACACTGCTTCCCGTGGCCCTGCGATCGCGGGATGGGCGTTTCAGTGGTGTGGCCTCGGGCAGCGTATCAGTCTTCGGCAGCAAACCCCTTGCGCTGGCCCCGGCTTCGGCGGTCGTCGAGCAAGCATTGAGTGTCTCCATACCAATCTTCATGACTGATTTGCCCGACCGCAATTTCGTCCTTGGGGTGAATGGTCTCGACGCTGCCCAGTTGCGCGTCGTGGCAGGTCTCATCAACCGGCGATTCGGTGAGATTGCCACCGCCCATTCCGGCTGCGACATTGAGATCAATCTGCCAAGCGGCTACGACGACTTCGATGAACGCGCCAGTCTGATCCTGAACCTCGCTCTGTTGCCGGTCCATGAGGCCATTCCGGCCCTTCTGGTTGATCGCGTCGCGGGATCTCTCGTCTTGGAATAGCAGATCAACCCCGTGACGTCCGGCTGCCGCGAGCGTATTGAAAGGCCGCGCCGACAAGACTGTCGGCCCTACTCGGATTCCCACAACACATCGAATCGTTCAGTAGAGCCGACAGTCTTGTCGGCGCAGGTGGCGGTTTCTCAACAGTCCCGTCGGACTTGTCCCACACCGCACTGCTCCGTTCTTGCACAGACCCGCACCCCAGAGACGAGGGCGCGATGGAAACATCGTCGGTTTGTCGCTTCTCTGTCCCTTCGCCATTCAGGTCCGGCAACCGTACGCCGATAGAATCACTGAGTAGCAACGAGTGACGGCGCGGACGCCATCGCACGCACACCAGGGAGGGTGAGTGCTCATTCTCACACGGAAACAGGGAGAGAGCATCACCATCGGTGACGACATCAAGGTGACAGTTCTCGGCGTCTTTGGCCGCCAGGTGCGGCTCGGTGTCGATGCGCCCATCAAGGTCGTCGTGCACCGCGAAGAGGTCTATCTGAAGATCAAAGAAGAAAACAAGAAAGCGCGCTCGATCAAGAGCGATCTCGTCGGGCTGGC
>Ga0214473_10009798_pt1 | contig 11311 bp, 6 predicted proteins | sample RVTome_7_FD_203509 | JGI IMG/M metagenome (GOLD analysis project Ga0214473, IMG submission 203509) | Soil microbial communities from uranium-contaminated site in the Upper Colorado River Basin, Wyoming, United States - RVT98D197 | ecosystem: Environmental > Terrestrial > Soil > Contaminated >...
CTGACACCACTGACGACGCCGTGCTCGCGCAGGAGATCGGGCGCGCGGAAGCGCGTCTCGGTCGCTAAATCCTCGACGAGCACGGGCGCCCCGTTGAGCAGCGTGAAACCTGCCTGCGAGCCCGTGTCGGCGGGCACCGTCGCTCGGCCCACGGTCCCCTCCTTGAAGCCGACAGCGGCCTTCAGGACGAAGGCTTCGCCGTCGGGCAGCAGCTCGAGGACCTTGGCGAGCTCCACGCCGAGCGTGTCGGCGGCGAGGGCCACGGCCTCTTTCATCAGAGCAGGGAGAGTCAGGCCCGCCACGGCGGCCTGGCCCAGTTCCGCCACGGCGGCCTGCTGGCGCTCGCGCGCGGCGAGGGCGGCCGTGCGCTCCCGCACCTGCTCCTCGAGGTGCTCGTAGAGTCGGGCCCTTTCCAGGGCGACCCCGACCTGGTTCCCCACGCCGTGGAGGACCTTCAGCTCCTCGTCGCCGAACACGCCAGGCTGGGCGCCCGCCAGGTTTAGGACCCCCGCCACCTCGTCGCCGATGCGCAGAGGCACGCTCGCGTGGTAGCGGAGGCCGCCGGTCTCCTCGGCGGCGCGCTGGAGGCGTTCGCACTCCAGGATGTTGACGGCCCGGTCCAACTCCCCCGCTAGGAGCCGCCGCTGGCAGAGGCACTCGCCTTCGAGCGCCCCGGGGGCGGCGAGGGCCGGTGCGAGGCCGCGGGTCCCGGTGACCCGGAAGCCCTCCTCCTGCCGGAGGAAGATCCAGGCGGCCCCCACGCCCGGGAGCGCCAGCACCTGCTCGAGCGTCTGCTCGGCCACCTCGCGCTCGCTCGTGCAGCGGCTCAGGTTCGCGGCGATGCGGTAGATGGCGCTCAGGCTCTGGGAGGAACGTGCCAGCTCCTGCTCCCGGGCCTGCAGGTCCTCGTTGAGCTGCACGGCCTCCTCGGAGGTCGAGATCAGCATGTCGAGGAGCTGCTGCCGCTCGGCCGTGATGAGGTGCCTCTGGCCCGCCAGCTCGATCTCGACGCCCACGCGCGTCTTCTCGGTCCGCCGCAGCTCGCGGTTCGACAGAATGTGGCGCAACCGCAAGAGCAGGTAGGCGTCCTCGTAGGGCTTGCGGATGAAGTTGTCGGCTCCACAGGCGAGGCCCTTGACTACATCCAGCGGGCTGCTGAGGGAGGTGAGGAGCACGACGGGCGTGTCCCGGAGGGCCTGGTCGGACTTGATGGCACGGCACAGGCCGTAGCCGTCCATCTCCGGCATCAGGACGTCGCTGATGACCAGGGCGGGCGGCCGCGTCCGCGCCGCCGCGAGGGCCTCGGTGCCGCTGCGGGCCACCTCGACCTCGTAGCCGGCCTCCTGTAGCACCGCGCGGAGCCGCTCGGCCTGCGTCGCGCTGTCCTCGGCGATCAGGACGGCGACGCGACCTGCGACCGCTCCAGCCAGAAGCCACCTCCGATCCGCGTTCCGCGGATCAGGCGCCCGCCCGCCTCGGTACGTCCGCGTCGAGATCGGCGCGGGAGGCAAGAAACGACCAAAAATAGTATATGTTTTGCATCACGGCGCTGTCGAGACGCAGGCAGGCTTGCGGCCGGCCATTCGCGTACAGGGTTTCTCGCGGCCGCAGTCGCGAAGTCGCCGCGAGTCCACGCTTGGCGAGCCGAGAGCGCGCACGGCCGGAACGAGGGTGCTGCACGTGAAGGAGGCGGCGGGGGCCAACGAACTCGACGTGCTCGTCTTCGAGGTGGGCGGCCAGCGCTACGGGCTGCCCTCCTCCGGCGTGAAGGAGCTCGCGCGGGCGGTGACGGTCGTGCGGCTCCCGAAGGCGCCGCCCATCGTCGAGGGCGTCATCGACGTGCGCGGCGCGGTCGTGCCGGTGCTCGACATCCGCGGCCGCTTCCGCCTGGCGGCCAAGCCCCTCGAGCCGACGGACCATCTCGTGCTCGCGTGGGCCGGCACTCGGCTCGTGGCGTTGCGCGTGGACCGCGCGTTGGACTTCGTGCGGCTCGCCGCGGACACGGTGGAGGACGCGAAGCGCGTGGCGCCGGGAGTGGAGTACGTGGCCGGCGTCGCCAAGCTCCCCGGCGGGCTCGTGCTGATCCACGACCTCCGCACGTTCCTGTCGGAGGCCGAGGCGGCGGCGCTCGGCGAGGCGCTTGGGGGAGGATCCGCGTGACCGCCGGCGGCTGGACCGAACCCGCCTACGCGGCCGTGGTGCGCCTGCTCGGGGCCCGCACGGGGCTCGCCTTCGCACCGCACCGCCATGACGGCGCCGAGGCCGGCATCCGCCGGGCGATGGCGAAGGCCGGCGTTGCCGAGGTCGCTCGCTACCTCGAGAGGCTCGAGTCCGGGGCGCTCGCGCTCGACGACGTGGTCAGCGAGCTCACCGTTGGCGAGACCTATTTTTTTCGGGACCCGGCGCAGTTCGAGTTCATTCGCTGCGAGGCGCTGCCGGACTTGCTGCGTCGCCGCGGCCCGGGGCACGTGCTGCGCGCGCTGAGCGCAGGCTGCGCCTCGGGCGAGGAGGCCTACTCGCTCGCGATCCTGCTCGAGCAGGAAGGCCTGGAAGCGAGCGCGCGCGTCCTCGGGGTCGACATCTCGCGTCCCGCTCTGGCGCGGGCGCGGGAGGCGGCCTACGGCCCCTGGTCGCTTCGGGGCGTCGAGGAGGCGATCGTCCGGCGGTACTTCCGCGCCCGCGACGGCCGGCACGCGCTCGACGAGCGTATGCGTCGGCGCGTCGACTTCGAGTACCTGAACCTCGCCCTCGACACTTACCCCTCGTTTGCCGGCGGCGTCTGGGGCATCGACCTGATCCTCTGCCGCAACGTGCTCATCTACCTTGACCGTGCGGCAGTGCGGCGGGTGGCCGAGCGCCTGTTCCTGACGCTCGCGGAGGGCGGCTGGCTCGTGACGGGTGCCTCGGATCCACCGCTCGCCGGCGAGGCGCCGTTCGAGACGGTCGTGGCGCCCGCCGGCGTCTTCTACAGACGCTCGATCACGGCGAGACGTGTGTTCGCGGTGCGCCACGAATCCCCGCCGCCCGCGGAACCTGCGCCCTGGCCGCCGGTGCCGCCCAGCCCCGTCCCGGAGCCTGCGCCGGCCGAGCCGGTCCGCCCCGAGGCAGAGGACGCGTGCCAGGACCCGTTCGCACGCGCTCGCGAGGCGCTGGCGGCCGGCGACTACGCGCGCGCGCTCGAGCTGGCGCGGGGCCTCGAGGATGCGGCGTCGGCGGCACTGCGCGTCCGCGCGATCGCCAATCGCGAGGGCTCGCACGCGGCGTCCCAGGCCGCGGAGGCTGCGGCGCAGCGCCATCCGCTCGCGCCCGAGCTGCATTTCCTCCACGCCGTCCTGCTCCTCGACCTCGGGCGGCTGGAGGAGGCGCTCGAGTCGGTCCGCCGCGTCCTCTACCTCGACCGGTCGCTCGCCGCCGCGCACTTCGCCCTGGGGTCGCTGCTCAGGCGCCGGGGCGACGTCGAAGGGGCTCGGCGAGCGTTCCGCAACTCGGCGGAGCTGGCCGGAGCGCGGCCCCCCGACGAGCCGGTGCCGCTCGGCGACGGCGAGCGGGCCGGGAGGCTCGCACAGGCCGCGGCGGCCGAGATGGCGCTCCTCGAGGAGACGGCGGAGGCGAGGCCATGAAGCCTCCGCGGGCGAAGCGGAAGGGGGCCATCGACTGGGCGGCCGTGCGCGAGCAGCTCGCCAGGGCCCGAGCCGCGACCGCAGTGGCTGTCGCGCTTCCGCCGGATCGCGCCAAGGCGGTCCTCGACGAGCGCGCGCGCATCCTGGCCCGGCCGCCAGCCGAGGGCCCGCCGCCCGGCGGGGTGATCGAGGTCGCGACCTTCCTTCTCGGCAGCGAGCGCTACGCCATCGAGGCGAAGTACGTGCGCGAGGTGGTGCGACTGGAGGATTTCACGGCAGTACCCGGCGCTCCGGAGTTCCTCCTCGGCGTCACCAACCTGCGCGGGGAGATCCTGGCCGTCGTGGACCTGCGCAAGTTCTTCGGCGTTCCCGCGAAGGGCCTCACGGACCTCTCGCGCCTCATCGTGCTCGGCGGGCAGCGTGCAGAGTTCGGGATCCTCGCGGACCAGGCCGAAGCGTTGCTGACGCTCCGCGCTCCTGAAGTCCTGGAGCCGCCCGAGTCGGTCGCCGGCATCGGACGCGAGTATCTCCGGGGTGTGACCAGGGAGGCGCTCATCGTGCTCGACGGCGCGAGGCTGCTCTCCGACCCGCGCCTCGTCGTGGATCAGGCCGCGACCCCGGCCGAATAGGAGGAGGACATGCCCAAAGAGATCCCCTGGACCCGGAGGCTCAGCACCAAGCTCGGCGGCATCACGCTCGCGCTCCTCGGCGTCTCGCTCCTCCTCGTCGTCGGCAACCTGTACAGCCTGGCGTCCATCCGTGGAGATGCAGCCGCCGTGAGCTACGCCGGAAGGGCCCGGATGCGGGGCTACCAGATGCTGTACCTCGCGAACCGGCTCGTCGAGGAGACGGGCGAAGCCCGAAACAACCTCCTCGCCGAGATGCGCGACGCGATGAAGCTCACCGAGGAGCGCTTCACCAAGCTGCGGGAGGGCGACGCCGAGCTGGGGATCCCGCCTGCGGCCGACCCGCGGGTCTTGAAGGAGATCCGCGAGCGCGAGGAGTTGTGGCGCACGCGGATCAAGCCGCCCCTCGAACGGGTGATCGGCCTGACCTCGCGCGAGGAGGCCCGTGGTCCGCTGGTCGCTCTCGGCGAGCAGATGGCGGAATACGTCAGGGCCGTAGACGAAGGGATCTCGGTCCAGGAGAAAGTCGCCGAGGAGAAAATCGACCGCTTCCAGCTCCTCCAGTACGCGTTCGTGGCGTTCGTCCTCGTCGTCCTCGGTCTCGTCTTCTGGGTCGCCCGGGGTGTCGCGCGGCGCACGGGGGCGCTCGCCGCGACGGCTGAGCGGATCAGCGGGGGCGAGCTGGCGCTCTCGGCGCCGGTCGAGGGCGCCGACGAGCTGGCGGCGCTCGGGGAGGCCTTCAACGCCATGACCGCGAGCCTGCGCCGGCTCCTCGAGACCGAGAAGGGCCGGGCGAAGCTCGAGAGGCTTGTCGAGGCGGTCGCCGAGACGGTGAACGCGCTCGCCGCCGGTACGGCGGAGATCCTCGCCGGCACGACGCAGCAGGCCGCGGGCGCGCAGGAGCAGGCGAGCGCGGTCCAGGAGACCGTGGCCACGGTGGACGAGGTCACGCAGACGGCCGACCAGGGGGCGCAGCGGGCCAAGGCCGTTTCGGAGTCCTCGCAGCGGTCCGTCGAGGTCTCGAAGTCGGGCCGCAAGGCCGTCGAGGACACCGTCGCCGGCATGAACACGGTCAAGGAACAGGTCGAGGGCATCGCGGAGGGCATCCTGGCGCTCGCCGAGCAGGCGCAACAGATCGGCGAGATCATCGCGACCGTCAACGACATCGCCGAGCAGACGAACCTCCTCGCGCTCAACGCGGGCATCGAGGCCGCGCGGGCCGGCGAGCACGGCAAGGGCTTCTCCGTGGTGGCGGCCGAGGTCAAGACGCTCGCCGACCAGGCGAAGAAGGCGACGGCGCAGGTGCGCCAGATCCTGGGCGACATCCAGAAGGCGACGAACGCCGCAGTGCTGGCGACCGAGGAGGGGACCAAGAGCGTGGGCGCGGCCATGAAGCTCGTCTCACAGGCCGGCGACACCATCAGGACGCTTTCCGACACGATCGCCGAGTCCGCGCAGGCGGCGGGCCAGATCGCGGCCTCCGCGGGCCAGCAGGCGGCGGGCATGGCCCAGATCCACCAGGCGACCAGGAGCATCGACCAGGCGACGAGCCAGAACGTGGCCTCGACGCGCCAGCAAGAGCGGGCTGCGCAGGATCTCAACGCGCTCGGGGTCAAGCTCAAGGAGCTGTTGTCGGGCTACGGGCGGTAGCCGCGATGGACAGGGAGAAGCTCGCCCAGCGGTTGATGGCGACTTTCCTCGGAGAGCTCGATGAGCACGTGCGCGCGCTCAACCGGGACCTGCTCGCCTTGGAGAAGGATCCCGGCGCCGCGGGGCCGGAGATCCTCAAGACGCTGTTCCGCACCGCCCACAGCCTCAAGGGCGCCGCCCACTCGGTGAACGTCTCGATCGTCGAGGCGGCCTGCCACCGGATGGAGAGCCTGCTGGGCGCGGCCCGCGACGGGCTCCTGCCGCTCGAGGCCAGCCTCATCCAGCTCCTCTTCTCGGCTGCGGACGCGCTCGAGGACGCGGGCCGGCGGCTGCGCGAGAAGCGGGACCTGGCCGGCTCCCCGCTGGAGAGTCTGATTCCGCGGCTCGATGCCGCCGCCACGAGAACCGGTGTCGCGCCGACGGCAACGCCGCCTGCCGCCCCGGCGGGTCCCACGCCGGCGGGAAGCCCGCCAGCGGCCCCGAGCGCTGACGGCATCGTCCGCGTGCCGGCGGCGAAGCTCGACGCGCTGCTGGCCAGGAGCGGCGAGTTGCTGGTGGCCCGGCGCCGGGCGGCCGCGCGCCAGGACGACGTCGTCCTGTTGCGGCAGACCATGGAAGAGGCGAAGGCCGAGTGGCGCATCCTGGAGACGCCGCTCCGGCCGCTCGTGGCCGCCGGCAGAAACGTCGTCGCCGGCCGCGGGAATGGACGCAACGACGCCGCCCCCGGACGGGGGCTCCCCCGGCGTGCGGGACGGGCGCTCGAGAGAACGCGCGAGTCCCTGAAGCGCCTGGAGCGCGGCATCGACCGCTTGGCCGCCGGGCTCCACGCCGACCAGCACGTCCTCGAGCTGGCGGCCGCGCCTCTGGAGGAGGACGTGCGCCGTGTCCGGATGCTTCCCTTCGGCGAGGCCTGCGAGGGGCTCGATCGGGCCGTGCGGGACCTGGCCAAGGCGGGCGGCAAGGAGGCGGCCCTCGCGGTCGAGGGGGCGGACGTCGAGCTGGACCGCTCGATCCTGCAGGCGCTCCGCGATCCTCTCTTGCACCTCGTCCGGAACGCCGTGGATCACGGCATCGAGGCGCCGGTCGAGCGCGAGGCGGCGGGCAAGCCCCGGCAGGGGCGCATCGCGGTCTCGGCGGCGCTTCGGGGCTCCGTCGTGGAGGTCGCCGTGGCCGACGACGGCCGGGGCCTCGACCTCGCGGCCATCCGCGAGCAGGCCCGGCGCAGGAAGCTCGCGGTGCCGGAGGACGACCGCGAGCTGGCGCGCCTCATCTTCCTGCCGGGCCTCTCGACGGCGCGGCTCATCACGGAGCTGTCCGGCCGCGGCGTGGGGCTCGACGTCGTGCGGCACCGCGCGGAGCAGATCCACGGGACGGTGGACTTCTCCTTCGCGCCGGGGCACGGCACGCGCTTCGTCCTGACCGTGCCGCTCACGCTCACGATCGTGCGCGCCCTGCTCCTCGCGGCGGGCGGGCAGGTCTTCGCCGTGCCGACGACGAACGTGCTCCGGCTCGTGCGCGCCGCGCCCGAGGACCTGCGCTCCGTGGAGGGCCGGGAGGTGCTGCTCCTGGGCGAGGCGCCGCTGCCTGTCGCCTCGCTCTCGCAGGCGCTCGGGCTGCGCGCCGAAGCGGCCCGCCCGGGCGGCAGGATCCCGCTCGCCGTGCTCGCGGCCGGCGACCGGCGCATGGCCTTCGCGGTGGACGAGCTTCTCGCCGAGCAGGAAATCGTGGTCAAGGGCCTCGGCGCGCGCCTCAAGCGCGTGCGCCACTTCGCGGGCGCGACGCTGCTTCCCACCGGCCGCGTCGCGCTGATCCTTTCGGCCGCGGACCTCATCGACGGCGCGCTGCGCCGTGCGCCGGGCCGTCCGCTCGGCGCGGCGCTCGAGGAGAAAGCCGAGGCGCCGAAGAAGCGTTTGATCGTGGTCGAAGACTCGGTCACGACGCGCAGCCTCGTGAAGAGCATCCTCGAGGCCGCGGGTTACGACGTGTTCGGCGCCGCCGACGGCGCCGAGGGCTGGCAGCGGCTCCAGGAGCAGGAGGCCGATCTCGTGGTGGCCGACGTCGAGATGCCGCGCATGGACGGCTTCCAGCTCACCGAGGCCATCCGCGGCTCCAAGCGCTTCCGAGACCTGCCGGTCGTGCTCGTCACTGCCCTCGAGACCGACAAGGACAAGGCACGCGGGCTCGAAGCGGGGGCGGACGCCTACCTGCCCAAGAGCACGTTCGACCAGACGGCACTGCTCGAGACCATCAAGCAGCTCCTGTGAGGGCGAGCCCGCTCCGGAAGGAGGACGGCATGGTCGCCAAGCCGGCAGAGATCCGGACCAGAGCCGCCCACCGGGCCCGACGGCTCAGCGGGCAAATCCTCCGCGGCGTGCGCGACCATCCGCTGACTGAGCGCAAATCATCCGGCCTCGAACGGGATGGCCAATGAAAGCTCAGAACCCGATCGGGCTCAATCGCCTGATCCTCGTCATACTGCTACCTCTGGTGGCATTCGTCCTGCAATCGATGTTCTGGGATGCCACCATCAAGCCGTTCGCATGGTTCCTTTTCTTTCCGGCGGTCTTCTTCAGTTCCTGGATCGGCGGCCTTTCCGGCGGGGTGATCGCCACCGTCATCTCCACGGCGCTCGCCTGGTGGTTCTTCGTTCCGCCGGAACGCTCATTCGCACTGGAGAATCCCTTTTACCTCGCCTCCATCGCCATGTTCATGGGCATGGGCTTCCTGTTCGGCTACACCCAGGAACGCATCAAGAGAGCGAACCGGAAGACCGCCGCGGCCCTGGCAGCCGCACGCGCTGCCAACGAGCAGTTGCAAGGCGCCAACGACAAGATTACGCAGCTCTACGAAAAGACGCTCGAGCTCGACCAGCTCAAGAACCAGCTTTTCGCCAATGTCAGCCACGAGCTGCGCACGCCGCTGGCCCTGATCCTCGGCCCGGTGGCCAAGCGTCTGGCGGCCGGCGATCTCAGCGACGAGCTACGGCGCGACCTGGAAGTGGTGGACCGCAATGCCCGGCTGCTCTACCGCCACGTCAGCGACCTGCTCGACGTGGCCAAGCTCGAGGCCGGGCGGATGCACACGCAATACGCTCGGGTCGATCTCGCCCATTTGGCGCGTTTCGTGGCCTCCCATTTCGAGGTGCTGGCCGTGGAAAAACGCATCCGCTACACGGTGGACACTCCCGATGTCCTGCTCGCCCAGGTCGATTCGGAAAAATGCCAGCGGATTCTACTCAACCTCCTGTCCAACGCCTTCAAGTTCACCTCTGCCGACGGTGTCGTCGCCCTGACACTGAGCTTGGCGGGCGCGCGCGCCGTCATGCGGGTACAGGACAACGGTCCGGGCGTGCCGGCGGCCATGCGCGAAGCCGTTTTCGAGCGCTTCCGGCAGGTGGAAGGCGGCGCCGAGCGGCGCTTCGGCGGCACCGGCTTGGGCCTGGCCATCGTCAAGGAATTTGTCGGATTGCAGAGCGGAAGCGTGGCGGTAGAGGAAGCGCCGGGGGGTGGGGCGGCGTTCACTGTCACGCTACCCCTGCTTGCAGCCGAAGGCACCGAAATCCTTGCCACGCCGGGCACCCTGGACGAAGCGATCGACCGCCAGGCCCTGGACGAGCTGCGCACACGGCACAGTGCAACCGCACCACCGCCCCCAGCGCTCGCGGCAGACGCCCCGCTCGTCCTGGTGGTGGAGGATAACCCCGACATGAATGCCTTTGTGGCCGAAGCCATGGGGCGGCACTACCGGGTCGTCACCGCCTTCGACGGGCAGGAAGGTCTGCGCAAGGCTCTCGAGATCCGTCCCGATCTCATCGTGAGCGACGTGATGATGCCCCGTATGAGCGGCGATCAGATGGTCGGCGCATTGCGTCGCCAGCGGCAAATGGACGACGTGCCCATCCTACTGCTCACGGCCAAGGCCGACGACGAGCTGCGGGTGAAGCTGCTGAAGGAAGGAGTCCAGGACTACATCTACAAGCCCTTCTCGGTTGAGGAACTGCTGGCACGGGTTGGCGGGCTTGTCTCGAGCCGGAAACGGAAGGAGGCTTCACTTCGGGAAGCTTATGGGCTCTTGCACGCCGTCACCGAGTCGATACCGGATGCGGTCTTCGTCAAGGACTCCACAGGACGGTATCTCATGATCAACAAAGCCGGCGCCCGGTTGCTCGGCCAACCGGCGGAACAGGTGCTCGGCAAGCGCGATACTGAGTTCTTGGCGCCCGAGGCGGCGAGAAAGGTGATGGAAGAAGACCGCGAAGTGATGGCCGGGGGTGAGAGTAGAACTCGTGAAGAAACAGAGCTGCTGGCAGGCATCGACCGCGCATTGCTTTCGACCAAGGTTCCCTTCTGCAATCCTCAGGGGGAGATCAAAGGCGTTCTCGGGATCAGGAGAGACATCACCGAGCGCAAGCGAGCGGAGGAGCGCCTGCGCCTGCAAGGGGCCGCCATGGAGTCCGCGGCCAACGGCATCGTCATCACCGACCGCGGCGGGACCATCCTCTGGGTCAATCCGGCCTTCACGTCCGTGAGCGGTTACGCGGCCGAGGAGGCGATCGGCCGGAACCCCCGTGTTCTCAAGTCCGGGAAACACGACCAGGCGTTTTACCAGAACCTGTGGGGGACGATCCTGGCCGGGCGGGTGTGGCGCGGCGAGATCGTCAATCGGCGCAAGGACGGCAGCCTCTGGACCGAGGAGATGACAATAACGCCCGTCCGCAACGGGCGCGGGGAAATCGCCAACTTCATCGCGATTAAGCAAGACATCACCGAGAGAAAGCTGGTGGAACAGGAACTCCGCCTCCTGCAGGCCATCACATTGGCCGTCAGCGGGGCCCCGGATCTGGATACAGCGGTGGGTCTTGTATTGGAGAAGGTGTGCGAGGCGACGGATTGGGATTGTGGTGAGGCGTGGGTCCCAAGCACAGATGGGTCATGTCTGAGTTTCTTGACAGCGTGGCACAAAGACATTGAAAGGCAAAGGGAGTTTGAGCACACCACCCGGGAGGTGACATTTACCATGGGTGTTGGCTTGCCCGGCCGCATTTGGAAGTCAAGAAAACCGGAGTGGCTCCGTGACGTTTCTGTCAACGGCCAGACCTTTCTTCGCGCGGAGGTTGCACTAGGAGCTGGTCTGAGGTCCGGCGTTGGCGTTCCGATTGTGGCTGAGAATGATTTTCTGGCAGTACTTGTTTTTCTTATGACACAAGAGAGGGAAGAGGATACGCGATTTCTCGGTCTGATTTCTTCGGTTGCGGCGCAGCTGGGCCTGGCTATTCGGCGCAAGCGAGCGGAGGAAGCACTGCGTGCAAGCGAACGCCAACTGTCTCTCGTCTACGACAACGTCGCAGATATCATCTTTTACCTGGGTGTGGAGCCGGCCGATCAATTCCGATTCCTTTCAGTCAATCCGACGTTC
>Ga0214473_10009799_pt1 | contig 11311 bp, 9 predicted proteins | sample RVTome_7_FD_203509 | JGI IMG/M metagenome (GOLD analysis project Ga0214473, IMG submission 203509) | Soil microbial communities from uranium-contaminated site in the Upper Colorado River Basin, Wyoming, United States - RVT98D197 | ecosystem: Environmental > Terrestrial > Soil > Contaminated >...
GCGCACCTTGCGCCGCTTCACAACCGAACGAATCGCACCGCGCGCCTGGCCCCTGATCGCGATCCTCGCGATCGTCGCATCGCTGGGGCTTGCGGCATGCGGTGGCGACGACGATGACGAGGGAACCGCTACTCCCGCCTCGACCGAGACCACCGGCGGCGGCGGAGGCGGCGCCGAGAACGTGACCATGAAGGCGACGGACTTCAAGTTCACGCCCGACGACCCGACCGTGAAAGCCGGTCAGGTGACGTTCGACGTCGTCAACGACGGCCAGACGGTGCACAACCTCGAGATCGAGGGACCGAAGGGGAACGTCGAGCTCCCGAACGACATCGCCGCGGGCGAGTCGGGGCAGCTCGTCGCCGATCTCACAGAGCCGGGCACGTACAGGTTCTTCTGCCCGGTCGGAAACCACGAGGACCTCGGGATGGTGGGCGAGGTCAAGGTTCAGTGACGTGACGGGAGCGGCGGGGGGTTCCCTCCTCTCCGCCGCTCCCGGTTGCACCCCGGTCTCCCTCCGGTACAGTCGAGCGAAGTGGGCCTGCTCGGCGACATCGGCTCGCCGAGCTGCGCGACGAAGGCGCGCTCACCGACGCCGAGTTCGACGAGCAGAAGAAGCGCATCCTCGGCGACTGAGCCCGACGGCCGGGCTCACGACGGCGGCTGCGGCCTGTCAGCGACCGTGACGTGGATCGCGCTCGGCTCGACCGCGTAGTCGATGATCCCCAGCGCCTGGAGGCGGTCGAGGACGAACTGGAACGAGCCCGCCTGCGAGTCGCTCTCGTACTCGCGCAGGACGTCGAACGACCACCCGGTGGTGTGGAGCGAGTACTCGGTCGTCGCCTCGGAGTTCTGCTTCCCGAGCGCTCCCTGGTACTCGCGGTCGCGGACGGTGCTGGTCACCGTCAGCGCGCCGCCGCCGTTCAGCTCCCGCACCCACGCCGCGATCAGGAACAGCGTCTCGAGCGTCTCGGGGCGCAGGCCGCGGTACAGGCCCGGCTCGGCGTCGACCGCCGGCGCCAGCTCGCCCATCCCCGGGTCGAGGACGTAGCCGAGCTCCTCGCCCTGCGGCAGCGGGACGATGTCGGCGTCGCGCCACGCGTTCTCGAGCTCGCCGGGGTCGGCGAAGGACTCGGTCTCCCCGCGGGGGTGGAACACCTCCTCCGCGGTCGCCTTCTCCGCGTGCAGGCGCTCCAGCTCGCGCAGCTGCGCCGGATCCTCGCGGTGCAGGCGCATGATCTCCTCCGAGGCGAGCAGCTTCCAGTAGTACTCGCTCGACTCGTCGCCGAACGCCGCCAGCAGCTCCCACGCCTGCGGGTGCTCGACGAGCGACGAGTCGAAGTACAGCTCCGCGTAGCTGAGGTCCTCCGCCGCGACGAGGTCCTCCGCCCGCCCCTCCGAGCCGGTGAACCCGGCGATCACGTTCTCGAGGTTCCCGATTCCCATGTGGTAGGAGACCACCGCCAGGTCCTCGGCGCCGAATCGCTGCTGCGAAGTCTCGAGGTAGTCCACTGTGGCGGCGAGCGCCTTGTCGACGTCGAAGCGCTCGTCGACCCGCGCCCGCTCGGCCAGCAGCTTCTCGACCTCGGCGGTGTCGCCGCGCCGCAGCGCCCGCCGGGCTTGCACGGTCAGCTTCCGGCTGCGGTCGAGGTCGATCCGCATGTCGAGCAGGCTGATCCCGGTCGAGGCGACGATCTGCGTCAGCCCCGAGGCGAGCTCCGGATCGCGGCCCGCGATCACCTCGGGTCGGCCGGCGCTCTCCAGGTAAACGAGCGCCTCGACCAGGTTCGGATCGCGGTCGGTCCCCGCGGTTGCCGCCTCGATCTGGTCGCGAAACCGCGCCACCCGCTCGGCGGTGGCCTGCGCACCGCCCGGGGCGTTGGCGTACACGACGTGGGAGAGCCCGGCGATAGCGCTCTCCTCGAACGCCGCCTGGCGTTCGGGCGCGTAGTCGAGCTCGTCCTGGGGCGAGGGCGCGCCCGCCTGCGACGCGATGTCCGGCCCGCCGCCCCCGCCGATCCCGGCCGCGGACACCAGCGCTACCAGTGCCACGACCGCAACGGCAGCGAGCGCGAGCACGCCAAGTGCGGTCCGTCCCCGCCTCACCCGGCAGATGTTAGGTTCATCCGGTGCGCACCGAGGCTCGCTTTCCGGGGGTCGGCCTGAAGGCCGGCCATTACGAGAGCTTTTACATCAAGGCGACCCGGCCCGAGGGAGGACTCGGGGTGTGGATCCGCCACACGATCCATAAGCGCCCCCGCGCGGCGCCGACCGCATCGCTTTGGTTCACGCTGTTCGACGCCGAGGCGGATGCCCCGGTGGCGGCGAAGTCGACCTATCCGGATACCGAGCTGTCGACGCCATCCGGCGCCTACATACGGATCGACGGCGCGGTGCTCGAGCCCGGCCGCGCTCAGGGCGAGATCGCGGTCGAGGGCGTCGATGCGCGATGGGATCTGAGCTTCGAGGATGACGCCGAGCCGCTGCGCCACCTCCCGTACGGGTGGATGTACCGGGCGCCGCTGCCGCGGACCAAGTTCCTCAGCCCGTACCCGAACGCGACCTACCGCGGCGCGGTCGTCCTCGACGGGCGCGAGATCGCCGTCGACGGGTGGCCGGGGATGATCGGGCACAACTGGGGCGCCGAGCACGCCGAGCGATGGGCGTGGGTCGAGGGAGCACGGTTCGACGGCGAGCAGGGCTCGTACTTCGACATCGCGGCGGGTCAGATCAAAATTGGCGGGTGGACGACCCCGTGGGTCGCGAACGGAGTCCTGGCGCTCGACGGGGAGGAGATCCGCCTCGGCGGCCTCGACAAGGTGCGCTCGACCGAGATCGACGACAGCCCGTCGGGGTGCGCGTTCGCGCTCCCGGGCAAGAACGTCACCGTCCGCGGCCGGGTCAGCTCCGAGCCGCGCAAGTTCGTCGCGTGGCGCTACGCCGACCCCGACGGCGGCGAGCACAACACCCTCAACTGCTCGATCTCCGATCTCGAGCTGACCGTCGAGCGCGCCGGACGGGAGCCGCAGCGGCTGCGCGCGTCCGGCACCGCCGCGTACGAGATCGGTATGAAGGAGACGGACCACGGCGTTCCGGTGCAGCCGTGGGCCGACGGATAAGCTGAGTGCGAGCCGCAGCGAGGAGGAATCCATGGCCACCGAGACGATTCAAGCCGCCGATCACGAGCTTCTGATCGCCGGGGAGCGGGTTGCGACCGGCGAGTGGTCCGAGGTCAAGAGCCCGTACGACGGCGACGTGGTTGGGCGCGTCGCGATCGCCGACGAGGAGCTGGTCGATCGGGCGATCGGCGTCGCCGCGGACGCGTTCGCGGCCGGAGGGTTTCCGCAGCACGAGCGTGCCGCGGTCCTCGAGCGCGCCGCGGAGCTGGTCCGCGACCGCGAGGACGAGCTCACGCTCGCGATCGCCGCCGAGGCCGGTAAGCCGCTGAAGACGGCGCGGGTCGAGGCGCAGCGGTGCGCCGGAACGCTCGACTACTCCGCGATCGAGGCGCGGACGCTGGCCGGTGAGGCCGTCCCGATGGAGGGCTCCGCGGCCGGCGCCGGGAAGCTCGGGGTCATCATCCGCGTCCCGTACGGCGTCGTCGCCGCGATCAGCCCGTTCAATTTCCCGCTCAACCTCGTCGCGCACAAGCTCGGCCCGGCGATCGCCGCGGGCAACACGGTGGTCCTGAAGCCCGCGGGACAGACCCCGATCTCCGCGATCAAGCTCGCCGAGGTATTCGTCGACGCGGGCCTTCCCGCCGGGTGGCTGAACGTCGTCTGCGGCTCGGGATCAAGGATCGGCGGCGTGCTGACCGAGGACGATCGCGTCGGCGCGATCAGCTTCACGGGCTCGGCCGCGGTCGGTTGGGACATCCGCTCCCGCGCCCCGCGCAAGAAGGTCAACCTCGAGCTCGGCTCGACCGCGCCGCTCGTCGTGCACGAGGACGGCGACTGGGAGCGCGCGGCCGACGGCGCCAAGCTGCACGCCTTCTCGCACGCCGGTCAGAGCTGCATCTCGGTGCAGCGGATCCTCGTCCACGAGTCACTGATCGACGACTTCCAGAAGCGGCTCGTATCCAACGTCGAGAGCCTCGTCGTCGGCGACCCGCTCGACCCCGACACCGACGTCGGGCCGCTGATCTCGCCCGGCGACCGCGACCGGGTGAAGGGGTGGATCGACGAGGCGGTGGCGAGCGGCGGCGAGATCCTCGTCGGCGGCAACCTCACCGACGAGGACCGGTGCCTGGAGCCGACCCTGATCCGCGAGCCCCCGCGCGAGGCGAAGGTGTGGTGCGACGAGATCTTCGGCCCGGTCGCGACCCTGCACTCGTTCTCGACCTTCGACGAGGCGCTGGAGCTCGCGAACGACGCCATCTTCGGCCTCCAGGCCGGCGTCTTCACCCAGGACATCGCGCTCGGCCTCGAGGCCGCGTCGAAGCTCGAGTACGGCGGCGTCCTGATCAACGAGGTGCCGACCTTCCGCGCCGACCAGATGCCCTACGGCGGCGTGAAGGAGTCGGGCAACACCCGCGAGGGCCCCGCCTACTCGGTCCGCGAGCTGACCGAGGAGCGCCTGATCACGCTTCAGGGCTGACGCGGCGGCGCCCATATCGGTTGACAGTTATATAAGTCTCTGATTACCTAGGGGCCATGACCACCGCGTTCGAGGTCGTGGCGGAGCCGGCGCGGCGCGAGATCCTCGATCTGCTGATCGACGGTCCGCGGCCGGTGGGCGAGATCGTCACCGCAACGGGGCTGAGCCAGCCGAACACGTCGCGCCATCTGCGAATCCTGCGCGAGGCCGGCGTCGTGGAGGCGAAGCCCGAGGGCCAGCGGCGGTTGTACGAGCTGCGGCCGGAGGGGTTGCGCGAGCTCGAGGCCTGGCTCGCTCCCTACCGCCGCATGTGGAAGGGGAGCCTCAACGCCCTGGAGCGCCAACTCGACAAATGGGGAACTGATGTCTGAGTCTGCCGACGTAATCCTCGCGGACGAGCGCGGGCGAGCGGTGCTGCGCTTCGAGCGCACTCTGCCAAACCCGCCTGAGCAGGTTTGGGGTGCGCTGACCGACCCTATGAAGCTGACCGCGTGGCACCCGAGCCCGTTCGAGGCCGAGCCCATGGTCGGGGGGACCGTCACCTACGTCTCCCAGGGCGACGACCCGACGATGCCCGATGGCGAGGTGATCGAGTACGAGCCGCCTCGGGTGCTCGCCCACACCTGGGGCGAGGACCTGCTGCGATGGGAGATTCGGCCTCACGACGAGGGCTGCCTGCTGGTCCTCACCCACACGTTCGACGACCGCCTCAAAGCCGCCCGCGACGCCGCCGGATGGCACCTGTGCCTCGACGCGCTGGCGTCGGCCCTCGATCACGCCGGCCCGGCGCCACCCGAGGACGCCGGGCCGATCCCGGAGGGGTGGCCGGAGCTGAACGCGGCCTACGAGCAGCGGTTCGGGATCGATCCCGAAGAGGCCACCCCTCCGCCCGAATGATCGATGTGAGCTACGAGCCGAGCACTGAGCGCATCATCCCGGCGAGGCCGCCCTGCTGGCCGCGCTTCTCGAGGTAGCACTGGTGGTACTCCTCGGCGCGCCAGAACCCGGTCGCGGGCTCGATCAAGGTCGCGATCGCCTTCTTGTACCGCTCCTGGATCCGCTCCTTCGACGCCTTCGCGGCAGCCTCCTGATCGGCGTCGTTGTAGAAGATCACCGTCCGGTACTGCTCGCCGAAGTCCGGCCCCTGGCGGTTGACCTGGGTCGGATCGTGCATGTCCCAGAACGCGTTCAGGAGCTCGTCGTAGGAGATCACCTCGGGGTCGAACTCGACCTGGACCACCTCGGCGTGCCCGGTCGTGCCGCTGCACACCTGCTCGTAAGTGGGGTTGTCGACGTGGCCGCCCTCATAGCCGACCTGGGTGCCGACGACTCCCGGCATCCGCTTGAACTCGGCCTCCGGCTTCCAGAAGCATCCGGCTCCGAAGGTTGCCTTCTCAGTTGCCATTCAAGTGCCTCCGTTCTTCATCTCTCTCTGGTGAATGATGGTAGTCACGATGAGAGTCTCGCTGGGAGCCTCGTTCGTTACGGCGATCATGCTGTGGGCGGCGACCCCGGTCGTCGGCCTGTGGTGGCTCGCGTGGTTGGCCATCGTCCCCGTGGCGTGGGTGGTCGTGACGATGGCGGGGACGCGCGCGGCGCGGCTCGCGGTGCCGCTCGCGTACGCGCTGTACCTGGAGCTGCTGCTCGTCCCGGCGCTCCCGTTCGGGCTCGCCGAGGGACAGTGGGGCGACGCCGCGGTCCCGGTGATGGTCGGCGACTCGCCCGTGCTGGTGGTGGCGCTCGTCGCGATCCCGCTGTTCGGGCTGCTGCTGTACGCGCTGCGGTTCGGCGAGCCGTGGGCCGCAGAGCTGCTCGGGCCGCGGGCGGCGCTGGCGGCGACGGTGCTCGTGCCGGCGCTTGCATGGACGGCGCTCGACCTCGTGCGCGCGAAGATCGACCCCGGCGGCGCGTGGGGACCGCTGTTCCTGAGCCAGGCCGACGCCCCCACAGTCGCGCTCGCGGCGCTCGGCGGGCCGTGGCTGTTGACGCTCGTGATCGTCGCGTTCAACTACGGGCTGGCGACCGCGATCGCGAGGCGCCGGCCCGCGGCGGTGCTCGTACCTGCGGCCGCGGTAGCTGCCCTCGCGGTAGGCGCAGTTGCGGTCGAGCGCGCCGAGCCGGACGGCCGCGAGATCGCGGTCGCCGCGATCCAGCCCGGCTACGACACGGCCGAGGACGAGACCCAGGACGTGCTCCGCTACTGGCGCGACGGGACCTATGACCTCGCGGCGCTCGACCTGATCCGCGACCTCGGCGGGCTCACCCGCGAGGCGGCGGCCGACGGAGCCGAGCTCGTCGTGTGGCCAGAGGCGGTCGCGTTCGTGAACCTGCGCGAGCGCCGCCGGCCGCGCGCGGCGCTCGACCGGGTCGCGGCGCGCACCGGGACGACGATCGTCGCGCCGTACTTCGACAACGCGAGAAGCGAGGGCGCAGCGTTCGCGGTCGCGCCGGGCGGCGGCGCCACCGCGCCGCGGCCGAAGCAGCGCCCGATGTGGTTCCTGGGAGAGAAGGGCGGCGACGCGCCCGCGCCCCAGCCCCTGCGAGCGGCGCGAGCCTCGATTGGGACCCAGCTCGGGGTCGACGTCCAGGACCCCGCGGTCGCGCGCCGCCTCGCCGACGCGGGCGCCGAGCTCGACACCTCGAGCACCCACGACTGGGAGCAGCTCGCTCCCCAGCACCGGGCGCTGAGCGAGCTCGAGGCGGCGGCGACCGGCATCCCCGTCGTCCGCGCCGACTGGCGCTACGGCTCTGCGATCTACGGTCGGGACGGCGCGACGCTCGCCGACGCGGGGGTGGCGCGCGACCGCACGGTGCTCACGGCGCGGGTCGAGACCGGGACCGCGACCCCGTACGCGCGCTTCGGCGACTGGGTTGGGTGGGCGGCGCTGGCGTGTGCGGTGGCGGCCGGCCTCGCCGCGGCGATCGCCCGCCGCAGCGCTACCCGTGCGGGCGGGCCAGCTTTCGGTGGTCGAGAGCCTCGTCGAGGATCTCGTCCGCGACCCCCATGTCCCGCGCCACCTCGCGCAGGTGACGCCCCGTCTCAGCCGCCTCCTTGACGATCTCCGTCGCCTTGTCGTAGCCGATGTGGAGGTTGAGCGCGGTCGCCGTCGCCAGCGTCGCCTCGGCGTGGCGCTCGGTCATCTCGACGTTCGCCTCAACGTCGCGAATCACCTTCTCATCGAGCAGCGAGGCGGCGGCGGTCAGCAGCCCGATCGAATCCAGCAGGTTGCGCGCGATCAGCGGCACGCGGACGTTGAGCTCGAACTGGCCCTGGGTCCCGGCGAGCGTGATCGTCATGTCGTTGCCGATCACCTGGTCACCGACCTGGATCACGACCTCGGGGATCACCGGGTTCACCTTCCCGGGCATGATCGAGGAGCCCTTCTGAAGCTCGGGCAACCGCAGCTCCGCGAGCCCGGCCCGCGGGCCCGACCCCATCAGCGCCAAGTCACCCGCGATCTTGATCAGCGAGGTGGCGATGACCTTCAGCGCGCCGGACAGCTCGACGAGCGCGTCGCGGTTTCCCTGCGCCTCGAACCGATCGTCCGGCGCCCCGATCTCGAGGCCGCTCGCCTGGGAAAGCATTGCCCGCACGCCCTCGGCGAACTCGGGATGCGTGTTCAGCCCGGTTCCCGTGGCGGTGCCGCCGAGCGGGATCTGGCCGACGCGCTCGAGCGTCGCCCGGAGGCGGTCGGCGCCGAGCCGGATCTGCGCCGCGTAGCCACCGAACTCCTGACCCAGCGTCACCGGGACCGCGTCCATCAGGTGGGTGCGGCCGGCTTTGACCACGTCGGAGAACTCGTCCCGCTTCGACTCCAGCGCCCCCGCGAGCGCGTCGAGCGCGGGCAGGAGCCTGTTCGTGACCTCGTCCAGGGCTGCGAGGTGTACCGCGGACGGGAAGACGTCGTTCGAGGACTGGCCCATGTTCACGTGGTCGTTCGCATGCGCGCCGTCTCCCGCGAGATTCGCGATCACCTCGTTCGCGTTCATGTTCGAGGAGGTCCCGGAGCCGGTCTGGAACACGTCGACCGGGAACTGGTCGTCGTGCTCTCCGTCGCCGATCGCGTCGCCCGCGGTCGCGACCCGGTCCGCGATCTCGGCGTCGAGCAGCCCCAGCTCGCCGTTCACCCGCGCCGCGGCCGCCTTGAGCCGCCCCAGCCAGTGGATCACCGGCGCCGGGACGGGCTGCCCCGAGACGGGGAAGTTGTCGACCGCCTTGCGCGTCTCCGCGCCCCACAGCTCCTCTGCGACCTTCGCCTCCATCACCCTCAGGCTACCTCCCGGCCCGCTTCATCCGTTCTCCTGCCCCGCCGCGTATCCCTCGCCGAACGCACGCTCGAAGCTCGCGGGCAAGGGCGCGCCACCCTCGTTGAAGCGCGCGGCCGAGTCCAAGCGCCGCAGGAGGTCGGTGTGGAGGCCCGCGGTCTCGCTCCCCGCCTCCTGCGCGGCGCCGATCAGGTACCCGAGCTCGACGCTCGCCTCGCCCGGCGGGTCCTGCTTCGCCTCGGCGTTCAGCCGTGTCGCGGCGGCGATCAACTCCTGCCCGACGCTCGAGATGTCGGCCGGCGACTGGTCGGCGACGAGGCACTCGGAGATCGAGGTGCCGTCGGCGAGCCGGACGGGCTGCGGCGCGGCCTCGAGCGCGGCCGCGTAATCCTTGGCGGGCGCCAGGCACGCGGCCGGGGTCTCGGGCTTCTCGCTCGCGCACCCGACGATCGCCGCGGCGGCGGCGAGCGCGACGAGCGGCGCGAGGCGGACGACCCGGAGATCAAGCCCTGCCCGCACCTCGCCTGTACCTCCCACTCCGTGCCCAGCATATCGGCGGCGCTTCCCGGGCGCGTCCATAGAATCACCAGCAGATGGCGCATTCGGCGCGTTACAGGGCGGTCGACCCGAAGCAGAGCTTCCCCGAGCTCGAGCAGCGGATGCTCGAGCGGTGGCGCGAGCGCGATGTGTTCGAGCGCTCCCTCGCCCGGCGCGAGGACGCGCCCACCTGGAGCTTCTACGAGGGGCCGCCGACCGCCAACGGCCGGCCCGGCTCCCACCACGTGCTGGCGCGTGCGTTCAAGGACGTGTACCCGCGGTTCAAGTCGATGCGCGGGTTCCGGGTCCCACGCAAGGCGGGCTGGGACTGCCACGGGCTCCCGGTCGAGCTCGAGATCGAGAAGGAGCTCGGCCTGTCCTCGAAGGCGGAGATCGAGGAGTACGGGATCGCCGAGTTCAACGCCCGCTGCCGTGACTCGGTCTTCCGCTACGTCGAGGACTGGCGCGCGCTCACCGAGCGGATCGGGTTCTGGATCGACCTCGACGACCCGTACGTGACGATGTCGAACACCTACATCGAGTCGGTGTGGTGGGCGCTGCGGCGGATGTGGGACGACGAGCGCCTGTACAAGCGCCACAAGGTCGTCCCGTACTGCCCCCGCTGCGGCACGGCGCTTTCCTCGCACGAGGTGGCGCTCGGTTACAAGGACGTCGAGGACCCGTCGGTGTACGTGAAGCTGGCGGTGACGGCGCCGCAGGGCCCGGTGCAGGAGGGCGACCGGCTGCTGGTGTGGACGACGACGCCGTGGACACTGATCTCCAACGCCGCGGTCGCGGTCGGGGCGGAGATCACCTACGCGCGGGTGCAGATGGGCGAGGAGACCTTCGTGACCGCAGCCGAGCTCGTCGAGCGGGTGCTCGGCGAGGATGCCGAGGTGCTGGAGCGGTTCCCCGGCTCGGAGTTCGCGGGGACCGGGTACGAGCCTCCGTTCGCCTACGTGACCGGGTTCGGACCGCGCGGCCACACGGTGCTCGAGGCGGACTTCGTCACCACCGCAGACGGCACCGGACTCGTGCACACGGCGATCGCCTTCGGAGAGGACGACTTCCGGCTCGGCGAGCAGTACGGGATCGAGCTCCAGAACCCGGTCCGCCCTGACGGGACCTTCGACGAGCGCGTGGCCGACTACGAGGGCCGGTTCGTGAAGGACGCGGACGCCGACATCGTCGAGGCGCTGCGAGAGCGCGGCCTGCTACTGCGGTCGGAGGTCTACGAGCACGCGTACCCGCACTGCTGGCGCTGCGAGACGCCCCTTCTCTACTACGCGAAGTCGAGCTGGTACATCCGCACGACCGACGTGCGCGACCGGATGCTGGCCGCGAACGAATCGATCGAGTGGCACCCCGAGCACATCAAGCACGGACGGTTCGGTAAGTGGCTCGAGGGCAACGTCGACTGGGCGCTGTCGCGGGAGCGCTACTGGGGGACGCCGCTGCCGATCTGGGAGTGCGAGGACCCGGACTGCGAGGGCCGGTTCTGCGCCGGGTCGATGGACGAGATTCGCAAGCGCGGCGGAGAGCTGCCGGACGACCTCCACCGCCCGTTCATCGACGAGGTCGAGCTTCCCTGCGAGGCGTGCGGCAAGACGATGCGCCGCGTCCCGGAGGTGATCGATGCGTGGTTCGACTCCGGATCGATGCCGTTCGCGCAGTTCCACCACCCGTTCGAAGGGGCCGAGGAGTTCGAGCAGCGGTTCCCGGCGGACTTCATCTGCGAGGCGATCGACCAGACCCGCGGCTGGTTCTACTCCCTGCTCGCAGTCTCGGTGCTGCTGTTCGACGAGTCGAGCTATCGCGCATGCGTGTGCCTGGGGCTGATCCTCGACCCCGAGGGCCAGAAGATGTCGACGAGCCGCGGGAACGTCGTCGAGCCGTACGAGGTGATCGATAC
>Ga0214473_10009800_pt1 | contig 11310 bp, 7 predicted proteins | sample RVTome_7_FD_203509 | JGI IMG/M metagenome (GOLD analysis project Ga0214473, IMG submission 203509) | Soil microbial communities from uranium-contaminated site in the Upper Colorado River Basin, Wyoming, United States - RVT98D197 | ecosystem: Environmental > Terrestrial > Soil > Contaminated >...
CCGGTCTTCGGCCAGGTCGATGGCGTCCTGCGATGTGCCCAGGATAGGAACGCCGGCCGCTTGCAGACGCTCGGCGATCTTCAGCGGGGTCTGACCGCCGAACTGCACCACGACGCCTTTGGGCTGCTCGTTGTCGATGATGTTGAGCACGTCCTCGAAGGTGAGCGGCTCGAAGTAGAGGCGATCGGAGGTGTCGTAGTCGGTGGATACCGTCTCGGGGTTGCAGTTCACCATGATGGCCTGGTAACCCTGTTCGCGCATCTCTTGGACCGCGTGCACACAGCAGTAGTCGAACTCGATTCCCTGCCCGATGCGATTGGGCCCGCTCCCCAGGATAATCACCGATTCCTTGTCGGGGACGGGAAAGGCTTCGTTCTCCTCCTCGTAGGTGGAGTAAAAGTAGGGGGTGTAGGCTTCAAACTCGGCCGCGCAGGTATCCACCGCCTTGTAGGTGGGAATGATGGCATCGGCGATGCGGCGCTCCCGCACGTCCAGCTCGGTGGCCGCGAGAAACCGGCCGATCTGTTCGTCGCTGAACCCCAGTCGCTTGGCGTGCCACAGCTCTTGTCGAGGCAGGGCTGGGAGGCCGCCTTTTTCAGCGAACGCCTTGAGGTGGTTCTCTGCCTCCACGATCTCCCACAGCTCTTCCAGAAACCACTCGTCGATGAGGGTCGCGGCGAAGATGGCCTCCAGGGACACCCCTCTGCGATAGGCCTCGAGGATGAGGTCATAGCGCTCAGCCGAAGGGATGGCGATCATGGCCACCAGAGCCTCGTTGTCGGCGGGGATGTCGGGGCGGACGTCGAGCTCCCGCGAGCGCATGGATTTCTGGAAGGCCTCCTTGAAGGTGCGGCCGATGGCCATGTTCTCCCCCACGCTCTTCATGTGAGTGGTAAGACGGGCGTCGGCCATGGGGAATTTCTCGAACGCCCAGCGAGGCGTCTTGACCACCACGTAGTCGATGGTCGGCTCGAAACAGGCCGGCGTCTTGCGCGTGATGTCGTTTGCGATCTCGTCCAGGGTGTAGCCCACGGCCAATTTGGCAGCGATCTTGGCGATGGGAAAGCCGGTGGCCTTGGAGGCGAGCGCCGAGGAGCGAGAGACGCGTGGATTCATTTCGATGACCACCAGCTCGTCGGTCTCGGGAGAATAGGCAAACTGGATATTGGACCCGCCCGTCTCCACCCCGATGGCCCGAATGATGTCGAGAGAGGCGTCGCGCAGGCGCTGGTACTGGACGTCGGTGAGCGTCTGCTGGGGCGCCACCGTGATGGAGTCGCCCGTGTGCACGCCCATCGGATCGATGTTCTCAATGGAGCAGACTATGACCACGTTGTCGTTGAGGTCCCGCATGACCTCCAACTCGAACTCTTTCCAGCCGATCACGCTCTCCTCGAGCAATACCTGGTGGGTGGGCGAAGCCTCGAGACCGGCCCGCACCACATCGTCGAACTCTTGATCGTTGGCCGCCACCCCTCCCCCATGGCCGCCCAAAGTGAAACTCGGCCGGATGATGAGGGGCAGGCGAAGCCCGTCCTCTAGCGCCGCGCGGGCTTCGGCGACGCTCCTCACCACCGCGCTGTCGGGCACGCGCAGGCCGATGCAGGCCATGGTCTCGCGAAACTCGTCCCGGGCCTCCGCCCGGCGGATCGCGGCATAGTTGGCTCCGATGATCTCCACGCCGAACTTCTCCAGGGTGCCGTCTTCGAATAGCGCGACGGCCAAGTTGAGAGCGGTCTGCCCCCCCACCGTAGGCAGGAGGGCGTCCGGGCGCTCCACCTCGATTATCTTGGCAACCACTTCGGGCACGAGGGGCTCGATGTAGGTGCGGTGGGAGAAGGCAGGGTCGGTCATGATAGTGGCCGGGTTGGAGTTGACCAGGACCACCTCAAAACCTTCCTCCATCAGCACCTTACAGGCTTGAGTGCCAGAATAGTCGAACTCACAGGCTTGGCCTATGACGATGGGGCCGGAGCCGAGAAGAAGGATCTTGCGGATATCGGTGCGGCGGGGCATGGCTAGCGCCGGTCCCGTACACCAGCGGGCGGCAGAAGACGGCGCGAAAGAACCGGTGCTGAGTTGCGAGAGTACTGCGACGGTCGAGGGAGTCCCGACGAAAGACCGTCCACAAAAACATGCGGACGCGCGATCATACCTGCTCTCCTTTCGGCCTCACAGGGCACGATTAAAGGTCGTCTAATCGTACCGTATCGGGCGGGACCTGCAAAGCTGCGCGATCAATCGGGGCAGAGAAAGGCAGGTCGTGCCGTCTGACCGATGCGCTATGCTATCCGCAGAGAGGAGAACAGTGACAAATCCCGCGATGTCGGCCCCCATTGATGAGACTTCTCCGGTGCGGCCTGCCGACTCGCTGCCTACTACGCACCGTCTGTACTGCGGCGACGCCCGCCAGCTTGGCTGGCTCGAAACGGAGTCGTTCCATTTGGTCGTGACATCGCCGCCCTATTGGACCCTCAAGGAATACAACGAGGCCGAGGGGCAACTGGGCGCCATTGCTGAATACGACAACTTCATGGCCGAGCTGGATCGGGTGTGGGCGGAGTGCGCGCGGGCGCTGGTTCCCGGCGGACGAATTGTCTGCGTCGTGGGCGACGTATGCCTCTCCAGACGCAAGAACAAGGGTCGCCATTCGGTTATACCCCTGCACGCCGACATCGCCATTCGCTGCCGTCGGCTGGGTCTCGATTACCTCACCCCTATACTCTGGCACAAGATCGCAAACGCCTCGTATGAAGTTGAGAATGGCTCGAGCTTTCTCGGAAAGCCGTACGAGCCGAACGCGATCATCAAGAACGACATCGAGTACGTTCTTATGTTGCGGAAGCCGGGTGGGTACAGAAAGCCGACCGAAGAGCAGCGGCGCCTTTCAAAACTGAGCCGCGAAGAGCATGGAGCCTGGTTCCGTTCCTTCTGGGCCGACGTTCCCGGCGCATCTACCCGGGACCACCCCGCGCCCTACCCGGTGGAGCTCGCATATCGCCTTGTCCGAATGTTCTCTTTTGCCGGCGACACGGTTCTGGATCCATTTGCCGGCACCTTCTCCACCACCATCGCGGCAATCGAAGCCGGCAGGAGCAGCATCGCGGTGGAGTTAGATCCGGTCTACTTCGCGGATGGAGTTCGCCGAGTCAACCGGGCTGCCGCGCGCCTCGACCTATTTGGCGGCCCAATCGCGGTCGAAGTCAGTTGCCAGTTCCCGTCAGCCGGGTCTCAAGAGCAAGAGACAGCCTGCTCACAAACGAAGCAGGCTGTCTCTTGGCGTTCTGCTCGAAGCCCTTGTTAGCCCGCCCACGTCTAGTCAACCTGCGCCCAGACCAACCGCCAAGATGCTCCGGGCAACCCTCTGACGCTGACATCTCCATCGGGCGTCTCGTAGATCAGCCGAATCGTGCAGGCGGCGGGTGCTTCGCCGTCCGGATCGAGGGTCACCTCGACCACGGAGATTGCAGGGGCTTCGTCCGAGACTGCGTCGATTCTGTACGCTTGAAACACCCGATCACCAAGCAACGCACGGACCTCTCCGGCGTGCCCTCCCGAGCCTGGATTGTCCGTCGCCCAATACAACTTCGACATGCCACCGAAGTTGCGCTGCGCCCACAGCTCAACGAATCGGACTGCTATCGCCTCGGGTGAGTCCTGCTCTGGAGTCAGGCCTCCATTTAGGGCACTCAAGTACTCAGCATCGATGTCGCGTGCCCGCCAAGATTCAAGCTCAGCCTTCATGTGTTGATTTGCAGCCAGCTGCTGGGCCATATCGCTCCAAGACGGAGCCCGGCCTTCTTCCTCGAACTTCGCCTGCCGAGCATCCTCTGACTTCTTCGCAACAATCCAGTCCGCCACAACAAAGAGGAAACACCAGCACTTGGCAGCAACCACCTCGTTGTCATAGCCGAGGTCCATTCCGTGGAGGATCCCGTTTCTGTACGGAACAGAGATCTCTTGAGTCCTCGTCTTGCGACGGCTTCGCTGGAAGATCGCTTTGATGACGTCAATGGATCCATCAGCTGTGGTCATGCTGTCCCAGGCATCTAGTACGATTCCGTCGGCATGGAACCCTTTGCCCACCGCATCGTTCACAGCGCCATCAAGCATCATCAGGAGAACCGGAACCACGGCGTGATACCGCCCGGCGCGGTAGTCGTCGAAGGCAAGTTCGATCAGCCGTCGCCTTACCCGAAGCTCTTCCGCCCAATTGAGGAAGAAGAGTCGGCCGCCCAGGTTCTCAGGTGAGAAGTAACTCATCAAGACGGCAGTTCCCGCCTCGGGTCCGCCGCCTTCATACTGATCGACCGCATCCTTCAGCACACCGAAATCGAGACTCCCGTGGGCGAGCCAGCCGTCTTCAGAGAAGTACCGATCAAACCGATCCGGATAGTCGGCCATCTGCTCCATTTGCGCCTTCAGCTCTTTGAGCTGCTGACGAGTCTCAGCGAGCCTCTCGCTCCCAAGGCCGACGAGCCTGAGTGCGCCGTTGATGCCCAAGACGAGCTCGAAACCCCGCATCTGCTCCCGCATGCGCTTCATGCTTGGAGTATCGCCAGCGCCCATTCGCTAATCCTCCGGTTCGGGCTAACGTCTTAGGTTTGAGCGGCTACGCGAAGCGTAGTCCGCTCGAAACCTTGGTTGGGCGGGGCGCATGACGCCGACGCGCAGTCGCCGGACAAGCCGTGCGTGCTAGCCACGGAGCCATCGTACGGGCGCTCCGAACCCACGTCGCGATCGATGGGTACCCTCGTGAGGAGCGCGAGGTATTTGCTGGAAGCCAGCTCCGCCTGCAGGTCGTCCTCCCATGTCCCCTCCAGAACCCCAACGCGCCGGAAGTACTTCGTGACCACTCTGAGGAACCGATACTCATCTCCGCCGTCTTCATCAGTTGTTGCACTCTCGACGCCTAGTAGTGTCTCGTGCTCAGCGGCCTCGAGAAACATGATGAGGTTGAGACACCCCGCACGCCTCCCTCTCTTCGCGTGATCAGATTCGTTCTCGCTATGGAGGATCGCAGATCCAACTGCGCGGAAGCCCGATTCCTGTAATGCCGCGAGACAGTCCGCCCAGGCGTGGGGGTTCCGGTTGGAGAACGACAGAACCAGATGCCCGTTGGGGCGAAGCACGCGCTTGCACTCGCGGAAGACAGCCTCCAGAGCGTCCCGATACCGGCAGCGCGGCTGGAGCGCATCAAGTCGGGCCACCGCCTCTGCGGTCAGTTCAGCGGCTGGCATACCCGCCCAAACTCTCAGCGGAAGCGACAACTCGTCATACTGTACGTCGTCGTGGAATGGAGGGTCTGTCAAGACCAGGTCGACGACACTGTCGGCAAGCCCCATCGTGGCTGAGTCGCCCTCCCTGAGGAGTAAATCCCACGAATCGTCCCCGTCCGAGTCCGCGGCCCGGTCGTCGCCCGCCGGCCCTGACACGCGCAGGCCCCGTAAGTCGTGCGCCCCCAACCACTTTGCCGCTCCACACTGCGCAAACACTCTCCGATTGAATGTGCCGCGACCCCTGCCGAGCGCACCCCACACATTGATTTCGCAGGGCAGGGTAGTCAGGTTGAACCTGTGTCCCGCCATCCCCTCGTATGGCTTGAGATACCACCGATCCCATCGTGAGAGCCGCCCCGCCATCTCTGCGACGCCCCACGCTGCGAGACGCAGGGCGGTTCGAACTTCATCTGGAGCATCCGCTTTCTCGATCTCGTTCAGCAACGAGGTCATCACAGCGCTCTGTCGCCGTGGGTAGATGTCACCCCAATCCGCGAACCCGTGATCGCGCAGGACCTGGGTTTCTCGCCCCGGCCGAATCTGGCCAAGTCGGCACGCAGGCCACCTGTCATCGCTGGCCTGAGCCAGCTCCTCCGCGCTCGGGCTGCCCAACTCCTGACCACCCTTCCCGGTGCGTTGGATCAGGATCGGCTGCCACTCGGTTCCTTCGGTATTCATCCAGTCCCGAAGCGGCCTGCTCGTGCCACAGGCTTGACAGGTGTATATGCGACGCTTTCCATACTCAGCCGTTGGGTCAATGCTGTTCCCGCAATCAGGACAGCGGCTGGCCGTCCCCGCCGGACCGACGCGGAGGTGCCCGTTGCGGCAAGCCAGCCAAGCGCTTTCTGGACTGCGCTCCTTGCGCGCGACAAGTGAGACGAGTGAATATGGGAACAGCCGGGAGCGCTGTCCGCACTCGGGGCAGCCGCAAGCGGCCACCCGGATCGTGTGAGCTACCTCCCCGGGCGAGCCGTCACCCATTGTCGTTCCGTACGCCTCCGCAAGGAACGGTTGCATGCGCAGCTTGAGGTCCGAAGCACCAGTAGACAGCGCTTCGGGGGTCGGCAAGTCGAGCGCCACCGCTAGACAGCGGATTGCCCAAGGGTTCAAGTCCTGCGCGTACACGCGATGTCCGCGCGCGGCCGCTGCGAACGGTATGACACCGCCACCGGCGAATGGGTCGGCAACAAGGAGTCGCCTGTCGCCTGAGTACTCAACGTAGGCGTCCAACAGCGCTCCGAAGACGGACTCGGTGCGGCGCGCCCACCAGCGGTACGCGCCCACGGGGGGGAGATGACGCTCGCGCGATCGCGATTCCGCCTTCGAGCGGCTGCCGATGGCGGCCTCATTGAGAAGGAGAACCACCTCCGTCTTCACCCTAGCTACCTCCGAACAAGGACGCGGTGGGTGCCAGCTGGCCCGTCGCTATGGTCAACTCCGCGGACTCCCATCTGCAACACGCTCGAGCATCGATAGGAACGCAATCCCGGAGCCCTTCCCAATCGCACAGCCCAGCGACCTCCAGAGCCCCTCCGGGTTCGACGGCGCAGATGACAAGGCGCCAGTCGGTGTCACATCCGGCAACCTCGGCCTCGTACCGAGTGAGATGCACATGATACGGGGTCCGCGCCGCGCAGGTCTTCACCTCCAGGTGGAGTGAGCCTCCGGTTGGCGTCGGCGCCCAGATATCGTAGCCGTAACTGCTCGACAGCAGGCTCACTTGTGCGACCCGGTCCGCCAAGTCAGCGCAGCCCGCATCCGCGAGGAGCCCCACGACTGCCAGCAGGACGGTCTGCTCACCGCGCAGCCCAATCTCTGCCTGCCGCTCTCGGCGCACGGCAGATGCAGCCACGGTCAGGGAGCGGCGTTGAATCCAATCGTCAGGCAGTGACTCCGCCAACGCGGCCATGGCATTCGCCGGAATGAGCTCCTTCCGAACACGCCCATCAGCTGCCGCCCCGGCGAGCCAGACTGGAGACGTCGCGGCTAGGAATGCGACCAAGAAGCCTTGGCAGAACGCGCGAGAATCCAGCTTCGCGAGCAGGAGAAGCTCGTTTGTTGGCGCCAGTCCGTCCACCTCCTCGACCGCCAGTCCCGCAGCCACCAATAGGCGCTCAGCGCTCAACATGTCTTCCGCGCGCACGGCCCCGCCGGTGGGCACCGTCAGGTAGGAAGCCTGCAGCTGTGCCCGTCGGGTCCTCCCCGTTGAGAGCACCCGCGCGGTCCACCACGCGGCGGAGACCATGTGGGGAGACGGAATGCCGTCAGCGAGATCACCCGAGGCCGCCCCCACTACGCATCGCTCCGCAGGTGACCCATCAGCGCCTCGACGTCCGCCCTAGTGAGGTCTATGGGCTGTCCGTAGTCCTCGTCGTCGGGCAGGCAGAGTTCCGAGAGGTGGGAATCGCCCAGTAGCTGCTCCAGTACGGTCACCTTCGATGCAACTCGATCGTTGACGACCTCGTCGACCGTTTCCGCAGTCAGCAGCAGCGAAATGTGGGTGACCTGGTTGGGGCCCAAACCCAGGCGATGGATTCTGTCCAAGCTCTGCAGGTACTGTCCGGCGTTGAACGTCCTGTCGAGATACACCGCATCGTGGCAGACGTCGTGCAGACTCGCACCCTCACCAAGCGCCGCAGGATTGGCCAATAGAACCATGCAATCAGCGTCGCGTCTGAAGCGCGAGAGCTCGCCCGTCCTCGATGGCCCCCGCTCGGATTCGTACGGCACACCACCGTGGATCAGAGCAGGGTTCAGAGTCACAAGGGTCTCGTGAGCCAGCAACTCCAAGTTTCGGACGAAGTTAGACCACACCAGGGTCTTGCGTCCCTCATGCGCATTTCGCTCTAGCAGGGCAGCGAGTTCCACGAACTTGCGGGGAGTCTCGTATTCCCCGTACCTCGCGACCAGTTCGGCGAGCCGCGACCCTGAGGGGATGTCGAGTGGCGGATGGCGGAGCGACAGCGGGTCCGCATCCGAGGATCCGACGGGCAGCAACGCCGGGTTCGTGGCTGCCTCCAACAGGTACATCACCGCACGTCCAAGACGCAACAGACTGGCCTGCTCCGTCTGGCTCGTGATGAACTGCCCGGCATAGCGCGAGCGAAGCGCCCGGTAGATCTCGGCCTGGAGACCGTCGAGGGGAACCGGGTGCACGTGGAATTCAATCGGCGGGAGTTGAAGTTCTGTCTTGGTCGTCCGAACGAAGAACGGCTTGATGACCTCACCGGCGCTCGCGACGGCTTCCGCCTCTGGCTTGGCGACCAACGACGAAGAGGGCAGCAACGACTCGGCCTGGCCTGGCCAGCAGTAGTCCAGCAGTGCCAGGAGGTCGCGAGGATGGTTGGGCGCAGGAGTGCCAGTGAGGACATCTCGGCGCTCCGCACCGAACCCCAGTGACAGACAGGTGCGGCCCCACTGGCCGCTCCAACCCCGTTTCGCCCGGTGCGCTTCGTCAAGCACGACTTGCGTCGGGGCCTCACCGACCCAGCCTGCCAGCTGGTCAAACGCTCCCACGAGCCTCTGGTAGTTCACAATCACGATTTCGCTTTGCAGCGGCAGCGCCCGGCCGTCGAATACCACGACTCTCGGGCTGGGATCGAGCCACATACACGCCTCGTCAATCCATGACTCAAAGGCGGAGATGGGTGCCACAACGAGTAGGCGCGCCACCCGACCTCGAACTCGCTCGATCTCATAAAGCGCGTAGGTAACGGTGGTCTTGCCCGCCCCCGGGACAGAGAAGTTCGCCCCGTGGCGCAAGGCCAGCAGACGGGCAAGATCACGTTGCTGAAACCATCGCAGTCCCCCGCGGTGACGCGAGGACTTGAGCCAACTCGCCACATCGTCCGCATTGATAGGGCGGAGTTCAGCGCGGGCAGCCGCGACTGCGTGGCGCTCTGATTCGAGTCTCTCAAGCACGGAGCGTGCGACATCATCCCACTCGAGGCCCACGTTGTACGAACGACATGAGTGCAACAACCAGGTCAGATTCCCCAGCAGGACCTCGCGTGGAACCAAGATGCGCGTGGCGGTTTGGCCCCCTGCCGTCCCCCAATGCGCAAGGACTGAGAGCCAGAAGTCAGCAGGAACGCCCTGTCCCCTGACTACCCAGAAATCGGTCGAGCTGGGAGCATGCTGCACGCGAACGAGGGGCGTCACGTCGGCGCCAGCAGGGTCAGACACCGCCCGCCTTCTTCTGCAGGTCCCCTAGATGCTTCGCCAGCTTCTTGAGTTTGAACTTAAACTTGGCCTCGCTGAAGCCGCGCCTGCCCCGCGCCCGGTCATACGCGTCTGAGGCCTTTTGGACCTTCTTGATGGCCGCATCTACAAACGCGATGGGAGCTCCCGCCGACTCTACCGCACGGCGGCTGTCCCGGGCCTCTTCAGCCGCCGCGAGCATGAGCGGACGAAGGCTATCCTCGAGCCACGTTCTGTCCACCAAGATCGGATTCGATCCCGCAGGAACGGGCACCTGTCCGCGCCGCGTCGTCTCGACTTCCACTATCAGGTTCAGGAGTGCCGCTGGATCTCGAGGTGGATCCTCGTCCTGTGGCTGGAACGGCTCGAGGACGTCGAGGCCGGGGAGAGCGGCTGCACCGACGTCGTCGGGCGCACTCGTCAGTGCATCGGCGCAGCAGACCAGTGTGGCGTCTTCGCTCTCGCTCATATGCGGGTAGAGATACTCCTCGACGAAGTCCTCGTCGACCTGCCGGAGCGGCTCGTACCCCAGACCCACCAAGATTCCGGCCAGTCGCATGTCACGCAGTCGCCGCGCAGCTGCATCGCGACCGCGGATCTTCTGAACTGCCTCGTCCAACTCGAGTAGCGCCTGCTTCGCCCCGTCAAAGCGTGTGATTGCGACCCCTCTGCCGGACGACCGCTGGAACACGCGGATCACGTCCAAGATGCGCAGGAACTGCTCCGCCTGCGCCTTGCCCTTGGCGACTTGCCGAGCGTCAGAGGACGCCGCCCACCCGAGTTCTGTTGCCACTCGGCGGGCGTCATACCCGTAGACGGTCACCAGATCCTTGACGAAGATGAGTTCGTTCGTGAAGGAATACGGCTCCTTGTACTCCTTCTGCATCTGCAGCCGGAGCTCGAGCTGTTCGATCTCCCTGGCACCCGCGTCGGCGGGCAGAACGCCCACGCGTATGTACTCCTGGTCAGTGCGGCGAAGTGCCACCGCCCGGCGGTTCGCATTGACGAGCACGCCCTTGGCCGTGACCACCCCGGGGTCCCGTTGGCCATGTTCTCGCAGGCTTTCGGACAGATCAGAGAATCCCTCCTGGCTTGCAATAACCTCTGCAATCGCAGCCTGGGACGTGTCGGAGAAGGGGTTCCCGTCGATCGCGGCCGCTTCTGTGTGGGATTCAAGATCCGCGCGAATCCGATGGCTCTTCGGATTGAGTACTACGGAGTCGAGGGGGATCGAAACAACGGTGAGAGTCGCGTGGTTGTCCTTCCACGGAACTCGAACCTTCTCAGAGGCGGAATCCGCCTCCGCCGCCCGTTTTGCCTCGGCGATTCTCTGCTCTCGCGCAGACTCGCTCGTCGTTGGCAAGACACACCCCCCTGGGTCGGCCGTTCACCGGACTCCTAGCCTCCACTGGTGCTCTGACACAGCCCCGGCCGCAGTGGGCCGAGCGCCACCCCATGAGTCCCCGCCCAACAACCGCCATACAGTCTGCATAACCCCACGAAGGCAGCCACCCTTGTCAGGATGATCCTGGTCGCGGCCCTGGGCACGGACCCTCCGACCGTCAGTCTACCACCAGATTCCGAAGCCCTTGGCGCCCTCTGCAGCCCCTGTTCTATGCAGACTGTATATGTCGCGTGTCTAGCCGTCAGGCGGACTCATTAACCCCCGGCCTCCTTTGCTGATCAGGTGCGCGTTGGCCATGGTGGACCTTGCGTCTTTGTGGCCCGACAGCTCTTGGATGGTACGGGTGCCATGACCCGCTCAGAGCAGGTGGGTGGCAAAGGAATGGCGGAAGTTGTAGCCTCCCACGTGCTTGACGATGCCCGCCCC
>Ga0214473_10009801_pt1 | contig 11310 bp, 13 predicted proteins | sample RVTome_7_FD_203509 | JGI IMG/M metagenome (GOLD analysis project Ga0214473, IMG submission 203509) | Soil microbial communities from uranium-contaminated site in the Upper Colorado River Basin, Wyoming, United States - RVT98D197 | ecosystem: Environmental > Terrestrial > Soil > Contaminated >...
GGGCACGCTATGCCGCCGACCATCCGTTGTCGTTGTCCGCGAGCCTGGTCTTCGAGCAGTCTTACGGAGCCGTGGAAGGCGACAGCGCTTCATCGGCGGAGCTCTATGCTCTGCTCTCGGCCCTTTCCGGACTGGCTATCGAGCAGGCTCTGGCCGTCACCGGATCCGTCAACCAGCACGGACAGGTCCAGGCCATTGGCGGGGTAAACGAGAAGATCGAAGGCTTCTTTGATTTGTGCAAGGCCCGGGGTCACCTGGACGGACGGGGAATCGTCATTCCAGCCTCTAACGTTCGCCATCTGATGCTGCGCCATGACGTCGTGGAGGCAGCCCGAGATGGTAAGTTCCATATCTACGCCGTGGAAACGATTGACCAAGGAATGGAAATCCTCACTGGTGTTCCGGCAGGCGAGCGCGATGCCTCTGGAAAATTTCCAGAGGGAAGCGTGAACCATCAAGTCGAAGCACGCTTGATCGAGCTTGCTGAACGGCGACTCGCTGCCGGACGGCGAATCGAGATGGAGAAGGACTAGAGTCGTGAATACACCGAGCCGTAAGCTGGGAATCCGGCGGATCCTGGTCGCGGTCGACATTTCCCCATGCAGCCTGGCGGCTCTCCAGGCTGCCGCGCAGCTGGCAGTCCGAATGGGGGCGCAACTATCGGGGCTGTTTGTCGAGGACATCACTTTGCTGCGTCTGGCGGACTCTCCTTACGCTCGGGAAATCCTGTTTCCTGCTGCTGCGGAAGTTCCCCTCAGCCGGACCATCATGGAGTCCCGCCTGAAAGCTCAATCCGAACAGGCCCGAAAGGCATTAGCGGGGGCAGCGCAACGCGCCCGGGTCGACTGGTCCTTTCGGACGGTACGGGGTCAGGTGACCGAGGAACTCTTGGCGGCTGCCGGTGAGGCTGACCTCCTCGTCCTCGGTAGAGCCGGTTGGTCTCTTGGGCCGCGGAGCCGGGTGGGTTCCACAGCGCTGAAAGTGATGACCAGCTCTGTTCCGGTGCTGTTGCTGCCGGAGCATGGAATCCCCTCCGAGATGCATCTGGCTGTGTACTACGACGACTCGCCAGCTGCGGAACGGGCGTTGCTTGCCGCTGTGCAACTAGCAAGAGTCGGCGTAAAGGACGTCACAGTCTTGATCGCCGCCACAGACCGACAGAGCGCGAAGCGACTGCGGAGCCAGGTCGATTCCCTGCTCCAAGCTTCGGGCACGCAGGTTCGATATCGCCAATTCGATCCGAACGACAAATTGAGTCTGCTGCGTGCGTTAAGAGAGGAACCATCTGAGATTCTCGTGTTGGGGAGCCGGGAATCCGTCCGGAAAGTGCAGACACTGGAATCTCTGCTGCGTGAGATCGAAATGCCATTGCTCTTGCTCGGTGATTGGGTGGAAACGGAGTGAAGCGAGACGTGACGCCGAGATCGTCTACGACGCACCCACAACATTTCTAAGATCGACGGTGCAATTCAGCGGATCAAAAAGGTTCATCATCTGCAGGAAGGATGCCATACGAGCGTTTTCCCAACTCTCCCATCCCTCGATCGAGTGCGCACAACAGATTTGAGACACCGCCCCTCCAACTAGTGTGTGGGGGCGCTCACGACCAATACTGCTGCCCCCTGCAATGTCCCCTTTTCCAGCCGCCCAAGCGCCTCGTTGGCTTCATCAAGCGGGAATGTCTGAATGGTCGTCCGCACGGGAACTTTGGGGGCAATAGCCATAAATTCATCCGCATCCTTACGGGTTAGATTGGCTATGGAGCAGAGCGTCCTTTCGCCCCAAAGCAGTTCGTACGGGAACGAAGGAATGTCACTCATGTGAATACCGCCGCAAACGACGATTCCTCCCTTGCGAATTGCCTGCAACGCAATCGGAATTAGCGTTCCTGCGGGTGCAAAGATAATTGCAGCATCCAATTCTCGGGGAGGATGTCCATCGGAGCCCCCGGCCCAACACGCACCGAGGGTTTTCGCGAACTGCTGGGTCTTTTCGTCCCCTGGGCGAGTGAATGCATAGACGCTGCGTCCCTCGTACACAGCAACTTGGGTGACGATATGTGCAGCGGCGCCAAAACCATAGACACCTAGATGGGAGGCGTTTCCTGTCCTGACCAGTGACCTATAACCGATGAGCCCCGCGCAAAGCAGCGGGGCCGTTTCGACAGCGTTATTCCCGGCTGGGATCCGGACACAGAAACGCTCATCGGCGGCAATGTACTCAGCATAACCGCCATCCCGCGTATAGCCGGTGAAAAGAGCGCGCTCGCACAAATTTTCCTTGCCCGAACGGCAATAATCACAAGACCCGCAGGTCCATCCGAGCCAAGGTATTCCTACCTGCTCTCCGACGGAAAACTTGCCGGTCTTTTCCCCAAACTGCACCACTCGACCGACAACCTCATGGCCCAGGATTAGCGGCAGTTTGGGTTTGGTCAATTCGCCATGGAGGATGTGTAAATCAGTTCGACAGACCGCACAAGCTTCGACCTGTACAAGCACTTCGCCCTGGTTTGGCACAGGCGTCGTCCACTGCCTGATTGCAAGAGGTTTGCCGACTGCTTCGAATACCATCGCACGCATTGAATGAGTGCTCCCCGCACGGTCACAAATAGGCGGTATGGATAATCGCACCAAGTCCGCCGGCTAGATCCTGGTGCAGTTCGCTGACGAGTGCACCGGTGTCGTAAACACATGTTTGCCGAAAGTGCCAGGAATGGCAACTTTCAGACTCCCCTCGAGACGCTTCGCGGGACCCAGCGGATGGCTCGTTTCAGCCGCTTGCCCGCATTTTTCAGGTCACGTGCGAGCTCTTCGATGCGATTCGTTAACTCTGATAGTTCTTCTTCCGCCGCCAATATTGCTCTAGCTGCCTTATGGGCCGTGCGATCCGCTCGGCCTGCCGCGGTTCCAATTTTCACCGCGGCAGCCGTTAGTTTGGTCTTCTTAGCCATTGCCGTTTCCCCTTTTCGGCGGTAACCGCCGCAAATTCTGCGAGAATTATCTGCTACCGGTGGACGCACGAACATGGGATCGGGCGGCACGGGTGAAACAATGCGTGAACCACTCTGCGGCAAGCCGTGCGACCTCCTCCAATGTTCCCGGTTCTTCAAATAGATGGGTCGCGCCCGGAACGATAACCAACTTCTTCTCGGGGCAGGTGAGTTTCGCGAGAGCCTGACGGTTCAATTCAATGACAGGCTCATCATCACCTCCTACGATCAGCAACGTGGGAGCCCGAATCGAGGCCAGGGCATCTCCCGCGAGATCTGGTCGGCCTCCACGCGAAACGACGGCGGAGACCACGTCCGGCAGGTCGGTGGCCGCCACGAGCGCCGCTCCCGCCCCGGTGCTGGCTCCGAAATAACCCACCTTAAGGCCTTTCAGGTCTGGGTTTCGCATGATGGATTGGGTCGCGCCACGCAATCGCTTTGCCAGCAAGTTGATATCGAAACGAAGTTCTCCGGTCCACTCGTCGACGGATTCTTCCCCGCGAGTCAAAAGGTCAAAGAGCAAAGTAGCTATTCCATGTGACTGGAGTACCCCAGCCACATAGCGATTTCGCGGGCTGTGTCGGCTGCTGCCGCTGCCATGAGCAAAAAGCACTATTCCGGAGGCATCTTTCGGAAGACTCAGAGTCCCCTCGAGTGTCACCTTGTCGACATCAATGGTCACTTCGCGCTCGGTCCCGTCCCCTTCCTTCTTTCGGCCAGGAATCATAGGAGCCTCCTCGCGGCCCAATCTTGAGCGTCTCGTTCATACTACTTTCTGGGTAGCCGGAAGTTCAGCCCGAAGCAGCAGGTCTGTGACTTCCTCATCCGTTACCTGCGAGAAGTCGTCATAGAACTGGCCAATCGCGAAAAAGGTCTCCGGCATGTATACGCACAGTAGCTGATCCACTTCCCGCCTTAGGCGATTACAGGTCGAAACAGGCGCCACTGGAACCGCCACTACGAGTCGCGCCGGCTTCATCTGGTGTAACGCGCTGACAGCAGCCAGCATACTGGAACCAGTGGCAATGCCGTCATCCACCAAGATGACGGTTGATCCTTCCACCTTTAGGGGAGGACGATCACCTCGGTATACACGTTCGCGGCGCTCCAGCTCCTTCTTAACACTCGCTGTGATCCGTTCAATTTCGACGTCGGAGATGCCTGCTGCTTCCACGATCTCGGCATCCAGAACGCGCGTCCCACCGGTCGCAATCGCTCCGAAGGCCAACTCCTCTTGCCCGGGAACGCCGAGTTTACGTGACACAAATACATCCAATGAAACATTGAGCGACACGGCTACCTCGAAGGCGACTGGAACGCCACCCCGTGGAATGCCGAACACAATCACATCCTTTCGGTTCGCATATGCCCCGAGTTGGCTCGCGAGTTTGCGGCCGGCGTCTGCTCGGTTTTCGAAAACCATTTGTCGCTGACCTCCGCCAAAGAAGTCGTCGGGAGATTAGACCGCAGCCCGCGCTTCGCGCCCCATCTTCAGAGACTTGGAAATTTCCGCAAGAGTGTTCGCTACAATCCCTGCAGGAGCATGAAGCGCAATATCGGCTTGTGCGACGATGCCGACGCACCGTCACTCTTTATCAACCACAGGAATCCTGCGAACCTGGTGCCTTTGCATCAAATGTTCGTAGTCTTCCAATGTGTTTTCAGGCGTGCAAGTCACCGGCGTGCGTGTCATGACCTCTTCGACCATTGTGGTTTCGGCGAGCTTTGCGCCTGCGATCACGCTACAACACAAATCACGATCGGTTACGATGCCTTGGAGTTTCTTGCCGACGGCATCAGAAACAACCGGCAGGGCTCCCACGCCGTGGGATTTCATCAATTTGGCGGCTGCCTGTGCGGTATCCGACGGTGTACAACATATGACTTCCTTAGACATCACTTCTCTTACTAACATGGTCGCCCTTCTTCTCTCGGTTCTGCCCAATAGAAGCATTTCCGTGTGAAGACTAATCCGCATCAATGATTCGGGCGGTGAATCCAGTCATAGCGATGTGTGACGTACAACACAACCGCGATCGGCGCGAAGAATCCGCCAATTCTGCCACCTGCGGCTTCTGTTGCTCTGCGGCACAAAACGTGCCAATAAAGATAAGGCCGTGCTCGGCGGGACATGCAACCGGTAGAGGGTTGGGCCGTGATAGCTTCGGCAGGACAAATGAGTAAGCAAGCATCCAATGCTCGGCACTTGAGGATTGACCTTTCGTCGAGGAAAGAACGAGAAATCTTCAAATGGTTCTTGGCGTGTCTGCTTTTCGGAAGGCCCATCCAGAAGGTAATTGCCGAGCAGGCCTACAGCGAATTGGTGGCAGCCCAACTTACAAGTCCTGATGCCATTCTCCGTGCCGGGTGGGACAGACTCGTGTACCTGTTAGACCGGGCTCATTACGTCAGATACGATTTTTCCACGGCAACGAAACTCCTGGAGGTTTGCCGGGATCTGAAGCGCGGCTATGGCACACTTACAAATCTCTTGGCACAGGCGCGAACGGCATCCACACTTTCTAGGAGATTGCAAGAGTTCAAGCACATCGGCCCTGTCACCGCGCGGATCTTTCTGAGGGAGATTCGTCCGATCTGGTATCGGAGGTCCGCAGCCTCCAGAAGGCATTAGTCCTCCCGGATTTAGATCATCCTTCCGCGGTTTCGGGTATGTGTGCAAAATGCGACCATGAGCGGGATTCTTGCATCTAATTGTTAGGTTTGTGAACAGCCTGAAAACCAAGATTGCGTTCGCTAACTCACGCCATTTCAATAGGATAGATTCTTAGCAGTTTCAGCCTTTGGGATGCGAAGCGGGATTTCTTGCCTCAGCGTGATTTTGGGTGCTTCGGGTGTAGGGAGTGGATCATGTTAGCTGTTAGCGAAGAGCGTAACGAAGGGGCTTGGGTGGTCGAAGGTTCCGACGAATCGGGGCTTCTGCTATCAAGCGAGGTTGTTGGCCAGCAAGAGGTCACGGGACAGGTCCGCGAAACTGCGATCGAGGAACTGGACCTCACACCAAGCGCCCCGCCAACCTCTGCGGACCCCGTGGGGACGTACCTACGAGAGATGGGAAGGGTGCCACTGCTTACCCGTGAAGGAGAAGTGCGCCTTGCAAGGCGCATCGAACGCGGCCAATGGCGTGCTCTCAGGGCAATTTCGCGCTCACCCCTTGTGTGGAGGGAGCTCGCGACTGTCGCCGGATGCTTGATGCGCGGCGAACGCTCGGTTGAGGACATCATCGAGTGTGGCAATGAACCGCTGACCCACCAACAGCTTGACGCCAAGGCTCGAAAGATTTTGCGAATTGTCGATCAGATCTCGCGATTGCACTATGTAGTTTTGCAGGAACGAGAGAATTCAACCGGCATCCGAAAGGCAAAGAAATCTGCCCGCGCACATCGGTGTCGCTTGGCACGCACTCGTATCGAGATCTCGAAGCTGGTTCGCTCGCTCGAGTTCACTCCCACCGAGAAGGCTCGGCTGGCTGGAAGAATCCAGGAAACCGTGGAGAAGGCTCTCGCGCATGAAACCGCAATTTCCGCGCTTGAGAGACGGATCAGACACACGTCCGGCACGTCTCGTCGAGAAGTCCGCAAAGTCTTGGTGGCTCGACGCGCCGAACTAAGGGAACTCGAGGCCATGGGCGGTATGAGCCTGGAGGGTCTGAAACATACTCTAGAGGCCATCCGGCGGGGTGAATCGGAAGCCGCGCAAGCGAAAAAGGAGCTTGTCGAAGCCAACCTTCGTCTCGTCGTTTCAATCGCCAAGAGATATCGGAATAGAGGGCTCGACATCCTGGATCTGATTCAGGACGGCAACATCGGCCTGATGAAGGCGGTCGATAAGTTTGATTGGCGTCGCGGCTTCAAGTTCTCTACTTACGCCACGTGGTGGATCTGGCAAGCCGTCACTCGTGCCATTGCCGGTCAGGTGCGCACAGTTCGCCTCCCGGTACACGTAATCGAGATGATCAATAGGCTGGCCCGAACCAACCAACAGCTCATGAACAAACTTGGCCGGCAACCTACGTCGGAAGAAATCGCGAAGCGCATGGGTCTCTCTATCAAGAAAGTACAGGCTCTGATGCAGACAGCGCAGGAGCCCCTCTCCCTCGACATGCCGGTTGGTGAGGATGAAGAGTCGCACGTGGGTGATCTGATTGAGAATAAGGCCAGCGTTTCCCCGTCTGACGCAGTGCTCACGCTCGATCTGAAAGAGCAAACCGCTTCCGTTCTGAAGATGCTCACTCCACGAGAACAAACAGTAATCAAGATGCGCTTTGGCTTCAACGACGGCACCGAACACACTCTGGAGGAGGTCGGACGAGTCTTGGGGCTCACCCGAGAGCGCATCCGGCAGATCGAGGTAAAAGCGATGCGCAGCCTGCAGGATTTTACCCGCCTGCAAGACGTTGAATTTGATTTGCGCCGCGCTTCATAAGTACCACGCCGGCCCCAGCTACCGAACGACGCCCGTCGCGTTCTCTTCCACCCGAGCAGGATACGAGACTTCCAGATAATGACGTGCCGGGTTCCACTCCACTGAGGTGTTCATGCCAGCGCAAAGCTCTCTCATCTTATCAGCGATGCCCGGTGCGTAACCTCCCGCGCGGCGGGCCTGGCAACGACGGATCAGAGTCGGATACAGCCACAAACGTCGGGGAATCCCATTTTTTGTGTCGGCCAGATAGATGAACGACTGGTCGTTGCGTTCGACCCGGTCCACTGCGTAGTCATCGACAAAATTGCCCGCGCCATACAAGATCGGTCGGCCCTTATAGAGCTCGATCCCGCGGAACACGTGACTCGAGTGACCAAAGATGAGACCGGCTCCGGCGTCTACCAGCGCATGAGCCAATTCCACGTGCGCTCGGGGCGGGTAGTAACCCCAATTGCCGCCCCAATGGGCAGACACGATTAGAAGATCCACAGCTTTCCTTTGCTCGCGGACTTCCCCCAGCAGGGCCTGCGCCCGCGTGTCGCTGAGATCGACCGGCACGTAGAAGATTCCAGGCTGGTGGGCCGTGGCTTCCCAGGCGGGCTCGTTGTCTGTAAAGGCCAACAAGCCGAGCTTTCTGCCACAAACCTCGGCTGTGGCCAGCCGCGACGCCTCCTCGAGATTGCCCCCCGCCCCGCTATGAACGATACCCGCTCGGTCCAAGATCTCCAGCATCTGAAACATGGCATCGTATCCGTAATCCAGGACGTGGTTATTTGCCAAGGAAACGGCATTGATGTGGGCGGCTTCGAGCACGGCGATGTTCTTTGCAACCGATCGAAAATGAAATGGTTTTGGATAGGCCGACCAAGGCTCTCCTCGATCCGAAATCACACACTCGAGGTTGCAAATCCGATAGTCGGCACTATGCAGGAGAGGGAGGGTATCCCCCCATGGATACTCGGGCGGTGCGGTTTCCAGGACCTCGTTCACTAACCGTCCGAGCATGCAGTCACCGAGCAATATCAGTTGAAGAGGCCGCCCTGCGATCCCCTCCGAAGCTGCGGGGCGCAGTTGCTGATCTACCGAGTTGTCTTTGTGAAAGCTGCTCATGACGCGTGGTCCTCAGCCGCTGCGCCGTATCCGCACTGAACCCGGCTGACCGATCTCTCCGTCAATCTTGATTACGACCGGAAGAAACATCCTTACGATCTCGGCATTTGTCGCCAGGTGCTGGGTTACCTTCGATGTCCGTAGTTCGGACATTCCAGGAACCAAGGCTAAAGGCAACATAAGTTGATCGGCGAGATAGTGATCGACAGTCCCGTCAGTGGCCAGAAAATCGAGGAGCTCACCTACCGCTTCATCAGCGACCCGCTCCGCAGGCTTGCCGCGGGCACCCAGTCCGAAGAAACAGCATTGGGAGTTCTCGAATTCCGCACGAAGCAGAAGAAGCGTCCCTTTTGACGGTGATGCCAAGGCGAGGATTTCGATCTCGATCACTTTAGACAGCTCGCTGAGCCTTTTTAGCGCCTGCCGCTTTTGGCGCTCCGCCACGCTGAGGTCCAGGTTGGCCACGGCTGAGATGCCTCGAATCCTCTTCAAAGGCCCACGGTTCGTCAGGCGCAATGGTGAAAGTGTGATCGCCGGCTGCACGACAGTGCGAACGCGTCCGCCACCCTGAGGATAGAACCCCGCAGTTTCAAGCTCCATTTGAATGTCGAAACCGATCCCGCGCATGTACGGTAGCCAGTGCAGCTCCAGGTAATGAAAACAGGGGCTCCGCGGTACATGAGTCCCGCCGATGAGAGTGACGATTGAGCTGGAGCTGGCAAAACTCAATGGAGGCAGAATCGTTTGAAGCACGAGTGAAGTGGACCCTGCTGTGCCAATATCGAAACGAAATTCACCGGACCGGATGCCGGCCGGATGGAAAGCCAGCGTCTGCGATCCGAGTTGAGCACCCTCAATTTGCGCCATCCCCACAGTGCCGGCGGCTTCCACAGCTTTCAGATGCTGCGCCATCAGGCCCGGCTTGGTACGGCGACGGCGAATGTTTGTCATGGTGAAAGGCCGGCCGGTAATCAATGCCAGCGCCAGCGAACTCCTCAGTACCTGCCCGCCCCCTTCACCGAGTGAGCCGTCTATACTGAGCACTCGCCCTGGAACCTGAGGGATCATTCGCCACGCGCGGTCAGCGCGCTTTGTCTCAAAGCACTCCGCGACCGTTCGGTCGTTTCGTTAAGGCTTCTTAGCGAACGAGCAGATCTGTGGCTTCGCGAGCCTCACGAAATCGAGATTGCCCATGCGGATGGCATTGCAGAGGGTGCCTGCACTGAAGACGATCTCCGGATCCTCCGCGAGGGCCTCGTCCAAATACACCGCCAGTCCGTAGAGCTCACCGAAGGGGGGAACTGCACCCGGCTCACAATCGGGGAACTGTGTGTTGCATTCCTGCTTTTCGGCCAATCGCACGGGGGCTCCCACCACGGCGGCAAGCTTCCTGAGATTGATGTGGTAAGAAGCTGGAAGGACCGCGAGCAATGTCTTCTCTCCGGCGCGCAGGACGACTGTCTTAGCCATTTCCTTTCCGGGAACATGCATTACGGACGCAGTGTACTCTGCACCGTGCGTGGGTGCGTGGAAAACGGGCTCGTAAGATACATGAGCTTGGTCAAGATGTGTCTTCAATCGTACGGGGATGGTCATCCGTCAACCTCCCGCGGCTACAGCAGCCGCGACATCATCTAACGCAATTTCTCGAATCATCAAGTCGAGCATGCTGACGAATTCACTCGGCCGGATCAGCCCGCGGGCCTCCGTCTCCGCAATCAATTCGAGCGTGCGCGCTAATCTTTGACCTAGACGCCCAGCAAACTACTCGGGCGTCGCCAGCGAACCCCGCAATTCACCGGCATGCACGTGTTTGAGCGCATCCTCGATGAGGGCGCGGCGACGCAGTTCCTCGGCGCGTCGCCACCGCGCACAGAGCCCCGAGCGGGGCAGAAAGATCATGACGAGTATGGCCACCACAGCAACGAAAAAGAATGCAGTGCTCACGGCGCTCCCTTACGTATGGTGCCCGACACTCAGCAGGATGCTTGCATACTGATGAATTCCGCAGTGATACAAGTCACGCAGGCCTGTGGATAGCGAGGGATCGTGCTAGGGCGCCTGGGCCAAATCCAGGTGCTCTACCTGCGGGTCATCTAAGCGATTGAAAACAAATGGTCGGGGCGAGAGGATTTGAACCTCCGACCCCCTGGTCCCGAACCAGATTCCAGCACTTATTGAAACCTATGGATTCTTGTTGATTCTAAGTGATTCTTGTTGAATGGGTTGCGGTCGCGCTATCGGACTCTGTTGAGCTTTGTTGAAGTTGGGTGCTTTCGCAGCTACAAAATCGTCTACATTTAGGTGGGGTGAACCCCTCCATTGAGACAGTTTTTCTGTCCACACTTCGCAGCATTGTCTTTTCTGAACCCTTCACCTGACACAATCTGGCCTTGTAACACCCAACCACACCACTCGGCTCCGAACATCATCTCGTTGATTCTCCTAGCAGGGATGGGGTCCGGGGAAGGGACGGCATCTGAGTCCCTTCCCCCACCACCTCCGTAGAAACCTCTTCCGGCGATCCCTGGAAAAATGTCACTGTAGCACCGATTGTTGTGGCCTCGCCTTCCCGACTGGTCTCTTGCTCAAATTCCTCGGGCGAACGATAGCCCAAAGCAGAGTGTAACCGTTTCTGGTTGTAGTACCGGTCGATGAACTCTTCGATGTGATCGCGCAAGTGCTCCAGATTTTCGTATTCGTTGGCGTAGATTTCTTCTCGCTTCAGCGTCTTGATGAAGCTCTCGCAGCTGGCATTGTCGTAC